>Ga0255057_10001933_pt1 | contig 11328 bp, 9 predicted proteins | sample Cases_109_6_MG_FD_189022 | JGI IMG/M metagenome (GOLD analysis project Ga0255057, IMG submission 189022) | Seawater microbial communities from Amundsen Gulf, Northwest Territories, Canada - Cases_109_6 | ecosystem: Environmental > Aquatic > Marine > Gulf | place: Canada: Northwest Territories... | reverse complement strand
TCTTTCCGAAGGGATTTCAGGCGCTCGAGCGTTCCCGTCTCATCCTCGCCCATGAGGCGGGAATAGCCGACAACGTCTGCGGCAAGTATGGCGGCAAGCCTGCGTTCCAAACCCTCTCTCCCTCGCCCAGGAGACTAACGACCATGGGCCGGAGAATCCATGCCGTTAGAATTGCCGTCGAATGTCGCCTCTTGGCTAGACCCTGCCCTTCGGCCCCGCTGAGGTGACCGTCCTCTTACGGGCAGCTTCCGGCCGTCCAGCCCGCGAATGTCAGTATTCAGGCCCCGACGGCAGCATTGCCCTCAACAACAGCCGTTGCCGCAGGGCCGCCTGACAGGCAGGAGATGACCCTTTCCGGTCATTCGAGGGATTGAACATTCGACGGTCGTTTCATGTTACGGTATCGCCCTAATCGATCGTTCGGAGGGGCGGGCCAAGGTGAGCGTGGAAGCCTGGTTGAGGGAGCTTGGGCTCGAGCAATACACGGAGGCGTTTGCGGAGAACGACGTCGACGCTGAGACATTGCGTGAACTCACCAGCGACGACCTGAAGGAGGTGGGCGTCGCCTCGCTTGGCCACCGCAAGAAGCTCCTTGGAGCTATCGCACGTCTCTCTCACGCCGATGATGACGTTGCAGAAGTCCCGGCGACCGCTCCAACCCTAGAGGGCGAACGCCGCCAGGTAACCGTGCTGTTCGCCGATCTGGTGGGCTACACCAAGATGTCTAGCGAGCTAGGGGCCGAGGAGACCCACGCACTGCTGAACCAGTACTTCAAGGCTGTGGACGGTATCGTGGAGGGCTATGGCGGGACCATAGACAAGCACATCGGCGATGCGGTAATGGCCGTCTTTGGCGCACCTATCGCCCATGACAACGACCCCTTGCGCGGTATACGCGCCGCCTTTGACATTCAGCAAGCGATGACTGAACTTTCAGGCGAAGTCGGCCGTGCCTTGCAAGCGCATATCGGAATCGCCAGCGGCCAGGTCGTGGCGAGCGGTACGGGCAGCGATGCTCACCGCGAATATACCGTCACCGGTGATTCCGTGAATCTCGCATCACGTCTCGTTGGTCTGGCCAACGCTGGGGAGACGATTGTTTCGGATGCGGTCTGGCGCGCCGTGGCAGGTCACGTCGATGGCGATTCTTTGGGCGAGGTCGAGGTCAAGGGCCTCGATCACCCAATGCGCACGTGGCGCGTGAGGACGCTGCGTCGCGTGGCAACGGCGATAGTGCGTAGGACATTCGTCGGCCGCCGTTCCGAACTCCGACAATTTTCCGGGGCGGTTGAGACGTGCTGCGAGACGTCCATCGGTGAGGCCGTCGTCGTGCGCGGCGAGGCGGGGATCGGGAAGTCTCGGCTTGTCGAAGAGTTCACGGCGATCGCCAAGGATCGCGGTTTTGCCAGCCACAAGGGTCTGGTGCTCGACTTCGGCGTCGGCAAGGGACAGGACGCGATCAGATCTCTGGTCCGGAGCCTGCTCGGCGTCCCCCTGGATGGTGACGAGACGCAGCGCCAGGCAGCGGTCGATCAGTCGATCGCCAAAGGAGCGCTCGAGCCGGACCAAAGGGTCTTGCTCAACGACCTGCTCGATCTGCCGCAGCCAGTCGAGCTGCGGGCGATGTACGACGCCATGGACAACGCCACGCGCAACAGCGGCAAGCGCGAGGTAGTCGCCAATCTGATCAGAGGTGTTAGCGCGCGGGCGCCGATCATGCTGATCGTAGAGGATGTCCACTGGGCTGATTCGCTGGTTCTCGCGCACCTGGCGGCCATGACGGCGACAGTGGGCGAATGTCCCGCGGTGCTGGTGATGACCACGCGGATCGAGAGCGACCCGATAGACCAGACATGGCGAGCCACAACCCGTAACGCACCCCTGATGACCATCGACCTCAGGCCCTTGCGCGAGGCGGAGGCCAAAGAATTCGCCGGCGGTTTCATCGACGCGACCAGCCGCTACGTCCAGAACTGCATCGAGCGTGCCGATGGCAATCCACTATTCCTCGAACAGCTCTTGCGCAGTGCCGAGGACGCCGAGACCGACGATGTGCCTGCGTCCATCCAGAGCCTTGTGCTGGCACGTATGGACCGGCTCGACCCAGCAGACAAGAAGGCGCTGCAAGCGGCCTCCGCGATCGGCCAACGCTTCTCGCTCAATACCCTGGAGCATCTGCTGGAAACACCCGGCTACGCTTGCACGGCCCTAATCGAGCACTACTTGGTGCGCCCCGAGGGAGGCGAATATATTTTTACTAATGCCCTGATACAGGAGGGCGTCTATTCGTCGCTTCTCAAGCCGAAAACTCGCGAATTCCACAGGCGCCTAGCTGATTGGTTTGGGGAGCGAGATCCCATCCTATGCGCACAACACTTCGATCGCGCTGACGATCCCGCCGCGCCGCAAGCTTATCTCGAATCGGCTCGTATACAGGCGTCAGAATACCATTACGAGAGCGCTCTGCGATCTGTACAGCGAGGCCTTGAGCTTGCTCGCACGGCGACAGACAAGTTTGAGCTTACGTGTTGGAAGGGCGAACTTCTCCACGATCTTGGGTCGGTAGCCGCCTCGGTCGAAGCATTTCGAGAGGCTCTTGAGATCGCCGATGATGATATCAAGAGGTGCACGGCATGGATTGGTCTGGCGGCGGGAATGCGGGTGACGGATGATATCGATGGCGCCCTCCAGGCGCTAGATCAGGCCGAGGCCGCCGCCACGAGCCACGATCTCACGCTGGAGCTGTCGCGCATCCATCATCTCCGGGGCAACCTGCATTTTCCTCTCGGAAAAATTGACAGCTGCCTCCAGCAGCACGAGATGGCGCTCGAACGCGCACGGCAAGCTAAGTCGCCCGAGAGCGAGGCTCGCGCTCTGGGCGGACTGGGCGATGCCGAATATGCTCGCGGGCGCATGAATACCGCGTATCGGTACTTCAACGAGTGCGTTCAGCTCAGCCGCGAACAAGGATTTGGGCGTATCGAGGTGGCGAATTTCAGCATGCTGGGAGATACCCGCCTATATCTCCTGGATTTACAGGGGAGTGTGGACGACAGTCTCGCAGCGATTGAGGCGGCGGCAAGGGTCAGCCACCACCGTGCCGAGTTAATCGCCCAGCTGCATCTCTATTTCGCATTGTTCGACAAATCCGAGATGGAATGTGCCAAAGAGCACATAGAACGGGCGCAAACCCTTGTTCAAGACCTCGGCGCACGAAGGTTCGAAGCATTAAATCTGGCTTTCACGGCAAGAATCCTTCACACGCAAGGAAACCAATCCGATGCAGTCGACGTCGTGAGGCAGGCCATGGCGATCAGCCGTGAAACCGCCGTTAGTTATTGCGGTCCATGGGTTCTCGGCCCTATCGCTCTCATCACTAGCGACCCGCGTGAGCGACAGAAGGCTTTGGACGAAGGCGAACAACTTCTTCATGCCGGTTCCTTGGGCCATAATCACTTCTGGTTCTACCGCGACGCCATGGAGGCCGCTTTAAATGACAGCGACTGGGGTAGTGTCGAGAGATACGCTGCGGCGCTTGAGAACTTTACCAGTGCGGAACCCCTGCCCTGGACCAGCTTTTTCATTTCGAGAGGCCGAGCGCTGGCAGCCTATGGCCACGGTAGTCGAGACGATGCGACGATGCAGAAGTTAAAGCGTCTGTGCGATGAAGCTGAGCGTGTCGGATTGAAAACGGCCTTATCAGCTCTCGATGATGCTCTGGCGTCTGGCTGATGGCGACAACAGAGCGCATTTAAGCTGCCGCGGCGGTTAACACCCACACATGTTCTTAGTCCGCTGCTGGCTAGGAGGCGACCAAATGAGGGGTCGGCGGTCGCGTCCGCTCTCAGGGGATGAGCGGGCAATCTTGGCACGAAATCACCCTTAGCCGAGAAAGCGGACATAGGACGGCTGCTTAGCCCTCGGAAGCGGGCGGTTTTGACGAGGCCGCCGATGGTCGCCTTTTGACCCTGTGCGGACTCAGTTGTTCATTCCGCGGCGCCCTTTCGCGTCTCACGGTTCGAACATGACGATGCCTACTTTCGACCCTGGGCCAACTTCAGGCGCGATATCTGGTTGGAGAATGGGAATCACCGCTCTACTTGGCAACATCGCCAGGCCGAACAGCCCACGTCGAGAGGCCAAATCCCTTGAGCTCCTCGAGCTGGCCGCCGTAACGGAAGACCAAGTTCCAAGCGCCGCCAGGACTTTCCGTACCCGACCAGTGGGAGGTTTGAATGTTCCGGAAAAGGCCCTGGTTCCCCGTAAGCTTGTTTCCTTTGCCACCCAGGTTGTAGTAATACATGTACCCAAGCTCATTGTCCCGGCACTCCACCTCCGTCGCCGTGGAGCAGTCTACAGGACTGTCGTTAACGCCAGTGGGGATACCCGAGGACACCGACATCGAAGGGAGCCGCCAGTCGTCGTAGCCTTGGTATACGAGGTTAGCCGCCCATTCTATGGCTTCTTTCCACTTCTTGTTCCCACCGAGATTTGCTTTCTGCAGCCAAGTGACATTGAGCACGTCGTCGTAGATCAGCCCGTTCCCTCGGTCGTGGAGCTCCGCTCGGCTCACTTCCGGAGACAGCACCCCCAATGCAAGCGTCAGCACCAGTAGCACGTTCTTGTTCATGACTCCCCCTTGGTAGCAGGACCTGCGCGATCGTGGCTTAGCGATGCACCCGTGACGGTTTTCACAAGGGGCCTGGGTACGTCGAGAAAGCGAACCCTCATACGTCGGCTTCCAGGAGAGCCGCACTCCCGCTCATGGCCGAAATCAAAACTCGCTTCGATATCTCGAGCAATGGGTATCAACCGTGAGGCGACACCTTCCGCACTGTCGAGTGCGCACCCCTTGACCTCCCAAGTCTATTCCTGGCTTCACGTTAGAAAATCATTGCCCGGGTTTGCGCTTCTGTCAATCCAATGCTCAAAGGGGCAGGGACCCGTCCCACCTTCAGAACGAGACTCGGACGAGCGAGAGAGTACGCAAGTGGCTGGAGGTAGGCGCACAGCTTCCCAAGCTGATGGTCTAGCTTCAAATGATGCAATAGTGAGTAAGGCCACCACAATGCAGACATTGACCTCCGCCGCTCGTATGGCCGGATCTGGCTACATGCGGACGTAATGAGGTGGTCGTCGGCGCGTCCGGATTAGCCTCGAATGCGGAAATAGATCAGCGACGAATTCGGGCGGCCTGCAAAGGCCGACATGCGATGACTGATTGTCCCTCAGAAGCGGGCGTCTTATGTCCGCTCGCGTTATGACGGGAAATGACCCAATCCAGCCGATACACGACACCCAATTTCAGAGAGTTAAACTAGGACTGCGAGGCGAAGCTGTAACACTTTTGACAATATTCAGATCATATTCATAATAGGAATTATTTAAATTTCTGATTTAGTTAATAAATAAAATTGCAATGATCTCGGTCAATATTAGGTTGTTATTTTGTCAAAGCAGCATTGCAGTAATAACGATTGTGTATTCGCTTATAGCGAACCTTATCCCTTCCAAAATGTCAATCATGCCTTTGGGAGACCGCTATCTGGGAGATATCACCCTAAGATGGGAAGACATCGCCATGAAAATGCGCAATTGGACAATTATTGGGGCGACGCTCATCGGGGTGTCGTTCTTCGCTGTGTCGGGTTCTAATGACCGACCATATGACGCCCCCTCGGGACCAAAACGCACGTCGCAACTCCTTGAAGCAGACGAAAGCGAATCTGGGATTGAAGGGCTATTGGAAAAAGGGGAGAGCGCCCTAGAGGCGGGCGATAGGGAGTCGGCTAGAATTGCTTTTGAGAAGGCCGCCGAATTAGGCAGCGCTGAAGCGCATTTCGCCCTCGCGTATAAATTCCTCAACTCGCCTGAGCGATTAGCCTATCATTTCGCCGAAGCTGCAAAACGAGGCCACCATGTGAAGGATGAGGTTGCGCAGTTGCCGAAGGCCCCACGAATGTAGCAATTGCGAATTTAGTCGAGGAAAAAGCCTCCTGAATCATCAGACAGATATCGGCGGTGCCAAGTGCCCTTTGATATGCTATAAAGGACAGTATAGCTGTCCTATTGAAAAAGGTATCAGGGGAATTCAAATGGTAGGTGGACGCCGCCCTGGGGCTGGCCGCCCCAAGGGCTCGAAGAACAGAGCCAACAAGGAACTCCGGGACCTCGCCCGGACCTACACCAACGATGCCCTCGAAACACTGGGCCACATCCCCACATCACGCGGATGGTCCCATCGGGATCGACTATAGAAATGAGGCTCCCCAAATCAGCAGCGCGGATGTTTATTTGTGATAGGCTTGCCCGAAGATGGGGGCCACAATGCGAAATCTTGTGTTGGTATTTGTTCTAGCTTTTCCGGCAGGCATCGCAAATGCCGATAAAAAGTCAGACGGCGAGTTGCTCGACGGGCATTGCGAGGCAGTGGGTGAATTTTGGGATTATGGACGCTCCGTGCGGATTAACGGCGACCCGATGTTGAAGACGTGGAGAGAGATCAAGAAGGAGATCTACAAAGGAAATGAGCCTTCGCAGATCGATCAGTACCAACAAGCTTACGCCGACGGCTATCAGCATTGGGAAAACCCCCAGCGCCGCGACGAGATGAAGGCGTTATGCGCGACCGGTCTTAGGTTTAGGATCGAAGAGGCGCGATAATTGGTTTTAGGAGGACGCAATCCCCATACGCTCTCGCGGGTCCCATCTGCGACTAGTGATGAAGCGGGGCCCCATAAATTGCTCAGCCCCAAATCCTGTCGGACTAAAGTACTGCCTCTGAGAGCCTTCGGAGGGTGTGCTAAAAACACGGCGTCGCGAAGCAAGAACCATCTCCGCCCACTCCTATTTTTCACAGTCCTCAGCCCCGGTGGTGCGTTTGTACAGGGCCTGTATATTTTGGTGATCACTGTCGCCGAACTCGCCTTGAAATCTGTCGTCAAACTCGTCTTGAAAAATGTCGGTCCTGTAGCCTTCCAACTCGACGCGGAAATCCTCCGAAATCTCAGGGTTGGCGAGCATTTTGTCGATCAGCGTCAAACTTGTGGAACGCAAAGCATGCCGTTCAGGGGAACCTCCCCCAGGCACCTCACCTGTGCCTTCTATATCCGGTTCGTCATCGAGGGTAATATCAGCTTCATCGTCTGGGATTGTTGCAAGATGAGCATCGTTAAGATTCCGAAACGTAGAAGAAAACTCAGAATCAGGTTCTTCGTTACAAAAACTCATACATGCGAACCAAGACCTTCCAATGGCGGTTGCATCCGGCTTTTCGTCTGAGGTCGCTCGATAAACATCAGAAAGGAATGCGACGAGTGCCTGGGCTTCCTTCGATGAATCCTCGAGAAGCCCCTTACCCACACCCGACGCTAACAAAACATTATTTCTCGTTTTTTCTTCTGCTACTGCTTCATTCGACCAGATTTGCCTATAATTAAAACCGACTCTTCCGTCAGGTTGCTTCGTGAGTTCTAGCCTATGCCCACCGTGCTCTAAATTTTCTTTGTTGAAAGCCTCAGCCGCTGTAATAGCTACCGCTAGATCTATATTGTCGTCACGATTTGAATCATATGGTTTCATTACCTCGCGTCGTAATTTCTCCCATTTTTCGGGCTGGTCATCATAGGAGGCTTCGTGTTTCGCGATAGCATCAGCCATCTCCTCTGTTTTTTCGGGTCCGGAAACAGCCAAAAAAGCGTTGCGCAACGCTGCAGCCGACTCAGCACCAGTATTAAAAGGACCTTGCGACGCCCAAAGGGGGAAAACCTTTTTAGCCTTTTCTGAAGCGAGTTGATGTCCGCGTGAACGGGACCACAACCATACCGCAAGCGCCAACAGCAGAACGCCCGTGACGATGGCACTTACGGTCCAGACCGAGTCACCGGAGAAGTCCATAGATGACGACTATACGCTCTTGCTGTCGCCAATCCAAATCCCCTCCCACTAAAGTACGGCCTCTCCCCGTTCAGTTGATGAAGAACAGATCCCCTGCCGCGTGAAAACTTTTGCCTCTAAAGGTCCGAAATTTTCGGCCCGTATTTGGGAAAACTTTCCCGCTGGTAAGCCCGACTATCGATTGAGCCACAGCTTCCTTAGATGCCTGCAACCGCCCCCCTGAGAGCCCCGGACGTTGTCGCAAAACCCACGTCCCCTTCACCCCCGATAGCGGTCGTTATGCTGGAGCTGGTTTGCCGGCATGAAAAAGCCGACATAGGAGGGCTGCTTTCCCCTCTGAAGCGGGCGTCTTTTGTCCGCTCGCCTTATGACCGAGAATGACCCTTTGCAGAAATAGATCTATCCGAGCCAAAAAACGATTTACACCTGATCGGAGACCGAATAATCCCCGATCAAGTGTCAATCTCTCGACCCCGATGCACGGCCAGAATGGCGTGATGGTCAGTTGCCCTTACCCGCTCATTCCTGCCCGCTGGGCCAGTATCCATTGCTATTTATCCAGCTTGCTGACCTTAGTTCCCTCGACACTGACCCCGGCCATCAGGCCCTCCTCGCCGAAATTGAAAGCGATGACTGGGTCCTTGACAGTGGTCGTATCGAATGAACCTGTCGCCCCTGTGTCGACGACGGTTACGTCCGCGTCAACGCCAGCCTCCCAGCCGTCGCTATCGGTGAATTTCTTTAGCGCTTCTTCCGTCATGAACATGAACACAAGCGAGCGTGACGAGACGCCTATCTGGAGTCCAATCGAACCTGAAGTGCTGCTGTAGTATCCTCGCGGCGCGCCCGAGACACGCACAACGCCTTCGCCATATTCTCCACCAACGATCAGCCCAGCCTTGGTGATGTCCGGAAATATCAAAATGCCGGATGCTTTCGCGCCAAGCTCTTTGGCTGCGGATGACTCTTTGTAAAGGCGCTCAATCGCCTGATTTGCTTTGGCATCGATCTCAGCGGCTGACTCTGCCGCCGCTGTACCAGACCAGGCGGCCACAAGAAGGAACAAAATGATGGGTTGCACTAGGAGGTAGAGGGGGCGAGGCATGGCGCTCTCCTGAGATAGGTTTGGTAGCTTATGCGATAATCCGAACTTTAGTGAAATTCTGCTGGACATCCAGCACCTTCTCGAGTGTGGATCGGGCATGTCGGATTGGACTGCTTCTCGAAGATAGTTCGCATCGATAAGATGGCTACGAGGTCCCAATACGGCTATTTACAGTCGAAATCAGCAACGCAACGAAGCGGCGGCTTTTCATCCGAAAGCGGGTATCAAGAGCCGGAGATTGGGCCGGCCGCTGAAAGCCGACATCTAGTGCGGCGATGCTTTCCGACGCGCAACACAAGCCCCGGCATGATCGAGTCCCAACTCTCGCCTTGCGGCGGTTTGTTGATGTTGCCGTTAGTGATCCTGGCCCGCTGAAAAGGCGCGCCTAAAATCGCCGGACCCACTGACTTTTAATCAGTGGGTTACAGGTTCGAAACCTGCCGGACTCACCAATTAAAACAAGGACTTAGCGCAAAAACACCGCTCAGCCATTTTTCCCGAATGACCAATAAGTGACCACCAGGCTCTGTTTGGGGCCTGATTGGCGGCCCTAAGGCCGCTTCCGTGGATCGCTGGCCGCCGAAAGGCGGAACATGTTGCGGAAGCGGGCAAGGCCAAACCCTGCTCGGGGCTCCGGGGCCGTCTCATCGTCGGCGGCCCTGGTGGTCCCGGGAGATAACCCTGAGCAAGGAGAAGACAAATGGAAGCCACGGAATGGGTTGACCGAGCAATCAAAGCTGGTGCGGAGCCGATCATCAATTACGCGAACGGCCGGCCTGGCCTTTATATGCACCTTGGTCCGGATATCGGGGACGTTCCGGATAGAAGTGGAATCGATCTGGATGAGGTAGTGACAGAATTGCGACGCCGGGGGCGTGTAGTTCTGACACCGGTTATGAAACTCTATGCACGCGAGGAGGAGATGGAAGAGAGGCTATCGCATTTCGCGGAGTGCCCGCCAGATATCGAGGCCGAGATGAATGCCCTGGACAAGGCGAAGGAGGACACGAGAGCCGAAACAATTGAAGACGTGTTGTTGAAAGTGATTGAGATGGAGAAATGCGCCGGCGAGGGGGAGGACTTGGAGGCGAGGCTGGCCCGCGGCGTTCGGCTCGACCTAGAGCGCTTGATCGCGAAGTAGCCAATGGCTGATTGGCCGGAACTACTGACGCCCGAGCAGGGGGCGGAGAAGCTGCGCAAGATGGAGTCGACATGGAGCTCTTGCGTAACTGGTCGGACAAACTGTTGGACCGCCAACGCCCCCTCCAAGGAGAACACTCATGACCAACTTCAACGCCAAAATTGAAACACAAGATCCAGTGATGAAGGCTGCCCAACGCGCCGCCGAGCTTTACCGGCTCCACGAGCGCCTGGAAACGGAAGAGTTTCGACTGAAACAGACCGCGAAGTCGATGGCCGGCATTACCCAACCAGACCGCGACCGGCTCCACCTGATACAAAACTCTACCGGGCACATCTGGGACGAGGTGACGTCACTCTGGAAAGAGGTCGCCCACACCGACACAACCACCCTGCCCGGCGTCTTCGCGCAGGTCATGCAGGCGTGGTATTTGGCGAGCGAGAACGCGGACCCCGATTACGCAGTCGAGGTACGCCAAATGGATCGCTTGTTCATGTCGATCGTCCGATACCTCAGCGCCGAAACAGGCCTCGATCCCGAGGATGTGGGGGCGAAGGGCTTCGCCCTCGACACAACCCTTACTCTTATCAAGCAGGGCTATAAGGCGGCCTAAGCCCCCTTGGCCAGCGCCTACAAGCTGTTGCCAGCGGGAAGCTTGCATCTCACTGATGCCGTGGCTGTCAAGTTGTTCCTTGAAAGACTTCCTAACGGGCTGTTGGGAAGTTTCGAGGCTGAGCGCCAAGCCTGCGATATCCGGCTGAGGGCAGAACGCAAGGCAGGGAAGCTGCTCCAGACGATGGAGCGGGCTGGGCGCGGGAAGCCATCAAAAATGTCGTCCGACACGACATTAACGGGCCTCGGCATATCCCGCGATCAATCCTCCAAATGGCAACAGCTTGCGGACGTGCCGGAGGGGGAGTTCGAGGCCGCGATCAACGGCGCCGACAAGCCCAGCACAACCGGCATCTGGTCGCCAAGACGGCCAGTTCCGCCGATGTCCGCTTTTCGGCTCCAAGCGGGCGTATTCGGTGCCAAAGCCAGCATGCTATTTTTGATGTCGGATTATCAGCTGCGACCTCAACCGGTCGATGCAACACAGGCGTTAAATCTTTCTGCCGGGGTTTCAAAGCCCAGCGTCTTGCGCGGCCGCTCATTGAGCTGCCGAGCCGCTTTGTTCAGTTGCACC
>Ga0255057_10001932_pt1 | contig 11331 bp, 8 predicted proteins | sample Cases_109_6_MG_FD_189022 | JGI IMG/M metagenome (GOLD analysis project Ga0255057, IMG submission 189022) | Seawater microbial communities from Amundsen Gulf, Northwest Territories, Canada - Cases_109_6 | ecosystem: Environmental > Aquatic > Marine > Gulf | place: Canada: Northwest Territories... | reverse complement strand
AGACCCTCATCGGGGGCTTTGGACATCGCGGTGGGCAGGCCCTGGCGTCCTTGCTGATCCTGGGAGCGGTTGCGCTGGGCATTTCGGCCACCCAGATCGGATACACGCTCCTGTTGCCGATCGGGCTTTGGTTGCTTGCGATATCCACGACGCAGCAAGACTACATGAACCTGTTCCGCTCGCGACTCCGACAAGGTGCTGTGGAGACCCGGCTGGAGCTCGAGGAGCTCGACCTTCACTCGCTCGAGGCCCTGCTCAGCGCGCTCAACAGCGACCAAGACGAAGAGGTCCTCGCCGCGATCGACGTGTTCGACACCCACGGGAAGGCCCATTTGCTTCCGGTGTTGGTGCTGTATCACCCATCCATGGACGTCCGGCTTCGCGCCCTCGAGGCTTTCGCTGAAGCGCGCGATCCTCGATTCGTCCGAATTGCGCATCGAATGCTCGAGGACGGCGATTGCGAAGTACGTGCCGCGGCTTTGCGCGCGCTGACCGCCGTCGAGCCAGACGGTCAGCTGCTGAGTGAACGGATGAGGGACGAGGCGCCGATCGTGGAGGCCACCGCGCTCATCGGACTGATGTCGATGAAGGTCGCTGGAGGTGAAGACCTTCAAGAGGTGCTCGAAGAAAAGGTTCACAATAGCCTCGTCCAAACGCGTACGGCGCTCGCCAGAGCGATCCGTCACCAAGGAGATCCGATTTTCCACGATACGCTGATCGAGCTCGCGAAGGCGGCCGAAGACGAGGTCAAGCTCGAAAGTACGCGCGCCATGGCGGCCAACCCGGACCCCCGCTACCTGCCGTATCTACTGCCGTGCCTGGGTCGGGGTGCATTGAGGTCCGCGGCCCGCGACGCGATGGTCGCGATCGGCCCGGTCGCGTTGGAGTATCTCGACACCGCGATGGACGACGAGACCCTTCCGCGCAAGGTGCGACGCCATCTTCCGCGGACGATCAGCCGCTTCGAGCCAGCGGAAGCGGCGAAGATTTTGCTCAAACATCTCGAGAAGGAACGGGACGGTGCTGTGCGGTTCAAGATCCTTCGCGGTCTCGGCCGACTGCGCGCGAGTAATCCGTCGATGCGGCTGGATCGCAAGCTGCTCGAGCGGCAGCTTCGCAAAGTCCTGGCGCGGGCCATTCAACTCCTTCGGTGGCGGGTCGCACTCGAAACGCGCTCAGAGCCGGAGACGCCAAGCGGAGAGCTCCTTGGACTCACCCTTCACGAGAAGGAGAACTCGACGCTCGAACGCGCCTTCCGATTGATGGGGATCCTACATCCCGAGGAAAACTTCGCGCTCGTCTGGCGAGGTCTCTCGAGTGACAATGCCCGGGTCCGCGCCGCCAGCCTCGAGGTGCTCGAGGCGGCGCTTCCGAGCGGAATCCGGGAGGCCGTCTTGGCGCTCGTCGACGATGCAGTCCCCGCTGCCCGCTCCGGCTTGGCGGCCTCGGCCCTCGGGATCGCCACCCCACCCGCAACGTACGAAGAGGCGCTCAGCGCGATGCTTCAGGACGAGAGCGAGGCCGTCCGGTGCGTCACGGCGCATCAGATCGCCGAGCTCGCGATGCACTCCTTGACGGCCGAGCTCGAGCGCGCGCGGCCAGCGGAGAAGGGCCTGGTCCGAGAGGCGATCCAGCGAGCGCTTCAGATTTTGCGCGAAGGCGCATCCCAGCCGGAGGTCGGTAGCGTTGCCTGAGCCCGCCATGCACCAACTCGGAATGGACGCGTTTCAGCGTTTTCTCTTCCTCCGCACCCTGCCGAGGCTCGCGGAGCTACCCCCGGAGGTTGCGCGCGTGCTCGCAGCGAACACCGATGAGCGGTACTTTCCCGCGGGCGCCTACGTCTACCGTGAAGGCGAGCCCGCGATGCACATGCAGTACATCGTTCGAGGCTCGGTGCAGATTCGACGCCACGGAAAGCCGGTTCGCACGATGGGCCCCAGAACGGTCGTAGGCGGTGTGAGCGCCCTGGCAGGCGACGAGCAGAGCTACGACGGCGTCGCACTGCAAGACACGGTGACCTTGCAGATCGTGACCGACGACGCGCAAGAGATCTTCGAGGACCACTTCGTCCTCCTGAAGGGCGTCGTCCAAGGCACCAGCCGCGAAGTGATCGCCGCGCGGAGGCAGCTTGGCCCACGCGCCGGCTTCGGCCCTAGCGCCCCGCCGATGAAGTGTCCGGACCGCCCCTTCGATCTGGTGGAGAAGATGGCCTTTCTACGAAAGACCATGTCCTTTGGCGAAAGCCAGATCGATGCGATCGCAGAGCTGGCTCAAGAGGTCAGCGAAGTGCGCCTCCGACGAGGCGAGCATCTATGGGAGATCGGCGACAAGAGCACATACTTCTTGATGCCGTTGTGCGGAACGGTCGAGTGCCACGCCGAGGACCCCGAACAGCATTTCACCCTGGGACCCGGAGACGCTGTCGGCTCGCTCGACGCGGTGGCCGACGAGCCGCGCTGGTTTCAGGCGCGGGTGGGCGGGGGACTCATCGCGCTCGAGATCGACGTGGACGCGTTGTACGACGTGCTCGAGGACCACTTTGGAATGGCGATGTCGTTGCTACGCGGAATGGCTGTCGGCATGTTGCGGCTCTACGACCTTCAGGCCGGGATCGAGCCCGAGTAGCCCCGGCCGCCCCCACACTATCGCCTAGTACAAGTCCAACGCGAACATTTCGAGCGAGCGCGGATAGTACTGGTCGAGCCCGCTCGGGGTGCGCAGTTTGTACGGGCGTTGCAGTCCGACGATGAGATAAGCGTCCTTGCCGAACTGGTAGAGGTGTACCCGCGCGGGGCGGGACTTGTCGTCGTCGCGACCGTAAAGGCCATTCACGTCGATGATCAGGTAGGCCGGGTGATCGAGCGACGCCCGATCGATGTTTGGCAGGCCCACGCAGATCGTGTCGTTCGGACCTCGTCGGGGCACCCCGACCTCGACTTCCCGGAGTTTCCGACGCCGAACATGTCGCCAGCCGCGCTTGGAATACAAGCGGGCATCGGGCTCGACGATACCGGTGGCCACCGCGAGGTCTCGCAAGCACAGCTCGGTTCCGCTCTCGGCCTCATGCAGCCGAGGTTCGGCCAGGGGCGACAGGTTGCGAAACCAGCGTTGAAGGATCTTCTCGCGACGCGCAAGTACGATCCGGAGCAGCTCGGACTCGACGAAGGGGTCGCTCAGCTTCGCCCGGGCGACTGCCGCTTCGATGGCTTCCGGAGTGATGTTCGCGATGATCCTCGCCATCCACGCCTTGTCCCGCTCGGTCGCCCGAATGAAAGCAGGGTTCTGATAGCCGGTTCGGTACTTGTCAGGCTGGAACGTCTCTACGTTGTAGTAGCCGAACGTGTTGCCGGTCGGCCCTAGCTCGTTGCCCCGCCACGCCCTCGGGATGCCCCCGAAGGTCACCAAGTCCTGGAAAACATACGGCATGTCGAGGTAGTACGTGTGGCCGAGCCGTTCGGACATTCCCCTGAGGGCCCACATGCTCCCAAACGAATCCCCGAAATCGATGTAGTGGTGACGCACGTAGCCGCGGCCGTGGTCGTCAGTGGTGATCCACATCGAGAGGGTGTTTTGTTCACGTGAATCGAAGTGATTCATCCAAGAGGCGAGCACGTAGGCGCCGCGAAGCTCGCGTCTGTCGTCGTGAGGAATGACGTCGTTCGGGTCGTCGTCGCGAACCAATTCGTAGCGCCATGGGCCAAGCGGTTTGCCCGGAAGGAAGCGGCTTGCGGCGGCTCGCCAGGTGCCGTCCGGCTGCGGGCTCACCAGATCGAATACAGGGTCGAGACGCTCCCAAGTGAGCGGCACTTTCTTCCCGTAAACCGTGGCGGTCGCATTCTCGCCGATCTGCAGGATGTCCTTACGGAAGAAGGTGATCTGGTTGCACGGCGGCTCGTAACCCGCCGCCCAGTAAAAGATGGAGCCGACGACGTCGGCCGTCGTCGCTCGCTCGCGCTGGTTTTCATCGCCGAATTTGAGCAGGAACGATCGCCCTTGCTGGTCCTTGATGATGAACCCAGGGCTTGCACCATCGGGCTTGGCGCTCGTGATCGTCCACGGTCCCGACGGATCGAGGGGCGCGTCGTCGCATGCCGCTTGAGCGATGCGTTCAGGCGAGAGACGCTGTCGGTTGAGTCGATTCGTAAACCAACTCGAATCGGGCACTTCGTCCATCGAGTTGACGTTGACGGCTTCCCCTCCAGGGTCGACCGCGAAGATCCGAGCGAGCGGCCGAAAGATCATGTTGTCCGCTGCATCCCAGGCAAACGGCGAGAAGTACGCCTCGGGAACCGGACCGAACGGCTTGAAATCGCCGTCGTCCCGCCACATCGGTCCTTCGGCGGAGTAACGGCGCACCTGTCGGGCACAGCCGATGCTGCTCGCCGTGAGGAATGCGAGCGCCAGGGCCGCACCGATGATCGCTTGCGAATTAGTAGTCACGACTCACTCCAAGGAGAATGCGAACGGAAGTCACTTTTGGCCCCTGCGCGAAAGTCTCGGTGCCGCCGCCCGCCATGAACTCGAAGTACGTTTTCTCCGCTCCGTGCGCCTGAATGCCCCCACCGAAAGACATTCGAAGGTCTTCAAACGCGAAATTGGCCAAGTGTCCGTCAAACACGTTGCCGACGGCGAAATGGATTTTGCCATCCAGGCGAAGCCAGATCGGCCAGGTGAACTGGAGGTTCAGTACAGAAGCGCTGTCTCCGGCGAGGACGCGCCCTACGAAACCGGGCATCGGTCCATTGCCACTGACTGCTGGAACCTCCGTAAAAGGAACCTCTCCGCGGAGCCCATCAGAGAAGATGACTACCGCCCCGAGGCTGAAGGTGTGGTTGTGCCCACTGACATCGAGGAACCCGCGAACCCCGGCTCCGTAGACGATCCAGCTGTTGCTCGTGTCGCCCCGAACCGGGTCGAGCCCAAAATTGAAACCGGTCGCGAGCCGAACTCCGGACCCCGGTGCCGGACGCGGTTGCCGCGAGTCGTAGGTGATCCGTGGGTCGAGATACCAAGCGGAGTAGCCCTCGGGATACGCAGGCGGAGGTTCGCTGATGTTGCCTTCTAGGACGAGGTCTGGAATCGTCGTCCCGTCGACGTCATCACCGAAGACTCGATACCGATACCCGGTGTCGAGTGAGATGCTGCCGCGCCGAAAAGGCTGCACCGTGTAGTTCACTCCGACGTCGTAGCCAACCCAGTTGTAGAGTGCCTCGTTGTCCTTGCTGGCCTCGCTGCCCAAGCCAAAGAACAAACCGTCGGCGCGACGACTCGCGCCCACGCTTACGCCGCCGCTCCACTTCTTGCCTGGCGGGCTCCACGTGATCCCGATAGCGCCCGAAACGAAATCGATTCCGCCAAAGAGAGCGCTCGCCGTGAGCGTCGTATGCTCGACTGGAATGTCGCCGAAGCTGCTGACGACGCCGATGTTCGCCCGAAGACCAAGGTCGAAAGAGAAAATGGGAAATACGGTGTACTGCTGCTTCTCACCGAACCGGAACGCGTCGATGACCCTGGCGGGTATCTCCTTCTCCTCGGCCTTCGTGATGCCGGTGCCGAGGCCCTGACGGAGAATTCCTTCCAACACCAAGTACACGGGAAAAAAAATAAACCTCGGAATCCACAGAGCTCCTTCCCCGGATGTGACAGGCTCGCGAACCTGGCCGCGGTAGTTGGGTAGATCGCGCTTGGGTGGATCCGGCTCCGGGAGCGTGTAAAACATATACCCGTTGCGGGTTTCCCAGTCGGCCCGCTCTCTGGCCCACTCCTCGTCGGCGTCCTGCGCTTTGGTGGGGCTAGGCCACATGCATGCGGCCGCCGCGCACGCAATGACCATCGTACCGACAAAATGACACGCGCGAGCTTTCATCCGTTTACGCACGACCCCAAGAAGGCAGGGGGACAACAATCTCCGGGGAGGCTACCTTCATGCGCTGTGGCGATCAAACCTCTGGTGCTGTGCCTATGGTGTACGGTTCTCGCGTTGCAAGGGGAAACCGCGTTCGCGCAGACGTTTCCGGAGACAGGGAGCTCGTTCGAGGTCGTCCAAACCCCCGACGTTTCAAACGTAGATACGACGCATCGACTGGAGTGGCACTGGAAACGAGTCCACTGGGGAGAGATCGTTGGAACCGGTGCGCTCACCGCTGCGGCGATCACGATCCGCTTAGTCGAGGAGCCCGGGGCACGTTGGACGCGCACTAATGCGTTCGACAATTGGTTCCGTGATCGGCTCAAAATCGACCGCGCGACGCAGCACAGGATCGGTCGGGCTAGTGACGCGCTCGCGCTGACGTTGATCGCTTTTCCCGTTTTGGTCGACGCAGTCGGCATGGCGCTCGTCGGCGACAAGAACAAGAAAGTCGCCGGACAACTCCTTGCGATTCAAGCGCAAGCGTTCGCGATGACGGGCTTCCTCACGGGCGTCACCAAGGTGACCTCTGGCAGAGAGCGTCCAAACGCCCAGGAACAGGGTTGCGATGAGCTCGGCGCGGACTGCGGCAGCGGTGTCAACGCCTCCTATTTCAGCGGCCACGCCGCGTTTGCATTCGCGGGCGCGGGGCTGACTTGCGTCGCGCACAGGCACCTGGAGTTGTTCGGGCGCCTCGGCGATCCGCTTGCCTGCGCAAGCGCGCTCACTTTGGCTTCCGTGACAGCGATCTTCCGGGTCATGGCGGACACGCACTGGACGACCGACGTTCTCACCGGCGCTGGAGTCGGCCTTTTTACTGGGTGGTTCGTACCGTGGCTGATGCACTTTCGACACGACACATCCGAACGGGACGATGGTGTCATGCGTGTTGTGCGATACCTTTCGCCCTACGGTAGAAGCAACGAGTTTGGGTTGCGCGCCGCCGGCACGTTCTGAGTTCGCATCAGGTAGCCAAGGTACACAAGCCATACCCAACAGGCCCCCAAAGCCCAGCCTCCGATGACATCGCTCGGGTAGTGCACGCCGAGATACACGCGCGTGAAGCCCATGGTTGGAACGATGATCAGGGCAAGCGCGATCAACGCACGCTTCAAGCGAGGAAGGCCAAGCCCCGCAGCCATCGTTGCAAGCGACGTGTACAGCACCATCGCGCTTAGCGCGTGGCCACTCGGAAACGAGAAGCCTTCCGGGTCGGTGATCCGTGTGACCACATCGAGCGGTGGGCGCGGTCGCGCGAACACTTTTTTTAGGCCTAGAGTGAGGATTCCGCTCCCCAGGTTGGCAATTACGAGAAAGGCAGCTTCCTTCCCGTACCCGCGAACCAAAAGCCAGGCCGCCACCAGTGCGATGATCGCTGCGGTGACGGGTCCCCTTCCAAAGGTCGTGATTGCGACCACCGTTTCCGTAGCACGAGTGCTGCGCGCTGCCTCGAGGGCTTGCAGTATTCCCGCGTCGAGTCCAACCGGGCCGAATCGAACCCACATCGCCATCGCCCCGAAAATCAACGCGGCGCCGACGACGCCCACGGCGGGCCAGAGGAACCTGTGGCGGCCTGGCTGGTGTGAGACTTGGGTCACTGGTAGCCCGCCTGCTGCCGATAGCGGCGATAGACGAAAACAGCAACGACCATCCACGCAAGGATGATCACGACATTGACGCGCGCGAATTCAGTGGAACCAAAGGCAAGTTGGTGCGTCCCGAGGTAGACGAGGCCTGCAGCGAGCACATCGCCCATGCGAACGAAAAAGGTATCCACGGCCTGCTTCGCCTGGAACTTCTCATCATGACTCGTCGGAAGCCAGAGCATCGCCTTGGCGGTGTTCATGAACGAGTAGTCGGTTGCGTTCTCGGCGGTCTTGAAACCACGAAACGCTGCGAAGCCCAGTCCCATCGCGATCCAGCCGTAGTTGCCAAGGGCGACGATCGGCAGGGCAAACAGCACTCCAGCGATGCCGAGGTACTTGACGATGCGCGACACGATGAGCGCCTGCAGAATCACACTGACGATGTTCACCCAAAAGAAGAAGTCTCCGTAGAAGACACCGAAGAAACGCCCCATGAACTCGCCGACGTTAAGGTCGGGGTCTACCTCGAGCGCCTGGGCAAGAGCGGCGTCTGCGCGATCCTCTGCGAAGGCGCTGAGTAGATACTCGCCGGTGCTATTGACGAGGTTGAGCAGCACGAGAAGCGCTGCGATCAGGGTGAGGTATCGGTTGCGAAAGACGAGTGCAAAGCCACCCAAGATCGATCTCTGCCGTTGTGCGTCGGCTTCGCGCTCGTGCGGAACGCCATCTGGGCGCGACAGGATCATTCGATACAGGAGAATGTGCACCAACAGGAGCCCGGCGGACACCTGCATGAGCCCGGCGGGCGATAGGCCCTCTTCGAAAAGCTTTCCCGCGATCCACGCCCCCACGGGTGCGCCCACGGTCGCACCGACGGCAATCAACGGCAACAAGCGTTCGCCGGTGGGAATCGAGTAGATGTCGTTCGCGAACGACCAGAACTGCGCAATGATGGCGACGTTGAAGATCCCGACCCACACGAAGAACGCGAAGCCGAGCATGGGGACTTCCGCCCGGTACCCGACGAAGAAGGCCTCGATGCAGAGCACGAAGAAGAGCGTCATGCCAAAGATGAGCTTTGGCGTTTCCGTGCGCGACGCAAAGTAGCTGTACACCGGAACCGCCGCCATCAGCACGAGGGCCTGACACGCAGCCGCGTACGCTTTGAGCTCCGCGCCTCCGGTCGTCAGGATCAACGGCTCGCGAACCGTCTTGATCACGTAGTACGCGACCAGAACGACAAAGACATTGAGCGTCATCAGAACGACGGTCGCGCCCTCGCCCCGGCGCACGTCGCCAAAGAGTCGGAGCGCGTAATCGAGGGGAGTCCGTGAGGGCCCCGGCCCGCTATTTTTTTCGGAAGTCATCAAAAGACGCCACGGGCTGGCCTAGTTCTCGAGAACTACATACCGGACGAGGCTGGCACGCTCTACGGTCGCGACCACCGGATCTCGTTCTGGGATGCGCGCCAAGACGTCCTTCAGGTGACTGAGGTCGCCGGTCGGAGTGTCATTGATTCGGAGGATGATGTCCCCAGCAGCAAGAGGGCTACCTTCGGCTACTCTCCCGACAAGTACACCTCTTGGGTTGCGGAGCCCCGGAACGAGCTGTGCGATGTCCGGCGTCAGATCAAACGCTACGATATTTAGCCGAGCAACGCGGTTCTCGTCTGGCTTGGCGGACAGGATCAAGCGTGCGAGCACATCGGGACGTTCGACAACCGGCACCCGCACGGTTCGCTCGTCGGCTCCTCTTCGAACGCGAAGCTGAATGCGGTCGCCGACGCGATAGCGATACACGTTGACGTTGAACTGCCTAGCGTTCTCCATCAGTTTGTCCTTCAGGCTCACGACGATGTCGCCGGGTTCGAGCCCCGCGGCTTCGGCAGGGCTTCCTGGAAGGACGTCGCTGAGCACCACTCCCCACGACTGCGGGAGGTTGAGGGCCCGCGCGAGCTCTGGGGTAATCGTCTGGACGACCGCTCCGATGATCCCACGTGTCACGACTCCGTCGTCTCGTAGCTGGTCGAATACGGTCCGCACAATATTGGAGGGAATCGCAAAGCCGAGACCGTCGTTTCCGCCCGATCGCGTCACGATGAGCGTGTTGATCCCGACGATTCTCCCCTGGAGATCCACGAGCGGACCACCGCTACTGCCGGGGTTGATCGCGGCGTCGGTCTGGATGAAGACCATCGGAGATTCCGGTTCCAACTGTCGCGCTCTCGAGCTGACCACGCCCATAGAGACCGAGCCCCCTAGCCCCAGCGGACTCCCAAAGGCAAGTACTACCTGCCCTAGCGCTAAGCGATCGGAGTCACCGAAACGCAGAAAGGAAGTGGTAACCGCGTCGATTTTGAGCAGCGCTAGATCCGTCTCGAGGTCGATTCCGACGATGCGAGCGGGATAACTCTTAGGGGGAGAACCGAGTATGGAACGGCGCGCCTCCTGCTGGCTGCGACCTGCGGAGGCGACCGCCTCGATGCTCGAGGCCCCCACCACGACGTGCGCATTGGTGATCAGCAACCCTTCTTTGCTGACAAACACACCAGAGCCGATTTGTCGTCCCGCCGTCGTGGGGCCCAAGGCACCCGGCGACAAGCCGCGTGCCACGACCTGCACCACCGCTTCATTGACGTTCTCTGAGAGTGTCCGAAGGGACCGATCGAGCTGCCCGAGCGCCGCGCCGCCCTGCGCCGTTGCTGTTTGGGCCGGAGCCCCCGAGCAAGCGCTAATCAACAAAATCGCTAGAAAGATCGAATATGCCCTTTTCACGCCCGGTGTGAAATACGCCGGTGATCTCTAGGTCGCAACCCGACGGGAGCTTCTGCCGGAAGCGCCAACGTCCTCGTGACAGCGATTTCGCGGTTCCACGAGATGTCGTGGATGACGTAGATCACCCCGCGCTAGGCAGATCAGGAAAAAGGGGGTCTTGCTCTTTGACACACCCCTTGCGAAGTGGCTCTACAGCGAGGAGGACAGCCTATGCAGATCGATTTCTCGACCAGCCCGTTGGTTCCGCCGTTCACTCATGAAACGGCCGTTCGCAAAGTGCGTCTCGCAGAGGACGCGTGGAATTCGCGAGACCCAGAGCGCGTGTCGATGGCGTATTCGGTCGACAGCCGCTGGCGAAACCGCGCGGAGTTTCTCGAAGGGCGCGACGCGATCCGGGCCTTCCTTCGTAGGAAGTGGGAAACGGAGCTCGACTATCGTCTGATCAAAGAGCTTTGGGCGCTTGCAGAGGACCGGATCGCCGTGCGCTTTCAATACGAGTGGCAGGACCATTCGGGTTCCTGGTATCGAGCGTACGGAAACGAGAATTGGGAGTTCGATGTGCAGGGGTTGATGCGGTGGCGACAGGCAAGCATCAATGACGTGTCCATCGCGGAAGCGGACCGGCTGTTTCATTGGGACGCGCCAGGACCGCGGCCGGACGGGCACCCAGGGCTTTCGGAGCTCGGTGTCTGACGAGGTCAGGGGTCAATCGACCCGGATGACGATCTTCCCGCCGGCGCGGTTCTCTTCCATCAAGCGATGGGCTTCGACGATTTCGTCTAACGATAGCACGGGGCCGAGTTTGATCGACGTGGCCCCTTCCTCGATCGCATCGATGAACTCTTGCAACGGCGTCCGCATGAAGTCCTCCGAGCCGCCGGCGTACGTCGTGAGGTTCACGGCCGTCGGGATCGCCCCCATCGGACTGAACTCCTCGAACGACCAGCTGTTGCCGACCATCCCTGTCATGCACACCGCGCCACCTTTCTTGGCGGTCTGGAGCGAGTCGATCAGCGTTGTGGTGCCGACCAGCTCGAGTACTTTGTCCATGCCGCCAGGAAAC
>Ga0255057_10001931_pt1 | contig 11336 bp, 10 predicted proteins | sample Cases_109_6_MG_FD_189022 | JGI IMG/M metagenome (GOLD analysis project Ga0255057, IMG submission 189022) | Seawater microbial communities from Amundsen Gulf, Northwest Territories, Canada - Cases_109_6 | ecosystem: Environmental > Aquatic > Marine > Gulf | place: Canada: Northwest Territories... | reverse complement strand
AGACCCAGCTCGTCGAGGCGATCACCGGGTTGCGTCAGGCGATCGCCGGGTCGGTGAGCATCGGCGGGACCGATGTGACCGAGGACACGCCGCGCCAGGTCCACAAACGCGAGGTCGCTCATATCCCGGAGGATCGGCAGCGCAGCGGCCTGGTGCTGCCGTTCACGGTCACCGAGAACATGGTGCTCGACTCGTATTACGCCGCACCCATTTCCCGTGGCGTGCAGATGGACTGGGGCGCCGCCAGAGAGCAAGCAGAGCGCCTCGTCGAAGAGTACGACGTGCGAACGTCCGGCATCGATGCCTTGGTGTCGACCCTGTCGGGTGGGAACCAGCAGAAGGTGATTGTCGCCAGGGAATTCGAGCGCGACATCACGCTCGTGATCGCGTCGCAGCCAACCCGTGGGATCGATGTCGGCTCGATCGAATACGTCCATGCGAGGATCGTGGAGAAGCGTGACGCCGGCGCCGCCGTGCTCATCGTGTCCTCGGAGTTGGATGAGGTCGTTGGTCTCTCCGACAGGGTCATTGTGATGTTCGACGGGAGGATCGCAGGCGAGTTCGATCCGGCAACGACGACGACGACCGAGATCGGGCTCGCCATGCTCGGCTCGGAAGCGGAGGCGTCGTGACCCAGGGAGAGCCTCCCGACGATCGGATACCGGATAAGGGGTATCCCGAATGGTTCGAGCGGGTTACCGGCGTCGGCTCGTCGATCGGCCAGGCGATGGTCGTGCCGGTTCTTGCATTCGTCACTGCACTGATCATCGGTGGCATCATCATCATCCTCACCGACCTGGACACCCTTCGGCTGTACGGAGAATCCCCGGGGGAGGCGGCCAAACAATCGATCATCGGGGTGTGGGAGGCCTACAAGGCTCTCTTCCTGGGAGCGGTCGGTTCGCAACGCGCGATCTCTGATTCGCTTTTCTCTGCTACGCCGCTGATCCTGGCCGGTCTCGCCGTCGCCATCGGATTTCGAGCGGGCCTATTCAACATCGGCGTGAACGGTCAGATGCTCATCGGCGGCATGGCCGCCCTCTGGGTCGGGTTCAGCTTCTCGCTTCCCATGTTTGTGCATATCACGCTCGCACTTTTCGCCGGGATCATCGGGGGTGCCGTGTGGGGCGGTCTCGCCGGCCTGCTCAAGGGCAAGACCGGCGCCCACGAGGTGATCACGACGATCATGCTCAACTTCATCGCCCTGTTTCTCATCGCCTATCTCCTGAAGACGAGTTTCTTCCAGGCAGCCGGTCGCCAGGACCCGATCTCGAAGGTGGTCGCCGAATCGGCTCGTCTGCCCACCCTCTTCGAAGGGGGGAGGGTGCACATCGGGTTCCTGGTTGCGCTGGCTGCAGTGTTCTTCACCTACTGGCTGCTGTTCAAGTCCTCGATCGGATTCGAGTTCCGGGCGGTTGGGTTCAATCCGGATGCCGGTCGGTACGCCGGCATGAGCGTGGCGTGGGTCTACGTCTCGGTGATGGCCATATCGGGGGCATTGGCCGGGATCGCCGGAAGCAATCAACTCCTGGGCCTGCCGCCGTTCCAGGCGCTGCCCGGATTTTCCGGCACCACCGGGTTCGATGCCATCGCCCTGGCCCTGCTTGGCCGATCTCACCCGTTCGGAGTGCTCGCCGCCGGGTTGCTGTTCGGCGCGCTGCGCGCCGGCGGTCGTTCGATGCAGGGTCTGGCGGGTATCCCTCTCGACCTCGTGCTCATCATGCAGGCGTTGATCATCGTGTTCATCGCCGCCCCCGAGCTGGTGCGGTCGATCTATCGGCTCAAGGCACCCGAGGGTGAAGAGGGCGTACAGCTCACCACGGGGTGGGGTGGATGACCGACGTCGCCGTCTCCACGACCAAGGTCAAGGCGCGGACCACGGCCGAAGAGCGCCGGGCAACCTTCGTCGGGGTGGCCCTGGTTGCGCTTGGCGCATTCGTGTTTTGGGCGTTCGGGCTCAACGTCGCAGGTGATCTCGACTCCACGTTCAAGCTATCGCTGCCAACCGACCGCTTTCAAGGCATCGAGTGGACGGTCAACACGCAATTGCTCGGGTTCGTCGTTGCCGGCATCCTCGCCTTCCTCGGTGGTGTCGTGCTGCGCCGCTCGCACCTCAAATGGACGAACCGGATCCTTGCCGTCGGAATGGTGTTCTTCGTCCTCGCCTTCCTCGCCTGGGCCGCGGGCGGCAAGTCGTTCAGCTTCGTCGGCATGCTGCGATCCACGGTCATCCTGTCGGTGCCGGTAACACTCGGTGCGCTCACCGGGCTCATGTGCGAGCGAGTGGCCATCATCAACATCGCCATCGAGGGCCAGCTGCTGACCGCGGCGTTCGTCGGCACCATTCTCGGCTCATCGTTTGGTCCCTGGGTCGGGCTGTTCGGAGCCCTGGTCTCGGGTGCGCTCCTCGGTGCGGTGCTTGCGGTCCTCTCCATCAAGTACCGGGTGGATCAGATCATCGCCGGCGTCGTGATCAACATCTTCGCCCTCGGTCTCACCTCGTTCCTCGCCTCACGCGTATTGGCGGAGGCTCCACATTTCAATTCGCCTGGCCGGTTCACGCCGTGGCCGATCCCCATCCTGTCGGACATCCCGGTCCTGGGCCCGATGTTCTTCGATCATTCGTTCTTCGTCTACGGGATGTTCATCCTCGTGGTCGTCATCCACTTCGGGCTGTTCTACACCCGGTGGGGCCTTCGCTCGCGATCGGTTGGCGAGCACCCGGAGGCAGCAGACACCGTCGGCATCAACGTCTATCGCACCCGATACCGCAACGTAATCCTTGGCGGTCTGATCGCCGGATTCGGTGGTGCGTTCATAACCCTCGCGCAGGTACCGAGGTTCGAGGAGAACATCACTGCCGGGATCGGTTTCATCGGCCTTGCCGCGATGATCTTCGGTCGGTGGATGCCGTTTGGGGTGCTCGGCGCCGGGCTCGTGTTCGGCTTCGCCAGGGGCCTGCAAACCAAGCTGGGCATCCTGGGAGCGCCGATCCCTTCGGAGTTCCTGTCGATGACGCCGTACATCGTTACGATCATCGTCGTCGCCGGTGTCGTCGGAAAGGCAAGGCCACCGGCGGCAGACGGTCAGCCCTACATCAAGGATTAGAAGTCGCGAGTCGCGAGTCAGGAGGGGGGTCTGGCTTGTGACTCCCGTCTCGCGACTCTTCGGTTGAGAGATGCCAGTCAGAAGTCGCAGGTCACCCGAGGATAGGGTGCGGTCTTGCTCGCGACTCGCGACTTGCGACTCGCGACTTGCGACTTCCTACGTGTCGGTACCGAAGAACTGCACGGACAGCAGCGCCAGCTCGTCGAACGGCGGCTTGTCGCCCGCCGACTCGGCGGGATAGGTGCTCATCACCTGGATGATGAGCTCCCGCGTCCCCAGGCTGGCGATTTGGATGCGTTGCGGGTCGTTCAGGTTGTCGAGCCGACCCGAGAAATCGACGCTCAGATCGTCGGTCGTGATCAGGTATCCCTGGATCTTGTAATTCCGTTTGAAGCCCTCGTCGTCGAGCAGGTTCTTTAGTTCGATCTCGGTGATGCTCACCGGATCAGAGAACGTGAACGTCAGCACGGCGCCGATCCCGTGCAGGCTCTCGTCGTTCCAGTGCGTCGAAGGATCGCCGTCGATGAGGTTCTCTGGCTCCCAACCGGCCAGGAACGAGCTGGCATCGACCGAGGAGGCGAACAACTCCTTGACCGCCACCGGAACCGTGGTTGTCGGGGAGGTCGTCGAGGTCGGTTGCGCCGTGCTCTCACCCCTGAACACGTTGAATACCAGAGCGGCGAGCGCGACCAGCAGGATTACGGCGGCGAGCACTCCAAGGGCCCTGGCACCGGGAGAGGTCCGCAGTGTTGGCGGTGGCGCAACCGGCAGCGATTCCTGGCTGAGCCGGGCGCCGCATTGCTCGCAGTGGCGGTTGTATTCGGGGTTGGCCGACCCGCATGAAGGGCAGGCCACCGTTGCGACATCGGTCACCGCGCCGGCGGACGCCGCCCCCGGTTGGTACCCGGGCTCGGGCCTATCGCTGCTCGGGGGTGGGGCTTCATCGAGCTCAAATGGCTCGAACAAGTCATCGAAATCGGGTGTGTCCTTGTCCATCCGACGCACCTCGGGGGTGGGCTCGCCCGGTATTGTGCCACGCATGTCGTTTATCGCGCAGGTACGTGCCGCCGAGCCGTGGACGGTGTGGAACATACTGGGAGTGATCCTGCTGGTTTCCGTGCTCGTCGCAGCCCTTTACGCAGCCACCAGGCGCGGCTGACCTACTTCGACTTGCCACTTGCGACTTGCGACTTGCGACTTGCGACTCGTTTCTGTCACACCCTCCCCGTAGCGTGTCGTCATGGCCTCATATCGGTGCACGACATGCGGATACACCACGAGCCGTTGGATGGGGTTCTGCCCCCAGTGCCGAACGACCGGGACCCTGAGTGAGCAGACAACCCACGCCGGCGACACCCTCCCGATTGCGATCACTGAGGTCGCACCGGCCGCCGGCGAACCACGCCTGGCGACCGGCATCGATGAGTTCGACCGGGTGCTCGGCGGGGGCATCGTTGCCGGATCGGTTGCTCTGGTGGCCGGGGAACCCGGTGTGGGCAAGTCGACCTTGGTGCTCGAGGTTGCTGCCGCACTGGGTGGCACCGCCCTGATCGTGTCTGGGGAGGAGTCGCTGAACCAGATCAGGATGAGGGCCGACCGGATCGGAGCGCTCGTGGAGCACGTTTCGATCGCTGCCGAGCGCGACGTGACCTCGATCCTGGCCATGATCGAGTCCGGCCGTTTCGACCTCATCATCGTCGACTCGATCCAAACGGTCATGGTGCCGGAGCAGGTTGGGGGTACGGGCGGTCCGGCCCAAGTTCGAGAGGCGGCAGCTCGGCTGATCTCCGGCACCAAAAACTCGGAGACGGCCATGGTCATGACCGGTCATGTCACCAAGGACGGGTCCATCGCCGGGCCGAAACTCCTCGAGCACATGGTCGACGTTGTCATCACCATCGAGGGTGATCCACACCGTGGGCTTCGCTTCCTGCGTTGTGTGAAAAACCGCCACGGATCCGTCGACGAGGTGGGCATCTTCGAGATGCTGCCCGATGGTTTGCGTGCCGTTGCCGATCCCAGCGCCACGCTGATCGAGGGACGGGACGCAGCCGCACCGGGGAGCGTGCTGTTCCCGACGATCGACGGGTTGCGCTCGCTGGTAGTCGAGGTGCAGGCCCTGGTCGTACCCTCGGCTGCGGCCCAGCCGCGGAGAAGTGTCAAGGGCCTGCCTGCCGCCCGCGTCCATCAGATCCTGGCCGCGCTGGAGCGGCATGCCGACCTGCCGCTGGGTCGTCATGACGTTTACGTGTCGGCCATGGGCGGATTGCAGCTGAGCGAGCCCGCCGCCGACCTCGCGGTGGCGCTGGCCGTGGCGTCGGCGGCGTCGGGCGTTGCGATCACTGATGTTGCCGCCTGGGGTGAGGTCGGGCTCACCGGGGAGCTGCGCGGGGTCCCGCATCGGCAGCGGCGCCGCGCCGAGGTTGTGCGCCTCGGTATTGGTGGGATCATCGACGGGTCGACGTATCCGCATCTCCTCGATGCCCTCGTCGAGGCGGGCCTGGCTGCGGCGACGATTCGTCCCGGCCGAACGGCCGGAACCGCTCATTGACGATGGCGAACAGGCGGCTCATGGGAGGCCCCCTATTGCCGTGGACTAGCCTGCGGTCCGGATGGCCACAGTTTCCACCCCGCCGCTCGAGGTGCTGCGCCGCTTTGCGCCCGGCACGACGTTGCGTGAGGCTGCTCGACTGATATTCAACCAGGGAACCGGAGCGCTGATCGTCATCGCGCCAGCGGATCGCGTCGACGAGCTGTCGACAGGCGGGTTTCGGCTCGTCGACGTGCCGCTGACCGCACAACGGATCGCTGAGCTCGCCAAGATGGATGGTGGCATCGTCATCGATAGCGACACCAACACGATCGAGCGGGCCAACGTCCACTTCATCCCCGATCCGACCATCCCGACCAAAGAGACCGGCACTCGCTTTCGCACTGCCGAGCGGATGGCGCTGCAGACCGGCCTGCCGGTGCTCGCGGTGAGCGAGGAAGGCCGCAACGTGGCCGTGCTTTTCGCCGGAGACACCCGTGTGGTGCTCCAGGCGCCGATGACGCTGCTGGCGGTGGCCAATCAGCGGCTGCAGTCGCTGGAGCGGCTGCGACGGCGTCTCGACGAGGCGATCGTCCGCCTCGACCAGTACGAAGAAGACGGCATCGTCACGTTACGCGACGCAGTCATGGTGATCCAGCGAGCGATGCTGGTGCTACGCAACGTCGACGATCTCGATGCGCTGGCTGTGGAACTTGGGGACGAGGCGCCGATGGTCCAGCTCCAGGCCAGCGATCTGGCCACCGGTGTGGCACCGATCGTCGAGCTGATCAACATCGACTACCAGGATCGAAAGCCAAGACGCGGATCGTCGGCATTCGGGCGGCTCGACAGGGTGGCGACCGAAGACCTGTATCAGACCGCAACCGTCGCCCATGCGATCGGGTTGACTCCCCTCGATGCGGAGGTGAGCCCGCGAGGAGCGCGAGCGCTGGCCTCGGTGCCGCGGCTACCCGAGGGTGTCAGGGAAGCCATCATGCGCAAGTTCGGAACCATTGCCCGCCTCAAGGCCGCCACCGTCGGCGAGCTGGACGAGGTGGAGGGGGTCGGTCCGGCCAGGGCAGCCCGGATCCGGGCATACCTCGACCAACTCCCTCATGCCAGGGGCCCGTCGACACCCGATTGAGCTTGCATCGGTACGGGGCCTGTCGCCGGTACACTGCACGAACCCGCGTCCCCAGGTGAGCCTTGGCAGCGAAGAAAAAGACGACGACCACGGCGAAAACGAAGTCGACCTCGTCAAAGTCCTCCGCAACTGCGAAGACAACAGCTGCCAAGCAGTCGAAGGCCAAGAAGCCGGCGGCGAAAAAGACGGCGGCGAAAAAGCCGCCTGCCAAGAAGCCCGCGGCCAAGTCGACCAAGCCTGCTGTGAAGAAGCCCGCGGCTAAGTCGACCAAGCCTGCTGTGAAGAAGCCCGCGGCTAAGGCGACCAAGCCTGCTGTGAAGAAGCCCGCGGCTAAGGCGACCAAGCCTGCTGTGAAGAAGCCCGCGGCCACGACGACGAAGCCAAAGGACAAGATTTTCGACACAGAGCCCGTGAAGAAGCCTGCGATCCCGTTCGAAGTCGGCGACAATGTGGTTTATCCCCATCATGGCGCGGCGACGATCATCAAGAAACGCAAGCTCGACGTTGGTGGCGAAAAGCGGGATTACTTCATCCTCGAGATTGCAACCGACCAGCTCACGGTCAGTGTGCCCGTGGATTCGGCAGTGGATCTTGGGGTGCGCCCGGTCATAAGCAAGAACAAGGCCAAGCAGGTGTTCGCCGCGTTGCGCAGCGAGCCGCAGGAAGCCGGATCGAACTGGAGCCGGTGGTACAAGATTCTGACAGAGAAGATCAACAGCGGCGACATCTTCCAGGTCGCAGAGGTGATCAGGGATCTCGACTACGCCCAGAAGGTCAAGGGCATCTCTCCCGCGCTCAAGCGGATGCTGGCCAAGGCCCGCCTGATCATCATCAGCGAGCTCCAGTTCTCGCTCGACATCTCCGAGGAGGAGGCGGTCAAGAAGCTGGAGCGGGCTCTCCCCAAGATCGAGGAGTTGGTGGAGGCCTGACGCCAGCCGCGTACCATCAAGGGTCATGAGCTCACCCAATGATCTCTGGGCCATCCTGGTCGCGGCGGGAAGAGGGGTCCGCTTCGGCAGCCCGAAGCATGCCGCGCTCCTGGACGACGATCCACTTTGGGTCCATGCCGAGCGTGCCCTCAGGTCCGGAGGAGTCGACGATGTGGTGGTTGTCGGTGATGTTCCCGACGGCGTTCCCGGCGGGGAGCGACGCACCGACTCAGTGCGCAATGGGCTCGACCATGTGCCGCCGACGGTTGAGTTCGTGCTCGTCCACGATGCCGCCAGGCCCCTCACCACTCCGGAACTCGTCGCCCGCGTCATCGACCGGCTTCGCGCCGGTGACGTGGCGGGCGTTGTCCCCGCGGTGCCCGTCGCCGACACGGTGAAGTACATCGCAGGCGATGAGGTCGTAGAGACCGTCGATCGCTCGTCGCTGGTCGCGGTGCAAACGCCGCAGGGGTTCAGGACCGAGATTCTGCGCAAGGCCCATGCCTCGGCTCGAGTCGACGCCACCGACGACGCCATGCTCGTCGAGGCTATCGGCGAACGGGTAGTGACGGTCGCCGGTGATCCAGCGAACCTCAAGGTCACCTACCTCGACGATCTCGAACTGGCGCGGGTATTGCGCGCGGCGGACCGTGGCTGAGGGCCACACCAGGGTCGGCTGGGGCTTCGATGCCCACCGCTTCGGACCCGGCGGGCCATTGATCCTCTGTGGTATCGAGGTCGATGATGCCCGTGGAGTCCAAGCAACCAGTGACGGCGACGTCGCCGCCCACGCCTTGATCGATGCGTTGCTCGGTGCCGTTGGGATGGGCGACCTCGGTACCCACTTCGCTTCGGATGATCCAGACATGGAGGGAGCCGACTCGATGGAATTGCTCGTTCGCGCGCTGCGCCTAGTCGAGAGCGAAAGCTACCGAGTCGGGAACGTCGATGTGACGATCATCTCCGAGTCGGTGCGGGTGGCGCCGCATCGCGATGCGATGCGGGCTGTGCTGTCGGAGGTGCTTCGGATCGAGGTCGATGCGGTCTCCGTCAAGGCGACCTCAACGGATGGGATGGGCTCGATCGGGGCCGACGAAGGTATTGCGGCGGCCGCCGTCGCCACCGTTTATCGCTGAGCCATTACCTCTGGGCAAACGCGGCGACGATCAGACCGGGGTCGTCGCTGAACACGCCCCCGATCCCGGCATCGGCCAGGGTGAGGGCAGCGTGTGGGTCGTTCACCGTCCAAACCAGCACCTGCACAGGGCGGGCGGCCTCCACGATGCGCGAGGCGTCGCCGAGCACGGTCGCCAGCGGCAGGTTGACCGAGAAGTTGCCATCGCGCGTCGCCCATTCGATGGCGGTGATCGGATCGACTGCGATGGTGGCGAGAAGGCCGGTGTGGATGCCGGGGTCGCGGTCCCTGACCGCCTTCAGGGCAATGCCGTCGAACGACGACACCAGGACCCGCTCCCGGGCTGCATTTGCCTCGATCCATTCCACGACTTGGCCGGCGATGCGTCTGTTCTGGTCGAAGTCGGCCTGGCCTGCCGTGTTCTTGATTTCGATGTTCATCAACGCCGAGTCCCCGATCGCGGCCCAGGCTTCGTCGAGCGTGGGCACCCACGGCGTTGCAGCCTTGATCGCCTTGAGGTCCTGGGTGATAAATGGGTCCGCATTCGGTACCGCTCGTTCCTCGTGATGAACGATCATCGCACCGTCTCGGGTGCGCCTGACGTCGAGTTCGACGCCGTCTGCGCCATGCTCGATGGCGATGGCGAACGCCTCGACAGTGTTCTGCCTGGCGTGCATCGAGGCTCCGCGGTGCCCGTACACGAGCGGTTGCGTTGAAGAATCGCCGGTCATCACCCGGATTGTGGCAGGCGCTGGTACGGCGGGGTCATATGGATGGCCGGTACCATCTCTGAGCCGATGCAGATCTACAACACACTGGGGCGCGAGCTGGTCGAGTTCGTTCCACGCGACCAGGGCGCAGTGTCCATGTACGTGTGCGGCGCCACCGTCCAGGCACGCCCTCACTTGGGTCATGGCCGCTATGTCGTGGTATTCGATGTGATCCGTCGCTATCTGGCATGGCTGGGCTACGACGTCACCTATGTGCGCAACGTCACCGATGTCGAAGATCGGATCATCGAAACGGCCAACGAGCTCGGAGTCGACACGCAAGATGTGGTGGAGCAGTCCTACAACGACTTCGCCGAGGCGTATCGACTCCTCCGGATCGAGGAGCCGACTGTTGAGCCGTGGGCCACAGAGCACATTGACGACATGATCGATCTGATCGGGACGCTGATTGGAAAAGAGTATGCGTATGTAGCGGACGGCGACGTCTACTTCGCCGTCCGCTCGTTTCCTGAGTACGGCAGGCTGTCGCGGCAAAACCCAGACGACTTGCGGGCCGGCGAGCGGGTGGAGCCCGGGGAAAACAAGCGCGACCCGCTCGACTTTGCCCTGTGGAAGGCGGCTAAGCCGGGGGAACCGTCGTGGGAATCGCCGTGGGGGCCGGGACGTCCCGGCTGGCATATCGAGTGCTCTGCGATGGCACGCCGCTATCTCGGCGATGATTTCGATATCCACGCCGGGGGTCACGACCTGATTTTTCCGCACCACGAGAACGAGATAGCGCAATCCGAGGCGGCGTTCGGCACCGTGTTCGCTCGCATTTGGCTCCACAACGGGATGATGAACCTTGGTGGGGAGAAGATGGCAAAGTCGACCGGTAACGTCGTCGACCTCCTCGAGGTGCTGAGCTCCCACGAGCCGAGCGCGGTGCGGCTCCTGTACCTGCGCACCCACTATCGCAAGCCGCTCGACTTCACTCAGGAGGCGCTCGACGACGCCGAGGCCTCGCTGCAGCGACTCTGGACCTTTCGCAGACGGGTCGAGGGACCGGTTGAGGGTCCGCCGGATGCCGAGGCCATGGCGAGATTTCGGGCTGCGATGGACGAGGACTTCGACGTGGCAGGTGGGCTCGGTGTGCTCTTCGATGTCGTACGCGACGGTAACCGGAGGCTCGATGATGGCGAAGACATCGGTGGGCTGATCGCGGTGTACGACGAAATCATCGGCATGCTTGCGCTCGATGAGCGCACCGACGGCGTCGCCGACCTCGCCGACCTCATCGGCGAAATCGCCGAACGGCACGGCGCGGCCGCCAATGTCGATGCGCTCCTCGACCGGCGCGAACAGGCGAGGACCTCTGGTGATTTCGAGGCCGGCGACTCGATTCGTGACGAGTTGGCGGAGATCGGGATCGTCGTAGAAGACACAGCAGATGGCGCCCGCTGGCATCGGCGATAGCGTCGAGGGCCTCCACGCCGTCGCCGCCGCGCTCACCGCAGGTCGGGTCATCGCCCTCCGGGTTGAAGGGCACCGACTGCAGCGCGACGACTATGCAGCGCTCGTGGATGCGGCAACAGCGGCATCGGTGAGCGTCGATGTCGTCGACGACGTGCGCCGCCACGCCACGACAAGCGCACCCCAAGGGGTGACTGCCGTCTGCCGGCCGATCGCCACGACAACGCTCCAGGAAGCAGTCGCCGCCACCGAGCCGGCGGCGCTGCTGGTGTTCGATCACCTTGAGGACCCCCGAAACGTGGGCGCC
>Ga0255057_10001928_pt1 | contig 11344 bp, 10 predicted proteins | sample Cases_109_6_MG_FD_189022 | JGI IMG/M metagenome (GOLD analysis project Ga0255057, IMG submission 189022) | Seawater microbial communities from Amundsen Gulf, Northwest Territories, Canada - Cases_109_6 | ecosystem: Environmental > Aquatic > Marine > Gulf | place: Canada: Northwest Territories... | reverse complement strand
CAACCTTCCAAAACTTCATTATTTTGGATTATTTGAACTAATAAGGTTAACCAATAAATACTAACTAAAAACTTCTTCCTAATTGAGGCAATTCTCTTATAATAATTCAAGTAATCAAACGCGTTGGGGAACTCCTATGGTATCTGCATTGCCGCTCGATGATTCTGAAATTGCTCGTGCTGTTGAAGAGATGATTGCGGAGCACGGTGACGAAGCACTGACCAAAGTCAATGACCGGGTTAAGAAATTAAAATCTGAAGGCTTTGATTCGATCGCCAAGACCTGGATGCTAATTCGCGAGGCCATCAAAGACGAGCAAGAGTCGGATAACAAGCGCAGGGTACCATGGCCGACGCCAATCGAAAACGTACTTTAAGGCATCATCTTAGACTGATTCGATGGTGACACGGGTGACACGGGTGACGCCGATTTACAAAACTATCCCAGACAGGACTAATTCGTTTTAGTTTATGTATTTGCTTGTCACCCGTGTCACCATGTCACCCTAACGACCTAAATCGAATATCCGGACTGGGCTGATCAGGCGATATCGGGGTGCTTGCTATATACCCTCGAAATATGGAAATCCAAAAATCTGTATTTCGCTAATCAGACCAATGCCAATCGAACATGTACTGTAAGGCTAAAACAGGTGTCAGCTCGATGGCTCATCCATAAGTATCCGGGTAGCCCCCAGGTGGCCCTTGTACCCCCACCCCCTGTCACACTGGTGTCACAATAAACGGTGATAAGAGGTTGAAGGCCAGATTCGCTTTCGTTATTCTGACACCCGTACAGCATTGATTCTGATGGATATACCGGCCCCATGACATTGGCGGGGAGTAGCTCAGCTTGGTAGAGCACTGTGCTGGGGGCGCAGGGGTCGCAGGTTCAAATCCTGTCTCCCCGACCAATGTGATCGAAGAGTCAGGCGGCGATACCCCTGCGGTGTCGCCGTTTTTCTTGACCGGCCCGACTACTCATTCGCCACCGATTTTCGCTCTTTACCGGGGCCGCAATAGGGGATTGCCGGCGCGGCCAGCCTGATCGGTATCAAGGCGCGGGCATTTTCCGAGCCCCTATACCAAGTCACGGCCAGAAAAGCCGACCGAACCACCAACCTGCTCGCCAAGTACGACCGCCCGGGCGCCACAAGGTGTGCCACCTGCATCTCGGCGGCGGCACGCCGGTGATTCTGAAACAAGTCGTTTTAACGCGTGTTATCAACTACCTGACGGCGATAATTGATCTGTTGACTGAGATCTATGTCGCGGTCGAGAACGATCCGCGCGAATTCAACCAGGAACTGGCCAAGACCATGGCAAGGGTCGGGGTGAATCGGGCCAGCCTCGGCCTGCAGGGCGTCCATGCGCGCCTATCGCTATGCCGTCGAGGTGGACCGCGCTACCGGTCGCGCTCGAGCAGATGGTGGCCGATGGCCTGGTCGAAATCGACGGCCGGCGCTGCCGTTGCCTCGTTTGCTTTCGGCCAACCAAGCAGGCAGTGTCGCGATCGCGTCGCAGGCCAGGGGATTCAAGCCATGCTCCAAGACTCGCGAATCCAATCGACGGTATCGTTGGACGGCAATGGCAAGCGGTATGGCTATCTGATCGCGCCGAATTCCATCCAGCGCTCCGCCTACGGCGCCGAGATGATTCCCATCATCGTGGTGCGCAATGGCGATGGTCCCGGGTATTTGTTGACCGGCGGCGTCCATGGCGACGAATACGAAGGGCCGATCGCGCTCATGAAGGTCGCGCGGGACCTCGACCCCGACGCCGTCAAAGGCCTCGTCGTCATCATCCCCTGCCTCAATCTCCAGGCCGTGATCGCCGCCAGCCGGCTCTCGCCGATCGACGGCAGCAATCTCAATCGGGTCTTCCCGGGCGACCGGCTGGGCACCTTCAGCGAGGCGCTCGCCGATTTCATCGTGCGCGGCATTTTCCCCCGCATCGATTTCGTCAGCGACCTCCACGCCGGCGGCACCAGTTTGGAATACCTGCCGCTGACCATGATGCACCGGACCGACGATCTTGCGCGCAATGCCAAGAGCCTCGATTGCATGAAAGCGTTCGGCGCGCCGGTCGCCCTGTTTTCGGTCGATCAGGAACCGGATGGGCTGCTCGAATGGAACGCCGAGATTCGCGGCAAAATCGTCGTCGCCGCCGAACTTGGCGGCGCCGGGCGGGTGACTCCCAGGACCATCGAGATCGCGGAAACCGGCATCCGCAACATCCTGGCCTTCGCCGGCAGCCTCGATGCGCCGATCGTCCCGCCCGAGGCGATGGGCCGGCCGCCGACGCGCATGATGGCGACGCCCGATCTCGATTGCCTGGTGCTCAGTCCGGACGATGGTATCTTCGAACCCCTCGTGGCGCTGGAGGACGACGTCGCGCGCGGCCAGCCGCTTGGGCGGCTCCACAACCCCCGGCACCCGGACTGGTCGCCGACGGTGATCGAGGCGCCGCGGCCGGGCACGGTCATCTGCCATCGGCCGTTGCCGATGACCCGGCAGGGCGATTGCCTCTATATCATCGCTGACGACTTGGTCGAATAGCGGGACTGACAGGTGGCGGCAACCGGCGGCTTGCGGGTATTGTAAAACCTCGCGAAAATGGTACTTCACTGGTTCTACCGCCCCAGGGAATATTGGGGGGATAATGGGGGATGTAGGGGGGACATGCTCAAAGTCGAAAACCTCGAGAAGAACTTCGGGGGCCTGCAGGCCGTGCGGGGCTGCAGCTTCGAGGTCGAAGCGGGGCGCATCACCGGCTTGATCGGCCCCAACGGCGCGGGCAAGACCACGATCTTCAACATGATCGCGGGTGCCGAGCGGCCGAGCGCCGGGCGCATCATCTTCGAGGGCGAGGACATCGCGGGCCTGCCCACCCATTCGCTGTTCCACCGGGGCATCCTGCGCACCTTCCAGATTCCCCACGAATTCGGCAAGCTGACCGTGCTGGAGAACCTGATGGTGGTGCCGCCGGGCCAGTCCGGGGAGAATCTGCTGCACTGCTGGCTGTCGGCGGGCAAGGTAGCGCGCCAGGAAGCGGAGGTGCACGCGCGCGCCGAAGAGGTGCTCGAGTTCCTGTCGCTGGCTCCTTTGCGCGACGAGTTGGCGGAAAATCTCTCTGGCGGCCAGAAGAAGCTGCTCGAGCTCGGCCGCACCATGATGTCGGAAGCGCGCCTGGTGCTGCTGGACGAGCCCGGAGCCGGCGTCAATCCGACCTTGTTGGGCAAGTTGGCGGAGATGATCCGGCGGCTCAACACCGAGCGCGGCTACACCTTCTTCATCATCGAGCACGATATGGACCTGATCGGGGACCTCTGCGATCCGGTCATCGTGCTGGCCGAAGGCGACGTGCTGATGACCGGAGACATGGAGACCGTGCGCCGCGACCCGCGCGTGCAGGACGCCTATCTCGGCGGCGGGGAGGCCTAAGCGGCGCCATGGCGGTCCTGGAACTGGAAAACATCACCGGCGGCTACGGCGAGACCGAGATCCTTCACGGCGTCTCGCTCAAGGTCGAGGCCGGGGAGGTAGTGGTCATCATCGGCCCCAACGGCGCCGGCAAGTCGACCGCGATGAAAGCGGTTTTCGGGCTGCTGCGCCTGTCTTCCGGCCGGGTCCTGCTCGACGGCGCGGATATCACCAGCATGGCGACCGAGCAGGTGGTTCGTCACGGCGTCTGCTACGTGCCCCAGACGGCCAACATCTTTCCCAGCCTGACCGTCGAGGAGAACCTCGAAATGGGCGCCTACGTGCGCAAGGACGACTACCGGCCGAGGATGAACGAGATTTACGACCTGTTCCCGCCGCTGGCGGAGAAGCGGCGCCAGTCGGCCGGCACCCTGTCCGGTGGCCAGCGCCAGATGGTGGCCATGGGCAAGGCGCTGATGCTAGACCCCAAGATCCTCCTGGTGGACGAGCCGACCGCCGGGCTGTCGCCCAAGTTTCGCGGCGAGATATTCAAGGTGGTGCAGGACATCAACGGCGCCGGGGTGCCGATCCTCATGGTCGAGCAGAACGCCAAGCAGGCGCTGTCCATCGCCAACCGCGGCTACGTGTTGGTCGACGGCCGCAACCGCATAGACGACAGCGGACCCGGGCTGCTGGCCAATCGCGAGGTCGCGGAGATGTTCCTCGGCGGCGGGACGAACGGCAACGGCACGGGTAGCGGTGCCGGCGGGACGAACGGCACATGATGGATTTCATCAACTTCCACCTGATGCCGGGCGTCATCCTGGGCAGCATCTATGCGCTCGGGGCGATCGGCATCTCGCTGACGTTCGGAATTCTGCGCTTCGCCAATTTCGCCCACGGCGAGACTATGACGCTAGGCGCCTATTTTGCGTTCACCCTGGTCCAGCTCACCGGCTGGCATCCGCTCGCGGTTCTGCCCTTCGCCATGATCCTGACCGCGGCAGTCGCGCTCGGGGTCGACCGGGTATTCTACAAGCCGTTCCGCGCCGCGCCCGCGATCATGGTGGTGATCGCCTCCTTCGGCATGATGCTGATGATCCGCTCTGTCATTCAGTTCTCCTGGGGCGTCCAGCTCAAGTCCCTGGTGCCGGGCATCCAGCGCCCTTACATTCTGTTCGACGCGCTCAGGATCTCGCCCAAGCACATGTTGATCGTCGGTTCGGCACTAGGGCTCATGTTGGCGGTCCACTTGCTGCTGAGCCGCACCAAGATCGGCAAGGCGATGCGGGCGATGTCGGATTCGCCGGAACTGGCGCGCCTCACCGGCATCGACACCGAGATGGTAATCCGCGCGACCTGGGTGCTCGGCGCCGGTCTGGCCGCGGCCGCCGGCGTGTTCCTCGCCATCGACACGCATGTCGAGACCATGATGGGCTTCAAGCTGCTGCTGCCGGTGTTCGCGGCGGCGATCCTGGGCGGTATCGGCCGGCCCTACGGCGCCATGGCCGGCGGCCTGATCATCGGTATCGCCGAAGAGCTATCGAGCTACGCTTGGCTGGGCGATGGACCGCTGCTCGCGCCGGGCTACAAGGCCGGAGTCGCCTTTGCCCTTATGATAGCGATGCTGATCTGGCGGCCGAGCGGCCTGTTCCGGGGAAAGGTGTTCTGAGATGGATCAGGCCTACGGAATCTTTCTCTACGTCGTTTCGCTGCTCACCATGGGCGGGATTTACGCGATCCTGGCGTTGGGCCTGAACATCCAGTTCGGCTTCACCGGGTTGTTCAACGCCGGCATCGCCGGCTTTTTCGCCGTCGGCGCCTACGTTAGCGCGATCCTGACCACCGCGCCGAGTGCGCGCCATCTCGGCGGCTACGAATTGCCGGTGGTGTTCGGTCTGGTCGCGGCGATGGTGGTCAGCGGCGCCATCGGCTGGCTCGTGGGGCGCATCTGCATCCGTCTGCGCGCCGATTATTTGGCGATTGCCACCATCGGCATCGCCGAAACCCTGCGTTTGATCTTGAAGAACGAGACCTGGGCGACAAACGGTGCGCGCGGCGTCTCCGAGGTGCCCAAGCCGTTCGAGCACCTGCCCGAGCCCTGGAACCAGGTCGGCCTGATGTTGTTGGTGCTGTCCATCGTGGCGGTGCTCTACTTTCTGCTCGAGCGCGCCCGCACCGCGCCCTGGGGCCGGGTCATGTCGGCGATTCGCGAGAACGAGCCCGCGGCCCGCGCCGCCGGCAAGAACGTCGAGCAGTTCCGTATCCAGGCCTTCGTGACCGGCTGCGCGGTGATGGGCCTGGCCGGCGGCCTCACCGCCCATTACTTGAAGTTCATCGATCCCAACGCCGCCGAACCTCTGACCGCCACCTTCCTGGTCTTCGTCATGCTGATTATCGGCGGTAGTGGCAACAATAAGGGCGCGATTCTGGGGGCGATCCTGATGTGGACGGTCTGGTCGGCGACCGAAATCGCGACCAGCCGCCTCCTGCCCGACGAATGGGCGATTCGCTCGGCCTATGTCAGGGTATTCCTGATCGGCCTGGTGCTGCAAATCGTGCTCCAGCGCTTTCCCGGCGGAATCCTGCCCGAGCGCCGGCTGAGCGCCGCGAAGGGCGACAAATCCAGCCCCTGATTCAAGCCCTTACAGGGTAACGATTATCTGCCGCCACAGCCGCGACATGGGCTTGTGAACGGGCCATGGAGAGTGGCATCATGAGATCCGCGGCGCCCGGATAGCCGGCGCGCCGGATACGGGATTCTCAGGGAGGCTCAAAATGATGAAATCACTTCTGCGTGCCACCGTGGCCGCATCTTTGGTGACCGTCGGCGCGACCGGCGCCTGGGCGGGCGAGATCAAGGTCGGCTCGATTGCCGGCGTGACCGGTCCGATCGCCGAATTGGTCGTGCCGATCATGGCCGGCCGCACCTTGGCGGCGAAGCACGTCAACGAACAGGGCGGTTTGATGGGTGGCGATACCATGAAGTTGGTGCTCGCCGATTCGCAGTGCGATCCGAAGGCCGGCGTCGACGCAGGCTCCAAGGTGGTCAACGTCGAGCAGGTCGTCGCCATCATCGGCGCCAGTTGTTCGGGCGCGACCAACGGCATGGTTCAGTCGGTGACTATCCCGGCCGGTGTCGTCTCGCTGTCGGACTCGGCGACCGCGCCGTCGATCTCGGAACTGAAGGACAACGACCTGGTGTTCCGGGTTGCGCCGTCGGACGCCTATCAGGGTGCGGCCCTGGCCAAACTGGCGATCGACGCCGGCTTCAAAAAGCTGGCCGTGACCTATTCCAACGACGACTACAATGCCGGCATCGCAGAGGTCTTCGCGAAGACCTATGTGGAGATGGGCGGTACTTTGGCCGGTAACCAGATGCACGAGCCGAACAAAGCCTCCTACCGCTCCGAGCTCGCCACCTTGGCGGGCGGCGGCGGCGAGGGCCTGGCGATCTTCGCCTACTACGGCGGCAGCGGCATCACCATCATTCGCAATAGCCTCGAAAACGACCTGTTCGGCAAGTTCATGGCGGCGGATGGCATGTTCGACGCATCGGTACTCAAGCAGATTGGCGCCGATACGTTGCGCGGCAACATCTTCATCACCCAGTCCGCCTCGGACTACGGTGATTCCTCCTACAAGGCCTTCGCCGACGCCTTCACCAAGGCCGGCTACGATCCGGTCGCGCCCTATGCCGCGCACGGTTACGACGCCGCGTTCCTGATGGCGCTGGCGATCGAGAAGGCCGGCTCCGCCGATCGCAGCAAGATCAGCGCCGCGCTGCGCTCGGTCTCCAATCCGCCGGGCACGGTGATCCGTCCGGGTGAGTGGGCCAAGGCCAAGGCCGCGCTCGCCAGTGGTGGCGACGTCAACTACGAAGGCGCCTCCGGCAACGTCGACCTCGACGGCAATGGCGACGTGAGCGGTATCTACTCGGTCAACACCGTCGGCGACGACGGCAAGTGGAGCACCAAGCTGATCCAGTAGTTTCGCGGATAGCACTTCGATATCGGGCGTCCCGCCAGGTCCGGCGGGGCGCCCATTCTTTTGTCCGTGGCAACCGATGAAATCGCGCGCTCTAGGTTCTCGCGACCCGGGCGCGCTTCCTTCCTGTCAGGCGGCCGCCGTTGCACCTCCGAGCGCGGCCTCCAGCCGCTCCCGAGATCCGATATAGTTCCGGCCACGTTCGCCGGAAAACGCGAGATCGAATAATCCCCGCCATTCCTCTGTCGAAACCCCGTAATCCGAACTGTCGAGAGACACGTCGAGGCTCGTCAAAAATGCCGACAGCCGATCCGCGCCGGCATCGAGATCGGGGCCGAAAATTTCCCGCAGCGCCCGATCGCAGTGGTGGTTCGCGCCGATCGCGCCGCGCATCACCATCGGTAGGCTGAACGAGCAGGCGATGCCGTGGGGCACGCCGTGACGCAGCGTCATCGGATAGGACAGCGAGTGGGCCAGCGCGGTTCGGGTGTTGGAGAACGCCAGCCCGGCCAGCAGCGCGGCCTGGGCAACCCGGGTCCGCAGATCGAGATCGTCGAGTTCGGCGACCAGGAGCGGCAGGGCCTCCAGCATTTCACGCGCGCCGGCGACCGCCAGGCTGCGCGAGACCGGGGTCGCGTTGACGTTCCACAGGCTCTCCAGCGCATGGCTGAGCGCGTCGAGCCCGGTGCTGACGGTCAGCGTCCGTGGCAGGCCAAGCAACAGCTCCGGATCGATGACGGCGTGTTCGGGGTAGAGGTCGCGGCGCGACAGCGAATGCTTCCGGCCGGTGGCGGCGTCCCACAGTGTCGCCCAACAGGTGACTTCGCTGCCGGTGCCGGCGGTGGTCGGAACGGCGATGATGGGAAGAGTCCGAAGATCGTCCGCGCCGTTCTCGAGGTAACGCCGGACTCGGCCAAAATCGTCGCCGGCGGCCGCCAACGCCTTGGCGGTATCCATGACCGAGCCGCCGCCGAGCGCCACGATGACCCGCGGCGCCTGCTTCGCTTCGCCAAACCGCTCGCAGAAGCCGGGCAGGTCGGCGAAGTCCGGGTTCGGCGCGACTTGGTCGAGGATGACCGTTGGCGCGCCGGCCATTCCGGCGAGCCGCTGGGCGAGGTCGGTGAAGACCGGCTCCCCATAGGTCACCAAGGCGTAGGGCCGGCCGCCGATCGCGTCGGGTAAGCGCGCGAATTCGCCCGCCCCGAAGCTGACCTGAACCGGATTGTGAAAGCCCCACATACAGACCGTCTCCCAGCCGCGAATGTCTACCCTGGCCAAACTTCCATGCCTTGCGGTATTGATCAAATACAAATAATGTATCTGATCCATTGATTTTTTAGATGATTTATACGCAACTCAGATCGTTCCATGCGGTCGCGACCGCGGGCGGTTTCACCGCCGCGTCCCGGACCCTCGGCGTGGGCCAGCCGACCATCACCAGCCAGGTCAAGGCGCTCGAGCGCCATTTCAATGTCGAGCTGTTTCACCGCCAAGGTCGCCAGGTCGCGTTGACCGAGGCCGGCCGGGCGTTGTTCGCGGTAACGCGCCGCATCATGAACCGGGAGGAGGAGGCGGTCGGACTGCTGAATGCCTACGGTGGTTTTCATATCGGGCATCTAAGGGTCGGTGCGGTCGGTCCTTACGATGCCACCGAGATGCTCGCGGCGTTCAACGAGCGATTTCCGGATCTCAAAATTTCGGTCACCATGGGCAACTCCCGCGAAGTGCTCGACGGGCTGTTCGATTTCAGCGCCGACGTGGCGGTGCTTGCCCAGATCGAGGACGATCCGCGGCTGTTCGCGATCCCTTATAGCCGCCATCCGGTGGTGGTGTTCGTCAATACGGACCATCCCTGGGCCCGGCGAAGGCGGGTTCGGATCGCGGAGCTGCAGGATCAGCCCATGGTGCTCCGCGGCGAAGGCTCCACCACGCGCCGGGTCTTCGAAGAGACGATCGGAGAGGCCGGCGTCACCATCAACCCGGTGATGGAGATCGGCAGCCGCGAGGCGGTCTGGATGGCGGTGCGCCACGGGCTCGGTATCGGCGTCGTCTCCGAGCTCGAATTCTACACCGATCCGAACCTGCGCACCCTGGAGATCAGCGACGCCGACGTCCATTACTACACCCATGTGGTCTGTTTGACGGAGCGCCGCGAATCGCACCTGGTCCGCGCCCTTTTCGAAGTCGTGGAGGCCCTGCGCCAGGGCCGCGACGGCGGCGGCGCGTGACGATTTCGTGATAATCGGGCACTATAATCGCCAGTTCCGAATTTTAAGGACATTTATCAAGTGTGATGCGTAAGGTCCTGATCGTCGAAGATAATCCGGACATCGCGAAGCTGGTGTCCTTGCACCTGAAGGACCTCGACTGCGAGGTCGCGCTGGCGGCGGACGGGCTGCGCGGCTTGGACGAGGCCCGGGCCCGGCGCTACGACCTGATCATTCTCGATCTCATGCTGCCGGGCATGGAGGGGCTCGAGGTGTGCCGGCGGCTGCGCGGTGAGACCGATTACACTCCGATCCTGATGCTGACCGCCAAGTCCTCGGAGGTCGACCGGGTGGTCGGGCTGGAGATCGGCGCCGACGACTACCTGACCAAGCCGTTCTCGATCGGCGAGCTTATTGCCCGGGTCAAGGCGATTTTCCGCCGGGTCGACGCGCTCGGCTCTGGCCGCGAGGAGGCGCCCAGGCGTCTGAACCTGGGCGCCATGACCATCGATGTCGAGAAGCGGACCGTGACCGTGGCCGGGCAACCTGTCGATCTCACCGCCAAGGAGTTCGACCTCCTGCTGCAATTCGCCGAGCACCCGGGCCGGGTTTACTCGCGCCAGCAGCTTCTCGATTTGGTCTGGGGCACCGGGCACATGGGCTACGAGCACACGGTCAACTCCCATATCAACCGCCTGCGCGGCAAAATCGAGACCGACCCGGCCGCGCCGGAATACGTGCTGACGGTCTGGGGCGTGGGTTACAAATTTAGCGACCAGTTGGCGGCGGGCTAGGCGTGATGGCGCGCACGCTCTATGGCAAGCTGGTGGCGGCGCTGTTCGCGCTGGTCGCGTTGATCAGCCTGATCTACGTCGGCCTCACTGTGACCACGACGCGGCTCTATCTGCAGGAGGTCAACCAGAAGCTCAACCAGACACTCGCCGCCGGGATCGTTGCCGAGCAGCCGCTGCTCCGGGGTGGTGCGGTCGACCAAGCCGCCTTCGAGGGGCTGTTCCATTCGCTCATGGTGATCAACCCGAGCATCGAGCTCTATCTGATCGATCCCGAGGGCGCGATTCTGTCCTACAACGCACCGCCGGGCCGGGTGCGGCGCGGCCGGGTTTCGCTGGCGCCGATTAAGGCCTTCATCGACGGCTCGGAAGCGTTTCCGATCCGCGGCGACGATCCGCGCGATCCGCGGGGGCGCAAGGTATTCTCGGCGGCGGAGGTTCGCGAGGGCGAGCGGCTCACCGGCTACCTCTACGTGGTGCTCGGCGGCGAGGCCTTCGATTCCGTCGCCCAGTTGATCCAAGACAGTTACATCCTGCGCCTGGCCGTCGGTGCCGGATTGGCCAGCCTGGCGCTTGCGCTTATTGCCGGCCTCCTGTCGTTCAACTGGCTGACCCGGCGCTTGCGCCGGCTGAGCGCGGCGGTCGAGGCGTTCAAGCGGGGCGAGTTTCAGGCCGCCATGAACCTCGGGTCTTGGCGCCGCGGCCCCCGGGGCGACGAGATCGACGCGCTCGGCATCACGGTCGAGCAGATGTCCCAACGCATCGTCGATCAGATCCGCCAACTGCGCCACGCCGATGCGACCCGGCGCGAGTTGATCGCCAACATCTCCCACGACCTGCGCACGCCGCTGACCTCGCTCCAGGGCTATCTGGAGACGCTCCTGATCAAAGAGGGCGCGCTGACCGAGGCCGAGCGCCGGCACTACCTCGAGCTTGCC
>Ga0255057_10001927_pt1 | contig 11350 bp, 11 predicted proteins | sample Cases_109_6_MG_FD_189022 | JGI IMG/M metagenome (GOLD analysis project Ga0255057, IMG submission 189022) | Seawater microbial communities from Amundsen Gulf, Northwest Territories, Canada - Cases_109_6 | ecosystem: Environmental > Aquatic > Marine > Gulf | place: Canada: Northwest Territories... | reverse complement strand
ACTTCATATTCTTGCCGCGCAACCTCATAGCCTTCCTCCGAAAGCGTCTTCCCTATGTACTCACCGGCTTTAACAAGTTGGGTGTAGTGGAATACATTTCGTTCACCAATTTCACCTGCCAACATATGCACGTATGAGCGCAGTTCGTGTTCAAGCGCATGGAGCTCATCGGTGGCTGGGGGAAGTGGACCATGGTAGCTTTCGCCCGGCATCGGAATCATGAAAAACCCTCCTACTGCAAGCGAAACACTAAGAACACCAATGAGAATAGCTTGCCGCATGATGCTAGCTCACGGGTTGCCCTGAAACGGCTTGAATAGGCCAAACCTTTTCACAAATACCCGTGGAAAGCAAACCCGGTTTGTAGGCTTTATGGTTTTTAACTTTCAACTCAGAAATTTCGAAACTCCTTCGCCCTTCCAGGGGTTTGTTCCGAGGAGGAACGAACGGGAGGGGTGAGGGTGAAGGCTCATCCAAGAGTTAACTCACTATAGTACAAGCGATTGATGAGAAATGCAGAAATTTACGGTACCAAATTTTGCATCAAGAGGCCGATGGTATTCCTGTTTTATTGCAGATCAAATGATTGGCTCTCAGATTTTGTGGCGTTTTGCAACGGTTCTACTCAGTCTTTATGGTTAAATTCCCTCCACATTCATGTAACTGGAGCCACAAACCTCTGAAAATTTTTAAATCAGGCATGGGCATAAATCTTGAACTCATTTCAATGATAAAACTTATGGAGGCAGAAATATAATTCTTTTTCTTCCATTGTGATTTCCGCGTTATCCAGCGAGGAGCTTGAGTAGGAATTAACATATGCCCGGCAACAAAACCGACACCTTATTCATGAGCTTGGGACTGTGCAGAAGGGAAAATTTCTTCGGATGCAGAACAGATCTTTTGTGAAAAGCGTGACCAATGAATGTTGCCGCGGTTTTTGTCCTAAATGATTGAAAGAAGATTTTTAGAAACGCCCCATAGACTATCGTCTAGAGCAGGAACTCGCCAATAAGGGAGAGAAGCCGGAGTTATTCCTAGTCTAAAGGAACAGATGAGGAAATCGACTAGATCGGGAAAAGTGAATTTCAGGAACGAAGGGGGTGGCCATGATTGAAGTGTTGCCGGAAAGTCGTTACAACATTCTGGGAGTGAAAGGCATTGGAAAGTTAACGGACTTGGATTACAAGAACATTTTGGTCCCGCGGTTGGAAGGGATGATCAAGGATTACAAAAAAATTCGGTGTCTCTTCTTAATGAGCGAGGAGTTTCATGGGTGGGAGTTGGAGGCCGCGTGGGATGATGCGAAATTTGGCGTACAACACCGAAACGACTTTGAAAAAGTTGCGGTGGTAGGTGGACCTCGATGGGTGGAATGGGGAACTAAGCTTGCTGCCTTGATTATGAGTGGCGAGGTAAAAACATTTTCATCCGAGCAACTGAACGAAGCATGGGATTGGGTAAAGAGTTAGGGGAAGGCGAACGCGAACGCTCCCTTTTCGCCAAAGTAGCTTTTGGGCAGGTAACATTCGAACTCGAAGACGGAATGGAGGTCCCTTCTATTAATTCATCCCCATTGAAAAATTTGTATTTTTCAGATACCGCAAGGCTGGATGAGTTTTTTGACCATACGAGCATTCAGGAGATTTCCACTGCCAAGGATCGCACGAACGATGTTCATATTATGAAAGACATATCAACAATTGAGGCAATCATGACCGGGTTCGCTGAGCGGACGGGCCTGACTCCGCCGGCTCGACCGCCCCGTCGCTATCTCTGGACCGACGCGTTTGCCGTTTGCAACTATCTAGAACTTTTTCGCCAGACAGGCCAGGAACAATACCAACAAGATGCCAAACGCCTCGTCTCTCAAGTCCACAGAGTCCTGGGGCGACACCGGGAGGACGATGCGCGTCTTGGATGGATCAGCGGCCTGGATGAGGAAAAAGGAGAGCAGCATCCGACCCAGGGTGGCCTGAGAATCGGAAAAGAGCTTGGGGAGCGCGGACCGGATGAGCCTTATGATGAACATTTAGAATGGGAGCGGGATGGTCAGTATTTTCATTATCTAACCAAGTGGATGCACGCCCTTGATTGTCTGGCACGAGTGACGAGAGATTCCGTGTATAACCGGTGGGCTTTGGAACTGGCCAAGAGCGCCCATTCCTGTTTCACTTATTCACCCTGGGGTGGTGGCTCCAAGCGCATGTATTGGAAGATGAGTATCGACCTCTCTTATCCCTTGGTCCCGTCCATGGGCCAGCATGACCCGCTCGATGGGCTGATCACCTACCAGGAACTTCAAGCGACGGCTATGAAATTGGCCGATCCTCACGCAGAGCCCCCTCTGGGGACTGAGATTGCGGAGATGACCGCGGTGTGTGAAGGCATGACCTGGACGACGGACGATCCATTGGGAATCGGTGGGCTTCTGTCCGATGCCTGTAGGCTGGCACAATTAATGATTAGTACTAATTTGCGCGAGTCAGATAGATTGGTCTCGCTCCTGCGGGATGCTGAGCTTGGGCTGGAGGATTTTGTCTGGAGACGGCCCCTGAATGCTTCGGCTGATTACCGTCTCGCATTTCGCGAGTTAGGACTATCCATCGGTCTTCATGCCATTGTAGAGATGCAGAGAACTATCGAACAGCATCCGGAGAACTTCTCCAACCAGCAGGAGTTAGATGCCAGGCTGTCAAGGCTCGTACGATTTCTTCCGTTGAAGGAACTCATTGAGAGCTTCTGGCTTGAGCCGATCAATCAACAGAGTCACAGCTGGACCGGGCATCGTGATATTAACAGCGTGATGCTGTCTACCAGTCTGGCGCCGGATGGGTATCTGGTACTGCAATAATGATCACTTAGCGCCGAGGGCTTTGGCAGCTTTTTTCACATCCTTTTGGTTGACCCACAAAACGGCCCCGCAGCGTCCCGCGCCACCTCGCACGGCCGCGGCCGCCCGTATGTTAATTTTCGCTTTCGCGAGCTTCGCGGCATAGGGGACAAAGGCGCCCACTTGATCCTTATCATCGATTACAAAACAGGCTTTGGGACCTTTGATGTTCCATTTGGCCTTTTTGGCGGCGGCCGTAAACTTGGCAGGGTCGATAGGCACACAGTCGACTTGGGCTTTCCCGTTTTTTTCCGGAAAAGCAAGAAAAGCCAACAGGTTGATCTTGGACTGTTGTAGATGCTCCAAGAGCTTGATTCCTTGTCCCGCTTTATGGGGAACCATCATTTTGTAATACTTGGCAAGGTGGACGGAATTGGGCATGGGGACCTCCTCATGATTGGGAATTAATGATCAGCATGAAAGAAAACGTAACTGCCTTAGTAATAAAATGGGTCGTAAAAGGGGTCGGGAGTCTTTAAATTGGTATTATCACCTTAACGGAAATCCCACCCATCGTACATAATTCAGCTGGAGAAAATTCATTTAGCTAAAAACCAAACCTCAGCTTTCTTATCTGAATTTCATGTAGTGGTTACTGACCGCGAAGTCTTTCATGATCGTTCGAACATGAATGATGGTCTATAGCATGGTTGGGACCCCCCCCTGGAAGTTACAACCCAAACGGAAAGGTATCTGGAATTTTTTTGATCGTATCTCTGGTTAACGCTTCAACTGCCCGCGTTTCATCAAACCAGATATATTCATCAAATTGGTGAGGTAATGAGGCATAAAAATAATGGCTCTGCAACTCGGTTTCAGATCGATAGATAACACCTATAGCGCGTTCCAGGCGTTCTTTAAGGAGTTTCGCGCGGGTTATTTCCTTGAGTGGTTTCTTGAGAGGCAGCAGAAAGTTAGCGGTATCCACTTCATGACACACATGTTCATAACTGTCTCTATGCGATGGCAGGACCTGCTTGATTTCCATCGGGCCACCCCATTCAGAGGCGGCGGCAACCGTCCCATGGTCGGTGCCAAAGCCAATCAGATAGGCCGCATCACCATATTCCTGCCGCACAAGTTGCCCGACATTCAACTCACCACGAGCACTCATCTCCGTGGCCCGTGCATCACCGATGTGTGAATTATGTTCCCAGATCACTGCCTTTGCATTTGGGCCTTTGAAGTCGAGAACAGACTGCAAGGTTTCAAACATGTGCTGGTCACGTTGGTTCCAGGAGTTATTCTCAGCAAAGTACATAGTGCGATAATAGCGTTCAGCATTACTGACTATGCGTGCATTTTGTTCTGCGTCGAAAAAGCGTTGCCCGTCTGCTCTGGAATATTCCATGCGCTTATTGTGCAAATCCCTCAGCGTCGCCAATACTTCATCCTCACATTCCCGGTACTGTTTGGTGATGGTGACGCGACTATACATCGCAGGATCACTGGCCCATGGCATCAGGCATCCATAGCGTAACCGTGCCACTTCTGCTGTTTCAGGATCGACTTTTTCCAGATAATGCAGTACGACTTCAATGGAGCTGTACAAGCTATACAGATCCAAGCCATAAAAACCCACCTGCTGATCAGGATCTTTCATGGTGTCGTTATGAGCTTTTAACCAATAGACAAAATCAAGCACAGAATGATTGGCCCACATCCAGGTGGGGAAGCGGGAAAATGGCTGACTTTCCAGGAACAGATCAGGCGAGGAACCATGAATATAGTGATCAATATGCGTCGCATCAGGCCAGTCGGCTTCTACAGCGATAATATTCACGCCTTTCTTTTCGATCAATTCCTGCGTGATTCTCGCACGCATATCGTAGAACTCGGCAGTGCCATGTGATGCTTCGCCCAGCAATATCAGGCGACTATCACCGATGCGCTCCATCAGATTATCCAGATTGACATGATCAATACTGGAAAAGTGTTCACTCGATTGGTAAATCAACTCTGGCAGGCTGGCCTCGATATCTTCCTTTGCGGGTTTATGCCCAGTTTCGTCTTCCCAGCCAGCAGCGCCAATTAGCGGCACAAAACGTACACCGCCCATATCCTCTTCCTGAAATTCATGCTCGCTCATGCGACGAAGCCGGACGAGCTTCTGTGTGCGCAAAGTAGAGCCTACCGGGATAACCAGACGACCACCGATTGCTAACTGTTCTTTCAGGGTTTTGGGTATTTCGGGTCCTCCTGCGGTCACAACAATGGCATCATATGGTGCATGTTCCGGCCATCCAAGGGTACCGTCTCCATAGAGTACCTGAATGTTGCTGTACCCCAGTTCCACAAAGCGTTTACGTGCGGTGTCCACGAGTATCTTATGTCGTTCGATTGTATAGACTTCCTGCGCAATTTCCCCTAATATCGCAGCGGCATATCCGGAACCCGTACCGACTTCCAGAACGCGGTCTTCCGGCTTTAATTCAAGCGCAGCTGTCATCAAGGCCACGATATAGGGTTGAGAAATTGTCTGGCTGGCTTCAATAGGTAAGGGCGAGTCACTATAGGCGAATTCAACCAGGTCTGGGGCTACGAATTCTTCACGAGGGACGGCGTTTATAGCATCAAGTACCGATTGGTCGTGGAGACCACGAGCCACTAACTGGTAATCAATCATTTGCTGTCGTAAATGATTAAACGTGTTCATACGTTACTCCTAGGTATTTTCTTTTTGAAATGGTACAAATAGTCAGATGAGGACAGAGGAATCCCTCGAAGCGGATTTCATGCCTTGGCCGCCAGTAACCTCAACCATGGATTTTCAGGCACCCCCTCGAGCCTGTATTTTGGCCGGTTTTCTTCGCTTTTCCTTCCGAAACTCATGGTCGAGTTCAATGCCCACCAGTGTGACCTGCGCGTTTCGAAACACCTGAACTGTTAAAATCACTCGGACACGTTGCTTGATATGGCGATAGTCGCGCTCAATACGTTTCTGTAGAATTGATTTCGCAATAAGGATGCCAGGTGCTTGCTTTCCTGTGTACGGCAATCAATGCAATGACCCGCTTCCCTGCAATGAGAGCCATTCAAAAATTTTTTCCTAGGGCGGAAATTCGTGAACTGAGGAATTCAAAGGGGGTGTCACTCGAAAATATGTGGTGCAAAATTCCACACAGGTCTGCTTCACAGTAGCCTTTGGACAGGAGCATGGTTTAAGAAACGTGCTCTCTTGATGCAAAAGGAACAAGTGGTAGTGAAGCCGAAAAAAGGGGACCATTTGCTGGCGGCGTGTTGAGGAAAAGGTAATGAGTTGGAAAATGCTCTATTGGATGCTTGGGATAATTGTTTTGCTACCCCTGTTGAATCTCTTGCTTGGTGTTCATCCGCCGAGGTTTCAAACGGATGATGACCCCAAGCGCTATGGCCTTGGCTATGAGTCGGTTTCATTCCCAACCTCTGATGGGTTGACCTTGAGAGGATGGTTTATCCCTGCAGCCTCCCCATCACTTGAATCATCGGGCCAAGGAGAGATGGCCTGGAACACCTGTGCAACGATCCTGGTGGGGCATGGGTATCCCTTTGACAAGGCGAACATTCTTCGGCATGTGCTCTTCTTGCATCCCCGATTTCATCTTCTCCTCTTTGACTTTCGGTATTTCGGAGAAAGTGATGGGGCCTATACAACAGCCGGCCTTTTGGAAACCCGGGATGTTCAGGCTGCGGTTGAGTATGTTAAGAGTCGGGAGGATGTCAATCCGGCACGAATCGGAGCGATGGGATTTTCCATGAGCGCTTCAGCTTTTATTCTGACGGGGCATCCGGATGTGAAGGCAGTTGTAGCTGATAGTCCCTATGCAACATTGGAGGGACTCATTGCCCGGCAATTTTTCTTCCTTCCAGGCTTCACGAAATGGCCCTTCGTTGCGCTGACCAAGGTCTATGCCCGATTTCTCCTCGGCGTAAGCGTTGCCGACGCGGAACCAGCGGAAGCCGTGCGCGAACTAGGCAACCCCTTGCTGATCATTCACGGGGATGCCGATTCGCAGATCCCTATTGAGCATTCGCATACCATTTACGCCAATGCCGATACCGATAAGACTCAGTTCTGGATCGTCCCGGGGGCGGACCATGGCTTTGCCCATGCTGTTGAGAGTTATCAGTATGAGCTTCGAGTCACTCAGTTTTTTGAGCAGAATTTGTGTACGCCGATTGCCCAACCATCGGGAAAAGCAAAGTCTTGAAAATCATTTTTCGCAGATCTTGGTTTCAACTTGTTGGGATGTTATTGAGGCGAGGCTTTCTGATCTCGACCAGGTAAGGAGGAGGAATGGGGTTGTTGGCCCAGCAGAGTCTTTCTAGTAGAAAGAAGCTTAGCTGGCCTATTGTTCTGTTAAGTGTGGCTTTCGTGATAGTGGGGTTGCTTGGAATGGGAGAGAAACCTCCCATTGAGAGGGAGCAGATTGAGAGTGATCTAGAAATATTTGTCCGACAGGGGTGTCCGCATTGCGAAAAGGCCAAAACCTATCTCACTAAGTTGAAGCAACGGTATCCCCAACTCAAGGGTGTCGTTCGCGATATCGGCGAGGATCCCCAAGCGTTACTTCGTTTGAAAACCTTGGCTGCCAAATTTGATATGACACAGCTTGGAGTGCCCGCCTTCTATGTTCGGGGGGAATTAGTGGTGGGGTTTCAATCTGAGGAAACCACCGGCAAACACCTCGAAGAGCTTTTAGGGCGTCCTCCACCAGGGACAGGCGCTGTATCTGAGGGCATCTGTCCGCTTGAACCGGAGGTGCCCTGTCCCCCCGAGTCCACGCCAGAGGCTATCGGGGGGCAGCGTATTCAGGTTCCTTTCTTTGGCGATCTGACTCTTCCAGAACTCGGCCTACCCCTTTTTACACTTTTTCTTGGACTCCTCGATGGATTTAATCCTTGCGCGATGTGGGTCTTGCTGTTTTTATTAGCCTTGCTGGCCAACCTGCGGGATCGACGCAAGATGTTCCTCTTGGCCGGGGCGTTCGTCCTGGTCAGCGGACTCGTGTATTTTGCGTTCATGGCGGCGTGGCTGAATGTATTTCTGTTCATCGGGTATGTGCGCCTCATTCAAGTCATGATGGGAGCCCTAGCGGTTGGTATTGGATTGGTGAATGTCAAGGAATTTTGGGCCTTTGGGCAAGGCCTTTCGCTTGCCATTCCTGAATCAGCAAAACCTGGGCTCTATGCCCGAGTCCGAAAAATTTTGGCGGCCAAGGATATGAGCCAAGCCATGACCGGGATTCTGGTGTTGGCAATCTTGGTGAATATGATTGAGTTTGTTTGTACGGCAGGATTTCCGGCGCTATTTACGCAGGTGCTGAGTCAACAGGATCTGACCACTTTGGAGTATTATGGTTATTTAGGCCTCTATAATCTGGCTTATATTGCCGATGATGCTGCAATGGTCACGATTGCGGTGGTCACCCTGAGTCACCATAAATTACAAGAACGAGAAGGACGGTGGCTCAAGTTGATCAGTGGATTGGTGATGCTGGGGTTGGGGGTTCTTCTGCTGTTCGCTCCGGAGCAGTTAATTTAAAATTTATTTGTGACGAGGTCTGTGTTGGAAAAGATTCACAAGGGAAGGGATGACCGTAAAGGATACCTATCGTTTCATGAAGGTGAAAAACCTGAATTTCATTTGTCAGACAATGCCTGATGAATTCTGTGCTTGTAACGTTCTCTTTTGCGTCATCCCCACAAATCCTCAGCGGGGATCCATCCGAAAAAAGCCAAGATGGATTCCTGGTAACATATGTCGGGAATGACCGCGATGGGGATGGATTTCCGATACCTATCATGCTGAACCTTTCGGCAAGTTCAGGATGACAAGGGCTACTCTAGTCACCAATTGTTCGTCCAATGCCTGAAGAGTGAAATCTAAGTTTTTACACAATAAATATGATTCCTATAGATCTGGGCGCGCTCTAATCACCACGAGAGGCTGCGAAAGTATGAACACGTCTGTCCAAACCATTTCACTTTCTGGATTAATTCTGGCTTTTTTACCGACCATGATCGTTATTAGCATATTGTTTCGATGGTCCTTGGACGCTCGGACGGCTCTGTATGCGGTCGCACGCATGCTGATGCAATTGCTGCTGATAGGGTACATTTTGATTTATATCTTCAACACAGATCATCCAGGCATTATTGTTTTCGTGATAACGGTCATGCTTGTGGCAGCAAGTTGGATCGCACTGCGCCCTCTGAAGAATAAGCAACCGCATCTGTATTGGAAGGCTCTAGGTGCTATCCTGCTCGGAGGCATTCCCACTCTTGCGCTGGTAACCCAGGTTGTTCTCAATATTCAACCTTGGTTTCTGCCTCGCTATTTTATTCCACTTGCCGGAATGATCTTTGCGAGTTGCATGAACACGGTTAGCATCGCAGCGGAACGATTCGAGGCCGAGTGTGCTAATGCTATACCCTACACCGATGCCAGAAATATCGCATTGCAAGCGTCACTGATTCCTATCACCAATTCATTATTTGCTGTCGGTCTTGTTTCCTTGCCAGGAATGATGACAGGGCAAATTCTCTCTGGGATTTCCCCACTTGTGGCTGTCCAGTACCAAATTGTGGTCATGTGTATGATTTTCGGATCCTCCGGAATGGCCGCGACAATCTATCTTGTTCTTGCAAAAAGACGTTCGTAAATTGGGAGAGACGCGAGGTCCGTTAAGGCTTCAATCAAAGTTCTACTCCGGCCAAGGCAGTTCCTCATCGGTGACCACGGTGTGCTTGACCATATTTGCCATACGAACAGCAGATTTAATGGAATAAGAGAATATCTGGGCATGGTTCGCTATATTGACTTTTCCCGTTGCGATGGCACTACAGAAAATTTGGCTGGCTGCCTGGAGAATGGCCTGGTCGCTTTGATTCAGTTCATCGCTAAAATCCATGATAGCCTCCTTGAATTTTTTATTGATTAAGATGATGGCAAAATGCCACTTTGACCAATGCCGTCAAACATGAATTGGACTGCCAGGGCGCAAAGCAACATTCCAAACACGCGACTGATGACATGTTGACCAGCGACTCCCAGTATCTTCTGAATGTATGTGGCCCCAAGGAGAGCCAAGAGAGTAATCAATAAGACGGCCAAGAGTGACGTGATGACGATGAGTTGGATGAACAGATCGTCTTGTGCATTTACGGTGAGCAAAATGACCGCTCCCATCTCGCCCTTCATAAAGCATTTTATGGCATTGACGGTTGATAAGGCGCCAGTTGTCGGATGTAAGCGGTGACGGAGCGCATATCGTTCCCACTGAGTATGCCCCACCAACCGTGCATGGGGCTAAATGCCAATCCCCATATGATGGCACCTCGGAGATCCATTTCCGATTTGGCACGAGACTCGGGACGATGAAAATTGGTGGGCGGGACGATCAGTTTAGCAGCATCCGGTCCATCACCTTTTCCATGTAAGCCGTGACACCCTTCACAATGGGACTTATATACTGCTTCTCCTCTCTGTGCATTGCCTTGCGGCTCCTGGCTTTGAACTGGAAGGGTTAATCCAATGAGCAATACCAAATTCAAAAGTATGGCCTCGTATTTCATAGTACGTAGCTCCTGTAAAAAGTGATCCCATTGTCGTTTGGCGCCAGCCTAACGGCAGGTGGAATTCTAGCGGATAGGGCTTTTAAATTCAGTATTTTCCTGGGTCTCCCAGGATTTGGACTTCGCGAAAGAAAATGTCCTCTGGTGATTTAGCTATGGTCTTGTGATTTTACCGAAGCATTTACGATTTGCTTTTTGATGTTTTGGCTGATCGCGCGCGCTGAGTTGGTGCTGGTGGGCCTTGCCATGCTATCCGCACACATTTGTCTTTATGCGACCACCGATATTCAATAGATCCTTTAAAAGCCCGATCCAGATGCTTTCCGAGCCGTTGGGCGAAGTGTTCGGTCGTGGTTTCAATGTCTGCCCCATCAGGGCGAGTCCGGATGGTCATCACCCGTTCCAGAGGATTGTTGCGAGCTGCTTGGTGTTCTTCGTTATGGATCAGACCGAGAACCTCGGCTTTATGGGCTCCCCAATTTGGCCAGTGGATTTTGATAAATCCTTCAGCATAGCCGTCTCGTAGTTTTCGGCAAGCAGGGCACAGAAAACTCTTGGGAATCAGAATCGGTTTTGTCGGTGTTTTAGGCCCGGGTTCTGTCGACTTCCGGACTCTTGGAGAGGGCATCGCCGGGAAGCTCCACCGTTTTCGGTAATATACGGCATGACATTCCGGACATTCTAGCAATCCCTTTGGAGACTGTTGCATTGAGTAGGGATCGTCAATGAGCTCTTTTTTCTTAAACGATTGCGTTGAATATCGTTTACTTCGTCGCATGGTCATACTGATACCTCACAGATTGTCCGGTCGAAATTTTTTGTCATGCCTGTTCAGGACACAATTTTCATGCCATGTTTATAGTTTCAAGGTGTCGAGTCTTGTGCAAGGGCACCCAGATG
>Ga0255057_10001926_pt1 | contig 11352 bp, 11 predicted proteins | sample Cases_109_6_MG_FD_189022 | JGI IMG/M metagenome (GOLD analysis project Ga0255057, IMG submission 189022) | Seawater microbial communities from Amundsen Gulf, Northwest Territories, Canada - Cases_109_6 | ecosystem: Environmental > Aquatic > Marine > Gulf | place: Canada: Northwest Territories... | reverse complement strand
CGGTCTCGTCGCGGCCGTAGCCATCCAGGGCGACGGCGTCGGTGAGAAGTCCCGTCTCACCCACAATCTGTTCCAGGCGACTCAAGAAGGCGGGTGTGGCGGCGGAGAATCCGCTCGAGGTATCGGGTTGACTCATGGTCGGTGTCGGCCTAGGCTGCGCTCGATAAGACCGCGGCCAAATTCTAATCGTATAGTTGAGTCGAGCGCCGGAAAAGTGGTGTGAGTCTATCGCTGGGGAAGGAAAAGATGAATGGTTTGACCGCTACCAGGTCGAGGCCGAGGAGGTCGAAAATCGGCTCCGGGGTGATCCTTCTGGTGTCGCTGGCCCTGCTCGGCCCGGCATGCGTGGAAGGATCCTCACCGGCCGATAGCCAGGGAGAGGGTGGCCCCGAGGTAGAGGCCTGGGCCAGGGTCCTGCGCAGCTACCAGCGTTCCGGCGGGCTCGACTACGCAAGTCTCGAGTCGGATCAGGAGGATCTCGAGCGCTACCTCGCCAGCCTCGCCGGGGCGGAGCCGGCCGCCTGGGCAGAAGCCAATCAGAAAGCCTTCTGGTCCAACGCCTACAACGCGATCATGGCGCACTATGTGCTCGAGCACTATCCCGGTATCCAGTCGGTGCGGGAGATAGACGGGATTTTCGATGAGCTCGAGTTCACCGTCGCCGGTGAGGCTCTGACTCTCGATGAGATCGAGACCCGCGCCCGGAACCTGGGTGATCCCCGGGTCCACTTCGCGGTGGTCTGCGCGTCGACCAGCTGTCCCGACCTGCGCGCAGAGCCCTACCGCGGGGAGGAGATCGACCGACAACTCGATGATGCCATGCGTCGATTCCTGGAAAGTCCCACCAAGGGTCTGCGCTACGACGAGGAGGCCAACACGCTGTGGCTCTCCTCGATCTTCAAATGGTACGCGGGGGAGTTCACCGGCGGCAGCACCGTGGTGGCCTTCTTTGCCCGGGGCAAGGTACTGGGTTGGCTGCTGCCCAACCTGTCGGCCGATCTGGCCGCGAAGATTCGCCGCCGAGAGCCCAAAGTCCGTTACCTGGAATACGATTGGAGTCTGAACGACCGTTCAGAGTCCCGACCTCTAGACCAGTCTTTCGATCAGCAGCGCGGCGAGTCCTAGAAAACAGCCGAGTCCCGCCAGATTGACGGCGGCGGTGACAAAGATGGGACTTCCCAGAGCCGGGTCGAAATGGAGACGGTGTAGCGCCAGGGGTACCGACGCGCCCAGAAATCCGGCCACCAGGGTGTTGGCGGTCTGGGCCACCAGCAGGATGGCGGAGAGCGGCAAGCTCCGTTCCCACAACCAGGCGACGAGGGCGAGTACCGCACCGGTAGCCAAGCCGTCTACCAGACCGATGAGAGTCTGTTGTGCCACCACTTGGCGGGAGCGCCTGAGGTCCATATCGCCTGAGGCCAGGCCGGCCACCATGACAGTCAGGGTCTGCGTCCCCGCATATCCCCCCATGGCGATCAAAACCGGCAGAAAGGCCGCCAGATAGACGTACTTGGCCAGAGATTGTGCGAAGAGTGCCACCAGGGCGGCGGCCGGCAGCGCCGTGGCGAGATTGACCAACAGCCAGGGCAGCCGTAGCCGCAGCGAGCGGGCGAGCGGAATTCCAAGCCCCTCCTGCGCCGGCAGATTGCCCAACCGATAGAGATCGGTGCTCGCCTCCTCTTCGATGACGTCAATGACATCGTCGACGGTGATCACCCCCACCAGACGTCCGTCCTCGTCCAGGACCGGCATCATCAGCAGGTCGTAGCGTGAAAAAACGCGAGCCACCTCCTCCTGGGGCGTATCGGTCTTGACCGAGATCACGTCGGCGCTCATGATGTCTCGCAGCACGCTCTCACGATCGGCGGTCAGCAGAAGCCAGAGATTGGCCAGCCCGATGAGATGTCCCCGGTCATCGGTGACATAGAGGTAGAACAAACGGCGTCCCTCGGCGATCTCACGAATTGCCTCCAGCGTGTGTGCGACGGTCTGGTCGGCGCGAAAGAAGACGACGTCGGGGTTCATGAGACCACCGGCGGTGGTGCCCCCGTGGACCATCAGATTTCCGAGTCGAGCGGCCAGGGGCTTGTCCAGTGCCGCTAGCAGCTCTTCGCGTCTCTCCTCCTCGAGGCCCTCCAGCAGATCTACGGCGTCGTCGGCAGGCAGGCGACCCAGGATGACAGCGAGCTTTTGGTCGGAGATTTCGCCCAGCAGGTGCCGCTGGATGTCCGGGTCCAACTCGCTGAGGGTGCTGGCGGCCAGCCGCTGCTCGAAAAGTATCTCCAGCACGTGGAGCTGCTCTTCGGGACGGAGCAGGGGAAAGAGTTGGGCGATGTCGGCCGGATGGACCTTCCCCAGCGCGTGCTTCAACTGTCGCCCGGCTGGCTGCCGCATGAGGCGCAAGAGAAGTTTCTGGCGCTGACTGCTGGGAAGGTACTCGATCAGCCTGGTCTGGGGCGATGCCATGCCGGCAATGTTACGATAGGAGCGGCCTGGAAAGGGAGCCGCCGGGCATCTGGATTCGGTGGCGATTGTCGGCTGTTTTTCCGCAACAAAGCATGATTCGAGAGCTTTTTCATATTGGTCCTGTGTCCATCAGCCCGTTCGGGGTGATGATGGCGTTGGCGTTTCTGGCGAGCTACTGGCAGCTGAGGTGGGGGCTCAAGCGCTCAGGGATTGGCAATGAGGAGGATGCCGGTGCCATCATGCTGGCCGGCGGCTTTGGCGGCATCGCCGGAGCCAAGATCTACTACGCCATTCTCTACAGCGACTGGCGGCTCGTCTTTCAGCGTACCGGTCTTGTCTGGTATGGAGGTTTCATTCTGGCGACGCTGGTGGTCTACTGGGTAGGCCGTCGTCGTCGACTGCCGGTCCGCGCCACCGCGGACGTGATAGCGCCGTCTCTGGCGCTCGGCTATGCCATCGGACGGATCGGCTGCTTCCTGGTCGGTGATGACTACGGGATGCCGACGGATTTGCCTTGGGGAGTCCGATTCCCTAACGGTCTTCCGGGCCCGACGACTGCAGGCTTCATGCGCGCCGAGTATCAAGCACAGATTCCGGACGTCTTCCCCGATCAACTGCTGATCGCCGTCCATCCCACCCAGCTCTACGAGACCCTGGCGTGCCTGGGGATCTGGCTGTTTGGCATGTGGTTGCTGCGTCGAGGCATACGTCCGGGTTGGACGGCGCTTGTCGTCTTTGGTCTTCTGGTCCTGGAGAGGTTTGCGGTCGAGTTCATCCGCGCCAAAGACGATCATCTGTTTGGCGCCCTCACCCTGGCCCAGTTTGTGAGTCTGGCGGTGCTGGCGTTCCTGTTTGTCGTGTGGATGAAGTGGATGGCCGACGACCGCCGCGCCGAGCAGGCTGGGGAGTAAACATGGCTGCGGCGGACGAATTGCTGGATCTACTGATAGTGGGGGCGGGTCCGACGGGGATTGCCATCGGTGCCGAGGCTCGCAAGGCCGGCCTCAGTGTCCTGTTGGTGGATCGTGGTCCCCTGGTTGGCAATCTGCTGGGGTTCCCGACCTATATGAGATTCTTCACCACCCGGGATCTGCTCGAGATCGCTGATGTGCCATTTGCGATCCCGGAGGAGAAGCCGACCCGCCGGCAGGCCCTGGTCTACTACCAGGCGGTGGCCAGCAAATACCGTCTGCCGTTGGCCTTGCGCGAGGAGGTGACGCGGGTGCGGCGACAGGGTGGTCTCTTCGAGGTGAACACCCGCCAAGGGGACGAGGAGCGGCTCCGATCGGCGCGCGCCGTAGCGCTCGCCACCGGTTACTTCCACAACCCACGCCGGCTCGGAGTCCCGGGAGAAGATCTCCCTTGGGTCAGGAGTCGCTATCGTGAGCCCTACGAGCACTATGGCGACCGTGTGGCGGTGGTCGGGGGAGGGAACACGGCGGTGGAGACGGCTTTGGATCTGTGGCGCAACGGCGCCGAGGTGACACTGGTTCACCGCGGCTCGCAGGTGCGAGGCTCTGTCAAGTACTGGTTGAAGCCGGATGTGGAGAACCGGATCGCCGAGGGCTCAATCGCGGCCCGGTTCGACAGCCAGGTAGTGGGCTTCGAGACCGGTGAGATAGAGCTCCGCGGCCCGCAAGGAAACGAGCGGTTGCCGACCGATTACGTCTATGTGCTCATCGGCTACACCCCCGATGTCGCACTGCAAGAAAAGTGTGGGGTCGAGATCGATTCCGCGACCCTCATCCCCAACTTCGATCCCGACACCTGCGAGAGCAATGTCCCCGGACTCTATGTGGCCGGCACCCTGCAGGCGGGTGCGCGAACCGATCAGATCTTTATCGAGAGCTCCCGTGACCACGGGGCCAGGATCGTCCATCATCTGGTACAACGGCTGGGGATTTCTGAGACACCCTCGCCGGCTGCCACCGTCGATTCCTGAGATGAAGGTGCTGCCACCTACCCTTTCCTGCAATTCCACGGGGCACAGCGCTTGCATAGCGAATGCGTCAACCGGCTTTCAGCGCCTCAGCTGTAGGCCGAAGTCCGCCATCAAGAGGATGCCATGAGGCTTTTAAATCGATGTCTGTCGACGTTTCTTGCCCTGCTGGTGACGGGCGCGCCCGCCGTTTTGGCCCAGTCGTCCCCCAGCCCGCTCCCCGGCGTCTTCACCGAGGTGATGGATGTGCGGGTGGTGAATCTGGAAGTCGTCGTCACCGACAAGGATGGCGTACCGGTGCGGGGGCTCGGACCCGAAAACTTCGTCCTCGAGGTCGATGGGGAGGAGGTTGCGGTCGACTATTTCACCGAAGTGCGCGGTGGTGTGGCCGCCGAGGTGCCACCGTCGCGGGAGATTGCCGGTATCGCGGAGATCCCGGCCGTGGTACCGGGCAGCCCAGTGAGCACCAGCTACCTGGTCTTTATCGACGAGCTCTTTTCCCTGCCCCCCGACCGTGATGCGGTTCTGGAGGCCCTGGAGGCCGAGCTGCCGCGGCTTGGGCCCGAAGATCGGATGGCGATCGTGGCCTTCAACGGCCGGGATCTGGACATGTTGTCCACCTGGACCAACTCGGTACCCGCTCTGACCCGCGTATTGAAGAAGGCTCGCGAGCGGCCGACTCATGGCATCCAACGTCTGGCGGAGCAGCGACAGTACAATTTCGATCGCCTCCTCAATGTCAGCACCCAGCTCCGGGCCGGGCAGTTCGACGCTCGGGCTCGGATGTTCTTTGTCAACGACCTGTCCCCGTCCGAGCGCTTCTATGTCGACCAGCTCACCGAGCACGTGGAGATGTCGATCGCGGCGGCCACGGCGACCCTGCGCAGCTTTGCCCAGCCGCCAGGTCGCAAGGTGATGCTGCTCTATTCGGGGGGTTGGCCCTACCTGCCGGTGGCCTTTCTGACCTATCCCTTTAGTTGGTTGATACTGGAGAGCGACACCGTGCAGGGCGCCGAGCTCTTTCAACCCTTGACCGACGCCGCCAACCTTCTCGGCTACACGCTCTACCCGGTCGACGTACCGGGTTTTGCCGACCGCCTGGCCGAGACCACGGTGTCGGGTGCAGCCGAATTTTCGGCAGCAGGCCTCGGTGCCATACCCCAAGTGGCAGCGGCTGATAGCGCCTTTCTCCGTCGACAGGAGCTGCATTACAGCTTGAATTTTCTTGCCGAGGAGACCGGCGGCAAGGCATTTATCGATGCCCGCAGGCTGGCGGCCTTCGAGGGGGCGGTGTCGGATACTCGCTCCTACTACTGGCTCGGCTTTACCCCAATCAGAGGATGGGACAACCAGCGCCACGCCATCGATGTTCGGCTGCGGACGCCGGGCTTCAGGGTGCGCTCGCGCGCCGGATTCCTCGACTCCTCCCGCCAACGCGACGTGACCATGGCGGTGGAGAGCACACTGCTGTTCGGAAGCCCGCCGGGGCATGGGAACCTACGGGTGGTGATGGGAGAGCCAAGCAAGGCGGGTCGCAAGAAGATGCAGGTTCCCTTGACCGTGGTCATCCCCCTCGATGAAGTGATCTTCCTGCCCGTCGAAGGTGGGCAGGTGGCGGAGCTGGAGCTGCGCGTGGCGGTTCGCGACGACAAGGGCCGGGGTGCCGAGATTCCACTGGTGCCACTGGTGATTCAGACCGATGCGCCCCCCGAGTCGGGTGCCATTTCCCGCTTTGAAACCAGCTTGAAGCTCAGGCGGCAGCCCCACCGTGCCGTGGTGGCGATTTACGATCGGGCTAGTGGTAGGATTCTGTCCACCACAATCGAGATATCGCCGGAGACACCATCCAAGTAGACCAGCAACCCGAGATCGATAGCCAAGATCCCCGAGCCATGAATAGAGCTCTGCTGATTCTGATCGGTGTATTCCTTCTCGCTTCGGCACCCGTGGCGGCCCAGGAGGTAACCGAGCCGGCTCAGGCGGCGACCGACTCGGGCCAGGACGACATGTACTTCGAGACGGTCGACGTTACCGTCGTCAACGTCGACGTCCATGTAACCGACAAGAAGGGAAATCCGATCAAAGGCCTGACGAAAGAGGATTTCGAGGTTTTCGAGAATGGGAGACCGGTCGTGATCTCCAATTTCTTCGTCGTCGAGGATGGGCGTCCGCAGACCGCCCCGGGTCCCTCGAAGCCAAAGGATCGCGCAGCACAGGAGCCTGCACCACCAGTGGCTCTTCGGCCCGAGGTCTCCCCGGTGCCGGAGGACCAGCGTCTCCACCTGGTGATCTATGTGGACAATTTCAACATTCGACCCTTCAACCGGAACCGGGTCTTTCGCCGGCTGCGCGAGTTTCTCCAGGGCAAGCTGAGCCGCGGCGACCGGGTCATGCTCGTCTCTTATGATCGATCGCTACACGTTCGGCGGGAATTCACCAGTGACCCCCAGCTCATCGCGAGCGCGCTGTTTGATCTCGAGTCGCTCTCGGGATTTGGCGTTCAGGCAGACTCCGACCGGCGTGAGATGGTCGAGGCCATCGAAGAGGCCCAGAGCTCGAGAGAGGTCACTTGGAGGGCACGCCAGTACGCCGAGTCGGCCTTCAACGACCTGAGTTTCTCGATCGACGCCCTCAAAGAGACTCTTACCTGGCTGGCGGGGCTACCAGGCCGCAAGGCGATCCTCTACGTCAGTGATGGGCTGCCGATGGTGCCGGGAGAGGATCTCTTCTACATGATCAACGAGAAGTTCAGCGACCAGTCCGGCATTTTGTCAACGGCTCGGGAGTTCGACGCCTCGAGGCGGTTTATGGAGCTGGTTGCCCTGGCCAACTCCAACCGGGTCACCCTCTACACCATCGACGCCTCCGGTCTGCGAGTGCCTCAGACCTACACCGCACAACAGGCGTCGGTCGGACGCGATGGGGTGCAGAGTACCGGCGAGTCGGTCTATGCCCACAATATTCAGGCACCCCTGCGGATGCTTGCCGATGAAACCGGAGGCCAGGCCATCTACAACACCAACGACGTGGGACCGGGTCTCGATCGCGTCGCCAGCGACTTCGAAACCTACTACTCATTGGGCTACACCCCAGGGCACGGCGGCACCGGACGCTTTTACAAGATCAAGGTCAAGGTCCAGCGCAAGGGACTCAGAGTCCGATATCGGGAGGGTTATCGGGACAAATCTCTCTACACAAGGATGGAGGAGGGGACACTCTCCAGTCTGCGGTTCGGATTCGGCAGTAACCCCCTGGATCTGAAGGTCCGTCTTGGGGAGGGGGCCTCGGTGGCGAACAACCAGTGGGCGATACCGATTGTCGTGGGTATTCGTCTAGACAAGATCATTCTGGTATCCCGCGATCAGTTCCACGAAGGTCGCCTAAAGCTCTATTTTGGCGCCATGGACGAGAAAGGTTGGGTCTCTGAGATTCAGGAGTACCCGTTGCCATTGAAGATTTCCAACGACAATATCGATGCTGCGCGGGAGGGACCGTACGTCTTCCGGAACAAAATGCTGATGCGGTCCGGGCTACACCGAGTCGCCGTGGGTCTTTGGGATGAAATCGGGGCCGAGGGCTCCTTCGTCACCCAGGCTGTGATGGTGGGAGGGGGATGAGAAAAGACACCAACGGCTGGCTCGGGGTTCTCCGTTCGCTGGGTCAGGCCGGGACCGACCTATTGCGCTCCGAGATTGATGCCCTGGGCTCGGATCTGGCCGCTACGGGGGCTAGCCTGGCTCGGGCGGTCGGTTTGTTTCTGGCAGCCGCATTCGTGATCTTCTGGGCCGTTGGGGTCCTGGGCTTCTTCTCGATCGAGTTGCTGGCCCTGTGGCTACCGCGGTGGGGTGCGGCGCTGATCGTCTTTGTGCTGTTGTTGGTTGTTGTCTGGATTCTGTGGGTGCTGGCGAAGAGAAAGCTCCGTCAGGCGGAAAGACCGACGGAGACGGTTCGTCGACGAGTTACCGATCACCTCGACTGGTGGCAAGGTCGGGTTCTCGGCGGCACCTCCGGCGAGAGGGATCGTCTCGAGTCGAGGGTGAGCAGCGAGGAGAAGGAATGGTGAGTAGTCGGGACCTCGACGACTCACGGTTGGAGTTCGAGCGGCAGTGGCTGCGGCTCCGCCAGTCGGTGGGGCGGGAGGTGGGAGGCGAGCCACGATGGAGCCGAGGTTGGGCCCTGCCGGTGATGGCGCTGGCCGCCGGCGTGGCTCTGGCCGTTGCCCTCAACCTCAAAGGCCGCAAGAGCCGCCAAGATTCGAGCTGAGATCGCCTCAGTCGGTCTTGGGACGCTTGAACACCATGGCGATGTTGTCGGTGGCGCCGCTCTTGAAATTCACCGAAGTGATCGAGAACAGCTCCCAGCCCTCTTCACCGAGGGCATTGAGCTCCCCTACGGCATTGGGGTCGAGCCGATAGTTCTCGCTGCGGATGTTGATGATGTGGTACTCCCACTTCGTCATCACGAACTCCTTCCCCTTCCGCTCCCGGATACTGCCTCCGAGAGTCTCCTCGAGTCGATTCTAGCCGAACCGATCCACACTTCCCTGCGTCCGGGCAATCCACCCCCAGACTAGCAGATCGGAAGCGTGAGATCCCACAGTATATGATTCGAGTATGCCAGATAGCCGCTGTCTGGTCCTTTTCACCAAGCCAGCGATTGCGGGTCGGGTCAAGACCCGATTGATCGGAGAGCTCACCGCCGAGCAGGCCGCCGAGCTTCACCAGGCCTTTCTTGGAGATCTCACCGAGCGGGTGAAGGCCGGGAGTTTCGCTCTCAGGATCGCCTGGGCTCTCGAACCCGGGGAGTCGGTGCCCGAGGGCCCCTTCCCGGCGTTTCGCCAGCAGGGCGCCGACCTCGGAGAGCGACTTTTTCACGGCCTTGCCAATGCCGCAGACGAGCACGATCTGGTGGCTGCCATCGGCAGCGACCACCCCGAGCTGCCGCTCTCGCATATCCACAGCGGGTTCGATAAGCTGGCCGCAGGTGCCGAGGTGGTGTTGGGGCCCACAACAGACGGCGGCTACTATCTGGCTGGAGCCACCAAACAGACGCTGAGACGAGAGATCTTCGCCGGTATCGACTGGAGCACGGATCGGGTTTTGACCTCGACACTCCATAGGTGTCGCGATCTCGGTTTGTCGGTCGAGCTGCTGCCCACGGGAGCGGATGTGGACACTGCCGACGACCTGAATGGTCTGGCCTTACGCCTCGCCGAGGGCGGGTGTGACTGCCCCAGAACCATCCAACTCCTCCGAGTTTGGCGGCGGATCTCGCCGTAGACAGTGCGAGGGAAGTGCTATGAGGATTCTCAGCGCCGAATCCATGCGACAGGTGGATCGTAAGGCGATCGATGAGTTCGGTATTCCCAGTTTGGTGCTGATGGAGAACGCGGCCATCGGTCTGGCCGACGCCATCGCCGAAACCTATTCGAGTGCTCGTGGTGTCGCCATCTTTTGCGGCCCGGGCAACAACGGTGGCGACGGGCTGGCGCTGGCGCGACATCTGGCAGTAAGGGGCTATCATCTGGAGCTGTGTCTACTGTCGGGTGGACGGGACTTTTCCGGCGATTCGGCTGTGCAGCTCAACATCTGCCAGAACCAAGGTCTGTCCATTCGGGAGATCGGTCCGGAGGACAGTCTGCACAACGCGGTCGAGGCGGCGCGAGAGCTCGATCTGGTGGTCGATGCCCTCTTTGGTATCGGACTGACCCGCCCGCTGGAGGGGCAGTACGCCGAGTTGGTCGAGGTGCTCAATCGACTGACTCTCCCGAGTTTGGCCGTCGACCTGCCGAGTGGATTGAGCGGCAGTCGGAGGGACATCCCGGGGCCCCACATTGAAGCCGACCTCACGGTGACCTTTGGAGCACCCAAGGTGGCTCATGTTTTCTCGCCTGCAGCTGACGCCGTGGGGCGCGTTGCGGTGGCCGATCTAGGCATCCCGACCGAGTTGATCGACAGCGCGGAGGGCAACCTCCATCTGATGGTGGGCGAGGAGTTGGCAAGCCAACTGATGCCGCGGCCGGACGCGAGCCACAAGGGGGACTATGGGCATGTCCTGGTTGTGGCCGGTGCAGTGGGCAAGGCTGGAGCCGCCATTCTGACGGCACGCAGTGCTGTGCGCAGTGGTGCGGGTCTGGTCACCGCCGCGGTGCCGGACGAAATCGTCCAGACGGTCGACCTCGGCTCTGTCGAATCGATGACGTTTCCAATCAGTCAGACCCCGACCGGGGGTCTGGACCAGGAAGCCGCGAGAACGGTGAGCAACCTCTCCATCGACAAGCACGTGCTGGCGGTCGGACCCGGATTGGGGCGTGACCCATCGACCGAGGAGGCTATCCGCTCGATCGTCCTGGAATCGCATCTACCGGTGGTGCTGGATGCGGATGGCGTCAACGCCTTTGCGGGGAATTGGCAGCAGCTACGGAAACGGCAAGCGGAGACCGTGTTGACCCCTCACCCGGGAGAGTTGGCCAGACTGATGGCAACTACGTCGACAGAGGTACAGGCCGATCGCGTCGGCGCGGTCGAAAAAGCGGCGCGAGAAACGGGTGCTTTCGTTGTTCTCAAGGGGCACCAAACTCTGGTGGCTTCACCGGAGGGTGAGGTGTTCGTCAACCCGACCGGCAACCCCGGGATGGCGAGTGGTGGCACAGGAGACGTGCTCACGGGTCTGGTCGCGGGCCTGGCGGGCCAGGGGTATGAAGCCCTGGTTGCGGCTCAGCTTGGGGTCTACCTGCACGGGCTGGCCGGCGATCTCGCCGCCGAGAAAGTGGGACAGACCGGCGTCTCGGCAAGCGATCTGCTCGAGTATCTCCCGACCGCGTTCGAGCTCCTGGCTCAGGAATGAAACGCTGGACGACCGAGAGCGAAGAGCAGACTCGGGCGCTTGGGGCCTCCCTGGGCCCTGGGCTGGCTCCCGACGGAGTTCTTCTCCTGGCGGGTGATCTG
>Ga0255057_10001925_pt1 | contig 11359 bp, 10 predicted proteins | sample Cases_109_6_MG_FD_189022 | JGI IMG/M metagenome (GOLD analysis project Ga0255057, IMG submission 189022) | Seawater microbial communities from Amundsen Gulf, Northwest Territories, Canada - Cases_109_6 | ecosystem: Environmental > Aquatic > Marine > Gulf | place: Canada: Northwest Territories... | reverse complement strand
AGGCGGCGCTGCAGGATCGCTCCTCTCGCCCGCATCGGATCCCCCGGAGAACCCCGCGCAAGCTAGTCCGGCGCATGGAGCAGCTCCGCCGGCGTCGGAAGGCCGCCTGGGAGATCGCGCTCGAGACGGGGACCCCGGTCGCCACGGTCTCGAGGCAGCTGAAGCAACTCGGTCTCGGCCGTCTCTGGCGGCTCGAGGAGGCCCTCGATCCCCCGCAACGCTACGAGCACCCGACCCCGGGCAGCCTGTTCCATATCGACGCCAAGAAGCTCGCAAGGATCCAGGGCGTGGGACATCGGATCCATGGAGATCGGAGTCGCAAGAAACGGGGTGTCGGCTGGGAGGTCGCCTTCGTCTGTGTCGACGACCACACGCGCCTGGCCTACGCCGAGATCCTGCCCTCCGAGAGCGGCCAGTACGCCACCGCCTTCTTCCGCCGAGCTCTCCGCTGGTTCGAGAGCCTCGGCATCCACTGTCAGCGGATCCTGACAGACAATGCCAGGTGTTACACCGTGTCCAAGGAGTTCCAGAACCTTTGCTCCGAACACGGTATCCGCCAGAGCTTCACTCGGCCCTACACGCCCAAGACCAACGGGAAAGCGGAGCGCTTCATCCAGACGCTCAAGCGCCGATGGGCCTACCGCCACCCCTACCGGACCTCGGCCATCCGGGCCGCCTCGCTACGGCCCTGGATCACCCACTACAATCACCAGCGACCCCACCGAGAACTCGGAAAGAGGCCCCCGATGGCCCGGCTCAGAGAAACCCGTGCACAACGTGCTTAGGTCCCACACCTAGGGCTTGCGAGCGATCACGCGCTGGTTCGAAGTCTGGCCCCCGAAGCGCGCCCGCAGCCAGTCGCAGACCACGAAGATCCCGAGCAATAGCGGGTTCTGGTAGTGGAAGAAGCGATGCACGGGCCCGGGCCAGCCGCGGTCGAGCAACCAGTTGTGGAAGGAGTGGATCCACGACGAGGTGCTGATGAGATATTCGCTGCGCGCGATTTCGAAACCCTGCTCCCGAAGCATGCGATGCAGCGCGTCCGTGGTGAACAGGTTCCAATGCCTGGGAAAGTGGTAGTGACCCCACCAGCGCCCGCGAAAGCCCCGGTAGTCGAGACCGGCAAGGTTGGGCGTCTCCACGATGAAATGCCCGCCGGGCCGCAGCAGCGCGTTCACGCGTCGGCAGATCTCCACCGGATCCTCTACGTGCTCGATCAGCTGAAGCATCACGACGGCGTCGTAGCTGCCCTCCCCCTCCCGGAAATCCTCCATGCGCGAAGCAAAGGCCTCGAAGCCCTGCGCGCGGCAGCTCTCCACCACTTTGGGGTCGAAGTCCACGCCTACCAGCTCCCACTCTGGCGAGCCGAAGTCGCGCAGCAGTCCCAGGAAGCGCCCGTCGCCACAGCCCACGTCGAGAATGCGCCGCGGCCCGCTGCCCACCAGGCTGCGATATAGCTCGACCTTCGCACCCTCCCAGCGACGTCGCAGGCCCGCAACCACGGAGCTGCCACCTGTGTGGAAGGCGTAGTAGTCCGACGGGTAGATGAGATCGAGGTCGTCTCCCGAGGGCCGCGGGCTCAGGTACACATGTCCGCAGCGCCCGCAGCGCAGGAAGCGGAACTCGTCGGGCACCGTCTGGTACTCGAAATCCCAGCCGGTCGCCTCGACCTCGCCCTGCTCTGCGCCGCAGAGGGCGCAGGGCACCTCAACCAGAGACAGAGCTCTCGGGGACGGGGGCCGAGGGGCCGGGCTCGCTTCGGGGCCCGAAGACCCTGTGCTCGATCGGGACGCCATGTCGCCTCAGTTCGGGGAGCTTGTCCCGGAAAACAGTGCGGTAAGCATGCCAGGGAATCGTCGGCCAGAGGTGGTGGATCGCGTGGTAGTTGTGCCCGAGGACGAGGGGAGTGAACCAGGCGACATCGAGGATGCGGGTGCCGTGGTAGCGGTGTGGCGGCAGGCCTGTGTGGGGCAGGTAGTTGATGTAGCCGTCCATCACGAGCTTGGCGATCGCTACGGGCAGCGCCCAGAGCAGCAGAGCAGCCCAGAAGACTCCCGCCCACGCGGCCGCCGCGTACAGCGAGGCGACGGCCAGCACGAAGATCCAATCGGCACGACGCTCCCAGGCCTCGCGCGGATCGCTTTCGAGCAGCTTGCGGGCGTAGCCGAGGGCGCGCGGATAGCGCAGGGGTAGCGCCCAGAAGGAGCCGCTGGCGTAGATGAGGTTCGGATCCCCGGGCTCGTTCAGGCGCGCGTGGTGCTGCAAGTGGATCCACTTCTGCATGAAGTACGGGGTCATGTACGGAAACATGCCGAGCGCTCCAACCACGTGGTTGGCCCACGCCGCGCGGAAGACGTTGCGGTGCACGGCCTCGTGCCAGATGGTGAAGGCCAGGTGGATGGCGACGGCGCCCACCAGCACGTGAACGAGCAGGGGCATTGGAGCCGCGTGGTACATGACAAAGTTGCCGATCAGCAGCGCGTACATGGCCGCGAGCAGAAGCAGCGTCGGCCAGTCGGGCTTGCCGTGCGGCTTTCCGGCGCTCGGCATCGTGGATAAGCTAACCAACCTCGAGACCCTGGGTCAATTTCACCACCCGTGGATCCAGGGGCCCCGGGCAGCTCCGAGGAGACCCTCTTGACCGCCGCGCCCGCCCAGCAGCCCCTTGCCCGCTGGGCACGTCTCGCGGCGGGACCGGGCGCGCTGCTGGTCGTGATCGCCGCTGCACTCGCCTTTCAGTTGCCCATCTACGATCGCTGGTTCAGCTTCATGGATGAGGGGCACATGCTCCTCTATGCCGACCTGATCACCCAGGGCGGCGAACTGTACGGCGACGCCACGGTCTATCCCCTACCGGGCGCCTTCTATTTGCTCGCCCTCATCTTCGAGATCTTCGAGCCCTCCAACCTCGTGGCTCGCTGGGTGGTGGTCGTCGAGTTCACCGTCTTCGCGGCCCTGATCTTCCTGCTGCTGCGGCGCGCGCTACCGCTCCACTACGCGCTGGCAGGCTTCCTGCTGCTGCTCGTCTACCGGGTCTGGGCCTTCCCGCACTGGCACATGTACAACTACTCGACCACGGCGCTGCTGATCCAGATGGCGGCCCTGTTCGTCCTGCTGACAAGCCTCGAACGCGAGAGCCGGGGCGGGGTGGCCTGGGCTGGGCTGCTCTTCGGCTTCGGTGTCCTGGTCAAGCAGGACTACGGCGCCGTGGCTCTGCTCGCACTCGTCTCGCTGCTCGTCCTCCACGCCACCACGCGCGCCCGGGCAGGAGCGCCCACAGTGCCGGTCCTGCTCGGATGCTTCCTGGCACCCGCTTCGGCCGTGGGCGCCGCCACGGGACTCTACTTCTGGCATCACGACCTGCTGGGCGACCTGCTCCGCTTCACCGTCTTCAACCACTTCGCGGGCATGTCGGAGTACCCGTACTCGACCTTCCCTTCCTTCTTCCCACTCTTCGAGCAGGACGCCCAGCTGCGTGGGGCCGCCGCCTCCGCCTTCATACCGGGCATCCTGCTCACGTCGGACTGGCGGAACTTCGCCGCCAGCGACCTCTACCGGCAGACCGCGATCGTCGATACCGCGCTCAAGTTCTACTACTACCTGCCCTACTTCGTCGTGGCGGCTTCCGCCCTGCGGCTCTGGTGGTGTCGGGGCGAGCTGCGCGACCCACTGCGCCGACAGCGCTACCTGGTCGAGTACGCCTTCTGGGCCTTCGCGGCAGGCTTCGTGTTGTTGGTGAGCCTCAACCGGCCCCAGGACTACGTGCACCTCGCGGTGCTCTATTTCCCCCTCCTGCTGCTGGGCCTGTTCCCGATCCACGCGCTGTTGCGCAGCCGGCGGGTGATCGCCTGGCTGCTTGCCCTGCTCTTCGTCGTTCCGGCCAGTGCCGCCGGCTCCTACACGGCGGATCTCTGGTGGCGCATCCGCACGCACCACACGGCGCCGATCGACTCGCCCCGGGCCGGCATCCTGGTCACCGAGGACCAGGCTGCCCTGTTCAACGAGCTGCTCGCCTACATCCGCGAGAACAGCGCACCCGAAGAGCCCATCGCGGTGATGCCCTACTTCCCGCTGCTCACCTTCTACGCCGAGCGCAAGGGGCCTCACCGCTCGAGCTACATCGTGTGGCCCTATCCGGAGATCCCGGACCGCGACCGTCGGGTGATCGAAGCCATGGAGCAGACGCAAACCCAGCTCGTCATCTACAACTTCACCCAGTTCACCGTCTTCAACCTGGTGGCCGAGTACGCTCCGGAGCTCTACGAGTACCTGGTAGGCAAGTGGGAGATCGAGCGGATCTTCACGACCCGGGGTTGGGGCTACAAGCTGGCTGCCTTGCGCAGGCGCGAAGAGCCGACGCAAGGCCGGCTCTGGAGCGAAGTGGGCGGGCCCGGGGGCACTTCGTCCATCGCGCCGCCCGGCGACCTGAGCGTCTGGCCGGACGAGGGACCACCCCGACCCATCGAGCCCAGCCAGCGCGCGAAGTGGGCGCAGCTCTCCCCCTGGCCCTTCCGCCCCGCGCTGGCTCTCCAGCCCACCCGGCAGGGCCGCACCACGTTGCGCGTCCCCGTCGAGGTGCCGCCGGGCGCGCAGCTGCGCACCGCGGTGGCCGTACATCCCAAGCGGTGGTATCACGGCGACCCTGCCTGGGCCGAGTTCCAGCTCTCGGTGGTGGAGGGCGAGCAGGGGCAGACGCTCTTCCAGCGCCGCCTGCGGCCGGCCTCGGAGCCGCGGGACCGCGGCTGGATCGAAGTGGAGCTGCCGCTGGACGCATGGGCGGGCCAGAGCGTCGTGCTGGAGTTCTCGACGAGCACCAACAAGCACAGCGGGGAGAGCCTCCTCGAAGCGGGCTGGGCGCTGCCGCGGATCGTCAGCGAGGATGGACCTCCCGAACACGATGAATAGCCCCAGCCCGAGCTCCGAGGCGTGCCCGATCTGCGCCGCCGACGCGCCCCAGCTGCGCTACCACCTCGACGAGTTCCGCATCCTCAGCTGCCCGCGCTGTGAGCAGATCTACCTGCGTCCGTTGCCGAGCCCGGAGCACATCCGCGAGACCTTCTCCCAGCTCTATACGAAGGGAGAGGGCTCGCTTCCCGAGCTCAAGACCTACTACGAGTACACCTACGAGGACCGACCGGACAATCCACTCGTGCGCCGCTACGAGATCTGGCTCGATGCCATGGAGCGGCACCGCGCCCCGGGGCGCCTGCTCGACATCGGCTGTGGCACGGGCCTGTTCCTGGCCGTCGCCCGACGCCGCGGCTGGGAGCCCTTCGGCATCGACGAGTGCGAAGAGGCCACCGGGCACGCCCGCAACCATTTCGGCCTCGACGTCTGGATCGGAGAGTTCTCGGGCTTCCCCACCGACCGACGTCACTTCGACGCCATCACCGGCTGGGACATCATCGAGCACGCTCGCGACCCGGTGGGCCTGATGCAGGCCATGCGCAACTGCCTGGATCCCGGCGGCCTGGTCGCATTGTCGACGCCCAACCAGCGCAGCATCCTCGACCTGGTGGCGGGTGCCCTGTATCGCATGAGCGCGGGCCGCATCCGCTCGCCACTCGAGAAGTTCTACATCGAACAGCACTTCCTGTACTTCACCCCGGAGACTCTCTCCGCCGCACTAGGCCAGGCTGGGTTCGAGGTCGTCGAGTCCCGGCGCGAGCTCACGGATCTCCAGCGCCTGACCCTGTCCCCGGCGGTTCGGCTGGGGCTGGAGGCGCTGTTCGGGGCGGCGCGGCTGATCGGTCGCGAAAACCGCATCTTCAGCGTGGCGCGCCCCGTCGCGACGCCCAGCCAGGACGCTTCCAGGCCCTGAGCCCGCGTCGACCGTGAAGGCATCGAGACCGGCTCGAAACGCATCGACTATCATGGCGGCCCCGTGCGCACGCTCGTGATCTTGCCCACCTATGACGAGGCCGAGAACGTTCTCCCGCTGAGCCGCGACATCCTCGCGGTCGACCCGGCCCTGGAAATCCTGGTCGTGGACGACAACAGCCCGGACGGAACCGGAGACCTGGTGGAGACAGCCGGCCGGGACGAGCCCCGCCTGCAGCTGCTGCGCCGACCCGGCAAGCTCGGATTGGGCAGCGCCTACCTGGCCGGCTTTCGCTTCGGCTTGGATCAGGGCTACGACCAGGTCCTCACGATGGACTGCGACGGCAGCCACCACCCCCGACACCTGCCCGCGATACTGGCGGCCATGGCGGACCACGACATGGTGATCGGCTCGCGCTACGTGCCCGGCGGGGGCATCGAGAACTGGCCCTGGTACCGCCGCGGCCTCTCCTACCTGGCCAACCTCTACGCTCGCGTGCTGTTGCGTCTGCCCGTCAATGACGTGACCGCGGGCTTTCGCTGCTATCGGCGTGAGGTGCTGGAGGCAGTCGACCCCTTCGCCGTGAGCGCCTCCGGCTACTCCTTCCTGGAGGAGATGTGCTGGCGGGTGCACCGGGCGGGCTTCCGCATCGGCGAGTCACCCATCGTGTTCGAGCAGCGAACGCGTGGCGTCTCGAAGATCGACTCCTCCGAGATCTACCGCGCGGCCCTGCACGTGCTGGCCACGGCGCTGCGCCCACCCTCGCTGCCAGCCGCTGCGCCCAGACGCCCTTCTCCGCCGCCCCGCGCGGACCCCGGCGCCTAGGGCCTGTCCGCCCGGGCGCGCGGATTCCGGCGCCTAGAGGGCCTCGAGGATCGCCTCGGCGCTGCTGACCTTGAACTCCATGGGCTTCTCCACAGCCAGGTGCGTCACCACGCCGTCATCGACGACCATGGCGTAGCGCTGCGAGCGAGTCCCCATGCCGAAGTTGGAGCCATCGAAGTCGAGCCCGACGGCGCTCGAGAACTCACCGTTGCCGTCGGCGAGCATCAAGACCTTGTCGCCCACGCCTTGGGCCTGGCCCCAGGCCCCCATGACGAAGGCGTCGTTCACCGACAGGCAGGCCACCGTGTCCACGCCCTTGGCCCGGATGGCGTCGGCCTGCTCGACGAAGCCCGGCAGGTGTTTCGCGGAACAGGTGGGCGTGAAGGCACCGGGGACCGCGAACAGCACGACCTTCTTGCCGCCGAAGAGCGCGTCTGTCGCCACGTCCTGCATACCACCGGAGCCGCTCGCCTTGAGCGTCGCCTGGGGAATCTTCTCACCGACTTGAATCGCCATGTTCGTTCCTCTCGCCCGGCTCGTTGGCCGCGGGCCGTTAGCGTGGGGGTGGGGTGGGCGGCGCACCGGAGCGCCACGATCTCGCGTAGCATAGGGCATCCTCCGTCGGAAAGGAGCGCTGCGTGGCCCGCATCACCCCCCTCACGCGCGAAGAACTCTCGGACCTCGAGCCCCTGTTCGAGATCGTCGAAAAGCTCATGGGCTTTCTGCCCAACAGCCTGCTCACGATGGCGCGCTGGCCAGAGCTGCTCAAAGCCTTCGTCGCTCTGGCGGGTGTCGTCAACGGGCCGGGAACGCTGGGCCGTGAAACGAAACAACTCGTGGCCTTCGTCTCGAGCCGGTCCGCGGGCTGCCGCTATTGCCAGGCCCACACGAGCCACGGGGCTCGGCGCGCGGGCGTATCGGCGGCGAAGATCGAGGCGGCCTTCGAGTTCGAGACGAGCCCCCTATTCAGTGACGCCGAGCGCGCCGCGCTGCGCCTGGCACGGGACGCTTCGCTGGCGCCGGCCGCCGTCGACGATTCCCACTTCAGCGAGCTCCGCGAACACTTCGACCCAGCCGCCACACTCGAGATCGTGGCGGTGATCTCCCTGTTCGGGTGGCTGAACCGTTGGAACGACACCCTGGCCACCGGCCTCGAGAGCGTCCCTCTCCAATTCGCCAAAGAGCACCTGACCGAAGGGGGCTGGGCGCCTGGCCCGCACTCGGATAAGCTCCCGGAGGCGCGGGCCTAGGGCCAGACTGAGCCCCTTTCTGACCGGCCCCTCGGGAAGGCCGCGTCGCCAAAGAGATAGTTCGACCGCCGAATCTGCAGGTGAACCGCAGACCTACGAGCGGTGACTCAAGGCGCGAATCCCCTCCCCCACACAGACATGGGACCGAGGCATCGCTCCGCCCTACTTGGGCGCGGGCTGGAGGACCAGAGAATGTTCGACGCCGAGACACAGACCCTGACACTCGACATCGACAACCCGAACGGCGGCGGACCGGCCGTCGACACCGCGCTCAAGGGACCCGCGCGGCGCAAGCGCGTCTTCGACGACGCCACGCCGGAAGGCGAGCGCGTAGAAGCCCCCGACTCCCTGGACCAGTACGTCCGTTCCCTGCGCTCGCCGCGCGTGCTCTCCCGCGAGGAGACCTACGCGCTGGCGCAGGAGATGGAGAAGGCCCGGGATGAGCTGCTGGACGAGATCTATGCGCTGCCCGCCGCGGCCCGGCTGCTGGTAGAGCGCTGGAATCTGCGTCGCGAGCGCGGCCACGTGACGGCCGCTCTCTCGGCCCACTATCGGGACGGCTCCGGCAAGGACTGGAGCCCGAAGATCGACCGCGCCATGGCTCGACTGACCCGCATGCTCGAGGAGCGAGGTGATCTCTCCGTCGAGGACGATGCCGGTGTGGATGCGCGCATCACGGCTGCAATGCGGCGCGCCGAGATCGCATTCGAGGTGGTGCTGGAGCTCCAGACACAGCTGGACGAGGCCGCCGAGGACATCCTGCAGGCACGCAGCTTCGGCCTGGTGGACGCGACGGCGCGGGGCCGCCTGGACGCGGCACGGGAGGCGCTGGAGCGCCTGGACGCGGCCAAGCAGACCTTCGTCGTCCACAACCTGCGTCTCGTGATCAAGCACGCCAAGCGCTACCGCAACATGGGCGTGCCCTACCTGGACCTGATCCAGGAGGGCAACCTGGGCCTGATCCGCGCCGTCGAGAAGTTCGACTACCGGCGCGGCTTCATGTTCTCGACCTACGCGGTCTGGTGGATCGAGCAGGCGCTGGTGCGTGCGATCCAGAACACCGCGCGGACCGTGCGGGTGCCGTCGCACATCTACGAGATCCAGATCCGGGCGGGCAGGGTGCGCGAGGAGCTGCGCAAGGAGTTCGGCCGCATGCCGGAGCGCGCGGAGCTGGCCGAGGCTCTCGAGATCGACGTCGACGAGCTCGATCGGGTTACGTCCAGCATGCAGCCGATCGCGTCCACCCACGCGGCCATTGGTGGCACGGACGACCTCACCATGGAGGATCTGCTGGCGGACGAAGACGCTGCCGATCCCGTCGAGGACGTGAACCTGGGCGAGCTGCGCCAGCTGCTTTCATCCGCGGTCGAAGCGCTCGACGCGCGGGAACGCCAGATCGTCGAGTGCCGCTTCGGGCTCCACGGTGAGTCTCCGATGACGCTGCAGCAGATCGGGGAGCGCATGAGCCTTTCCCGGGAGCGCATTCGGCAGCTCGAGACCCGTGCGCTGGGTCGGCTGCGCGAGTCGGTGAAGCCGCTCGGGCTGGGCCCCTGCATCGACCGGCCCCTGCCCCGCCACGACCACGGCGACAGCCCGGCGTTCGCCGCCGTCGCGTAGTTTGGCCGGGTATCGGCCGGCTTCGCCGCCCTGCCTAGCCGGTTAGCGGCCGGCGAAGCCGCCCTGCCGGCACGGCAAGCCTGCGGCTTGCCATGGTTGGCCTTGTCACCCGCCTTCGGACTCCGGGGCTCGCAAGAGCTCCGGAGCCCGGGCGGCGACCATCCGGCGCAGACCTTCGCGCCACGGCACCGTCGCAGCACCCACGCGTTGCTGTAGCTGTGTCAGGTCCAAGGGCAGCGGCGCCACGGTTCGCTCCGTCTGCTCGAAGCTCGGGACCAGACCCGTGAGCTCTCCCAGGTAGGCGCACCACTCCTCGATGCTCGCTGGCTCGCCTCCCCAGTTCAGGGTGGCAGCCGGCACCGAGGCCAGCTCGAGCAGAGCCGGGAGCTGTGCCTCGAGATCGTCCTCGTGGATGGGGTTGAAGAGGTTCGGGCGCTCCGGGTGCAACGGGATCGGCCGTCCCGCCCGCAGCATCGCCAGGTGGAACCAGGGCCAGCCGCCGTTGTCGCCGTAGGGAACCGAAAGCCGCGCGATCAGCGTCGGCAGCCCCCACTGCCGCGCCGCAAAGCGTGCGACGCTCTCGGCCGCGATCTTGCTGATGCTGTAGGTGGGCATCAGGGCTCGGTGGTTGTCGCCGAGGGGGTCGCCCTCCCGCGCCGGACGCGCCGGTCCGCGGTGCTCGTAGACGGCGGCGGAAGAGCAGTGCAAGAAGGCGCGCGCGCTGCGGCAGTGGGCCATCAGCCGGCCCACACCCTCGGCGTTGGCCTGGAGGTCGTATTCGAAGTCACCGCTCTTCACGACGGCGAAGTGCAGCACCAGGTCGTAGTCGGCGGGGACGGCGTCGAAGGACCCCGTTGCCAGGTCCAGGGTGATCGGCCGTGCTCCCACCTTCTCCACGCGCTCGCGGTCTTCGGCACGCCCGAAGCGCGCGAGGCCGTGGACCTCGTTGGCGCCCGCCAGCGCTCGCACGATGGGGAACCCGACCTGACTCGCCGGGCCCGTGACCAGGATCTTCTCGCCCTTCAACATCGCGCCATCACTCCGCGCCTTCCCATCACGACGGGCCTGCTCCTTTGCTCGTCGCTCTGCCCCAGAGCACGAGTCTAACAGCGGGTCAGGGCCGACCGTAGCTCCCGCGTTCACCCTCGAGGTAGCCGAGCTCGCCGAGCTCCTCGACTAGTTCTTCGGGCACGGCAGGGGCAGGGGTTGTCGCTGGCTGCCCTCGCGGAATGCGTGGAGCCAGCAGCTGGCGTAGCGTCGCCAGCAGCTCCGGTCGGCTTGCGGCCAGGTCCTGCTTCTCTCCCGGGTCGGTCGAGACGTCGAAGAGCGCGTAGGCGGCGCCGTCGGAATCGTAGTGCAGGGCGTAGCGTCCGTCGCGCACGGCCCGCTTGAAGTGCCGGCCCCGGTTGCCGATCCAGTGGTTCGCCGCCGAGTAGAGCGGGCGCTTCGGCGGTTCGGCCTCGGGCTCCCGCCAGTAGCGCGACAAGTCGACGCCGTTCACGCCCGAAAGCGGCGGAGCGCCTGCGAGCTCGAGCAGTGTCGGGACAAGGTCGATCAGCGAGACCGGGGCTTCGACGCGAGTGCCGCTCGGGAGCCCCGGGCCGGCGAGCAGCATGGGCACTCGCGTCAGCTCCTGGTGGAGGCTGCGAGCGTGCCCGAGTCCGCCGTGCTCGAAGAACTCCTCGCCGTGGTCTGCCACGAGTACAACGATCGTGTCATCGAGGTGCCCGCCCTGCTCCAGACCATCCAGCAAGCGGCCGAGCCGAGCGTCCTGCTGGCGCAGCTCCGCGTCGTACAGGTTGCGCAGATGCCGAGCATCGTCGGGGCCCAGCACCAGATCTCCTCG
>Ga0255057_10001924_pt1 | contig 11360 bp, 11 predicted proteins | sample Cases_109_6_MG_FD_189022 | JGI IMG/M metagenome (GOLD analysis project Ga0255057, IMG submission 189022) | Seawater microbial communities from Amundsen Gulf, Northwest Territories, Canada - Cases_109_6 | ecosystem: Environmental > Aquatic > Marine > Gulf | place: Canada: Northwest Territories... | reverse complement strand
AGCACCCTATTATCGCTACACCATCGGCCAGCGCCGCGGGCTGGGCTTAAGCGGCGGTGAGCGACTCTATGTGCTGGGCATCGAGCCCGAGACCGACACGGTGGTCGTGGGTGCCGAGAACGAGCTATACACCGGCGGCCTGATCGGTAACGGACTCCACTGGATTGGAGCCGATCCGGGCGAAGAGATCGAAGCGACCGTCAAGATACGCTCGCGTCACCCCGGGGTCGTCTCGAGAGTGCGACCGCTGGACGACGGACGAGTCGAGATCGAGTTCGACCAGCCGCAGAAAGGAGTCACGCCGGGTCAGGCGGCGGTCTTCTATCGGGGGACCCGGGTTCTGGGGGGCTGCTGGATTGACAGCCCGTGATAGAAGTCCCGCGGGTCGCGTTACGAGCGCCTTGGCCCCACCACCATCACGAACTCGCCCTTGAGCGAGGCTCGCGACTCGAGCACCTCCAGCAGCTGGGCCAGTGAGCCGCGAAGCACTTCTTCGTGGAGCTTGGTGAGCTCGCGTCCCACCACCGCCGGGCGGTCGCCGAGCTGGTCGAGGGCATCAGCGAGACTGGCAAGGAGACGATGGGGCGACTCGAAGAAAATCAGTGTGTGGTCGAGGTCGGCGAAGCGAGCAAAAAAGCGCTTCCGCTTGCCGCTCTTCGGCGGCGGAAAGCCTGCAAAGGTAAAGGGATAGGGGGGGAGCCCGGAGACCACCAGCGCCGCCAGGACGGCCGAGGGCCCCGGTAGGTGCTCGACGGGAATACCCTGGGCGATCGCCTCGCGTACCAGAAGAAAACCGGGATCGGAGAGCAACGGTGTGCCGGCATCGCTGGTCAGGGCCACGGTCTGGCCCTGGCTCAGGCTGTCGAGCAGGCGAGGTAGACGCTGGCGCTCGTTGTGCTCGTGGAGAGAGAGAAGCCTTTTCTTGATTCCCAGATGGCTGAGGAGCCGGCCGGTCCGTCGTGTGTCTTCACAGGCAACGAGGTCGGCCTGCTCGAGCGCGGTGCGAGCTCGCGGTGAGATGTCGTCGAGGTTGCCGATGGGGGTGGCGACGATCAGGAGCCTTCCCGGCATAGGGCTCAGTCTCTGGGAATCTCGCGATCCAGATTGATGGCGCTGTCCGACAGCCGAGCAATCAACATCAGCCGTCGCTTGAACCGGTTCTTCTTCTCGAATTGGGTAATCTTTTCTACCGCCTCGGCGGCATAGCCCAGCTCGAGGACCTCATCCGGCGACAGACCCCAGTCGAACATGAGGAAGAGAACGTCATCGGCAGTGGCGTATTCGAGCCCCAACTCCTTTTCGTCGGTCTGGCCGGGCCAGAGATCCGCCGAAGGACTCTTGGCGACGACTTCGTCCGGGATCCCCAGATGCCGGGAGAGCTGCCAGACCTGCTGCTTGTAGAGATCACCGAGTGGGTTGAGGGAGCTGGCGTTGTCGCCAAATATCGTCGAGTAGCCGAGAAGGATCTCGGTCTTGTTGGAAGTCCCCAGCACCAGACAACCGTGTTTCTTGGCCTGGTCGAACAGGATGCCCATGCGCTCGCGCGACATCTTGTTTCCCATGCGGACCCGATCGGCCTCATTCTCGAAGCGCTCGAAGTAGGCATCCACCATGGGTGAGATGTCGATGGTCCGTAGCTCCAGACCGAGACTTGCGGCCACACTGGCGGCATCTTTGGCGGAGTCGGGGTTGGATGTCCGGTAGGGCAGAGAGAGGGCGTGCACCGCGTCGGCTCCCAGGGCGCGGGTGGCCAGGGCCGCGGCCAGCGCCGAGTCCACTCCGCCGCTCAGGCCGACGGCAACACCTTTGGCGCCCGCGGTTTGGATGGCGTCCCGGATAAAGGACTCCAGAGTCGTCACCGCCAACGCGGGGTCCAGCCGCAGACAATCGCGGACATATTGTCTCGTGCTCATGCCGGCCCCTCGATGTCCGACCGGTCGGCACGAACCAGCGGCAGCCGCCAGCGCAGCCGGTCGACCTCTCGCAGGTCGATGGTGGCCACCAGCAGATCCTCTTCCAGGAATGGAGCCCTGGCCATGATCTGCCCTCCAGGGCGGATGATGTGGCTGCAGCCGGTGTAGAAGGAGCCCTCTTCCCAGCCGACGCGATTGCAGTACAACAGCCAGCAGGTGTTGAGCAGGGCCGTCGAGCGGGTAATTGTTTCCCAGATGTCCTGACCCTCCGACTTCGATTCCCCGCCGAGGCGGCCGGGGCTGGCCGAGATTACCGCCAGCACCTTGGCTCCGGCGCGCGCCAGTCGGCGGCCGAGCTCCGGATGCCAGAGGTCCTCGCAGATCAATACTCCCAGATGACGGCCGTTGACGGGCACCAGATCGATTTGGTCTCCGGCGCCAAAGAAGCGGCCTTCCTGAAAGATGCCGTAGGTTGGGAGGTAGAGCTTGCGATGAACATGCCGAATCCCGCCGGCATCGAGAACCACCGCGCTGTTGTACAAGACACCCTGCTCGTCCTCCTCTACCAGACCGACGACGACGGACATCTCGCCCGCGGCCTCGATAAGCTTTTGAATGACCGGCGAGCTCGCCGGCCGCATCGCCATCCGACTGGTCAGGTGGAGGAGGCGGTATCCCGTCAGCGAGAGCTCGGGAAACAGAAGCCATTCAACGCCACGTTCACGGGCCTTGGCGATCCACTCCAGGTGGCATTCCAGATTGGCGTCAACCTCCCCGAGAAGGCAGTCGATTTGGGCCAGTCCGACGGTTACTCGAGTTTGCATGGGTGCGGGAGGGCGTGGTCGTTATGCTAGCATGCCGCTCCCATGGCGAGGCTGTTTACTCTCTTGCTGGTCGGCATTTGTTGCCTTGCGTCGGTGGCTGCGGGTCAGCAGGGCGATGAGCCGGAGGCCGCTCTGGTAGATCGCATCCTGGCCGTGGTGGATGAAGACCCCATCCTCGACTCCGACCTCGACCAGGCGATAGGGATCGGGTTGATGATCCCGGAGGAAGACGAGGCCGAGAACGACTATCGTCGCCGAATGCTGGATCTTTTCATCGATCAGAAAGTCCGCTTTCACGAGATCGATCTCTTCGGTTTCTCCGAAATCCCCGTCGCCGAGGTCGATCGTCAATTTGCCGAGATCCGTGAACAGTTCGTCAGCGACGAGGCCTTTGCCGCTCGCCTCGAGGAAGTAAGCCTCGACGAGCAGGGACTGCGCCAAATCCTGGCGCGCCAATTTATGGTGCTCATTTACGTGGAAGAGAGGCTCGGAGCCCGGGTTTTCGTTGGTCTCGAAGAGATTCAGCAGTACTACAACGAGGTGCTGGTACCGGAGCTCGAGGAGAGCGGTCAGCCGGTCCCACCACAACAGGAAGTCCGTGAGGAGATCAGGGCCCTGCTGCGGGAGATACGTCTGAACGAAGAGATCGATCGCTGGACCGAGGATCTCCGCCAGGAGGCGGATATCGTGGACTACTTCGACAGTCCCCGCGAGGAGCTACCGCCCCTCGTCATATCTTCCCAGAGTCAGGAATCCGACGGTTAATGACCGCCAGAAGATAAGTTGTAAAGATCCTCGTACCACGCCCGGCTGCTTGCGACCTTGCGCAGATACTCTCTGGTCTGGGCAAACCCGACTTTGCTGAAGTACTCGGCGACATCCCGACTGTAGCAGTAGCTCTGCCACAACCTGGCCTGATCTTCGCCGGCGTTGTAGGCGGCGATCATCATGTGCTGGGCACCCCCGTACCGCTCGGCCAGGTCCGCCACATAGGCGGCGCCAAGGGAGATTGAGATCTCGGGTCGGTGGAGGTCCTGGGCTCGAATCCCTGACAGCCCGACCGTGGGGCCATAACGTCGTGCCGTCGGCAAGACGAACTGGGTCAGACCCCGGGCCGAAGCAGCGGAGACGGCGTCGGGATCAAAGCGGCTCTCCTCGCGGATGATGGCCATGAGCAACATCGGGTCGATGCCAAAGCGCTCCGCCTGACCGACGATCATCGGGTAGTAGGAGAGTGGATAGAGGAGCTCCTGAAACGACGAGGGCAAGAGTCGGGGCGGCACGCTGCTGGGAACCCGGCGCAATAGGATCTCGGCCTGGAGCATCGCCGGTCGGATCAGACCCGAATGGGCGAGGACGCGGCTGCCGGTGAGCCCAAGAGGGACCTGGGCGACTGGGAAGTTGCGGATGACCACCGAGGGGTCCTGCTCGACGATCCCTAAGGCCAGCAGCAGCTCTTCCGGCTGGTGAATGGGTGTGTCCCACAACGGCCAGTCGGCCGGCGGTACAAGGGTCAAATCCAGAAAGCCCCGTGCCGCAGGATCGCGGCGGAGATTGCGTTCCAGGCGCCGGCGCGCCGCCTCACCCACGGGATCGGCATCACCCAGCAGCAGCCAGACGCTCTCGAGATCCCGGTTGCGCCCCGACTGGGCGAGCCGCTTGGCTTCGTCCTGCGTGGTGCCGGTCATAGATGGTGTCGCCAGTCGCTGACGGGCGTCTTGTGCCAGCGGGTGGTAGCTGTCGGCCAGCAGCACCGAGAGGTAGCGTCTGACCGCTGTCGGTTTCTGGTTTTGGGACTCGGCCAATCGGCCACGCCAGTAGTCGACCTCGACCCGAGTCGGCCCGGTTGCTCGACCGACTTGTTCCAGCCAGGCGGCGGCCTGCTGCGGACGAGAGCGCACGATCTCCGACGTCGCCAAGAAGAGAGCGGCTCGCTGCAGCATGCTGCGCCATCCCCGCCTGGCGCGAAGATGGCCCAGGAGCTCGGCGGCGGTGTCCTCTCTTCCCCCTCGCCACTCGACCCGCAGTGCGGAGAGCAGGGCCGCGGCGGTCCAGTCGCCTGTCGGGTCGACCTCGTGGACCCGGCGATAGGTTCTGGCCGCAGCTTTCCAGTCTCCATGGAGCTCGAAGCAGCGTCCCTGTTGATAGAGGGCGCGGGCCTGCTTTTCCGGCTCGCTCTCAGCGGTTGCCAGCTCGCCAAAACGCACCGCGGCGGCGGCATAGTCGCGGAGCCAGAAATAGCCTCTGGCCAGCGAATAACGAGCGTCCAGCAGCTCCTCTTCGTCTGTCACAGAGGGTGTCCGCGGGTCCTCTCTGAGAACGACCTCGAGAAAGAGTGTCGACTCCCGGAACTCCCGGTGCCGATGGAACGCCATGCCAATCAAGAGCGAGGTCTCCGCTGGGCTGCGCGAGGGCGGCGTGAGCGAGGCGATGCGCTCGGCGGCCCCTCGGGCGGTCTCGTCCTCCAGGCTTTTCTCCAGTATCTCGATAAGCAGGGGCCGAGCCTTGCGGGCGCGACCGGCACGCAGCTCACAGTCGGCGGCGGCCAGCTCGAGGATGCGGCGCTGGTCAACGGGCAGCTCCCAGTTGTCCATAGCTGACATCAGCCGGCAGTCTCCACCCAGGGCCAGGGAGCGAACAAACAGACGTGTGGCGGCGGGAATCAAGGGCTCTGGTGGCTCGTTGGCCAGCAGAGTGGCCAGCAGTCCGGCCGCCACCTCGGGGTGGCTCATGCGGAACTGATTCAAAGCCAATCGGTAGCGGCTGTAGCCACCGAGGGCGGGGGTGGCACCCATGGCTTTGGCGAAGGCATCGTGCGCATCGCGCCCGCGTCCCAGGGCTTCGAGAAGATGGCCGCGTAGATAGTCGAAGCCCAGACGGCGAGCCGAGCTTGGCTGCTGTTCCAGGGCGCCCTCGACCTCGACGAGTGCCGTCTGCAGGTCATTCTCGAGCTGGAGCTCGACGACAGCGGGACGCGGATCTCCGGCCAGCAGGGTGAGAACGAATGCCCAGATCATCCTGGTGGCCAGCCGAGCGGGCGGCCGCCGAGAAGATGGAGGTGGAGGTGAAACACCGACTGGCCGGCCCCCTCGAGACAGTTCGTCACCAGGCGAAAGCCATCCTGGTCCAACCCCTCTTGGCGGGCGATCTCGACGGCTGCAAGCTGGAGCTTGCCCAATAGCTGGGCCTGGCTCTCATCGGTGTCCAAAAGAGTCGGCACATGCTCCTTGGGAATCAGCAGGATGTGGGTGGGGGCTTGAGGGTTGACGTCGTGAAAGGCGACGATCTCTTCGTCCTGGTAAACGATCTTGGCCGGCAGCTCACCGGCGGCGATTCGACAGAATAGGCAGTCGCTCATCTCAGTCTCCTTTTCCCAGCCGCTCTACCCGGGCCCCCAGCTTCTGCAATTTCAATTCCATCCGCTCGTATCCCCGGTCGAGATGATAGATGCGGTCCACCAGGGTCTCGCCATGGGCCACGAGACCGGCCAGGACCAGACAAGCGGAGGCCCGCAGGTCGGTGGCCATGACCGAGGCGCTGGAGAGTCGGCTGGGGCCATGGATACGGGCGTAACTCCCCTCTACCTGGATGTCGGCGCCCATTCGGGTGAGCTCGGAGACGTGCTGGAAGCGGTTCTCGAAAATAGTCTCGCAGATCATCGAGCCCCCCTGGGCCTGGGTCATGAGGGCCATATACTGGGCTTGGAGATCGGTGGGAAAACCGGGGTGAGGCGCCGTCACCGTGTCGCGGGGCTTGAGCTCCCCTTGCTGCCGAAGGTGGATGCCTGCCGGTAGATCCTGGATCTCGCAGCCGGTCTCGGCCAACTTTTCCAGCAGCGGCGCCAGATCGGCAGCATCGGCGCCTTCGAGCAGGATGTCGCCGCCGGTGATGGCGGCGCCGATCAGGTAGGTGCCGCCTTCGATCCGATCGGGGATGACCAGGTGTCGGGTACCCGCCAGGCTGTCCACGCCCTCGATGACAACGGTTTCGTTGCCGGCCCCGTCGATGTGTGCTCCCATCCCGGTGAGCAACTTGGCGAGATCTACGACCTCGGGCTCACGGGCGCAGTTCTCGAGCACGGTGGTGCCGCGGGCGAGAACCGCCGCCATCAGCATGTTTTCGGTGCCCGTTACCGTGGGTGTGGAGAAACGGAACCTGGCGCCGACGAGCCGCTCGGTGCGAGCCGTGACATAGCCATGTTCCAGCACCACCTCGGCACCCAGCGCCTCGAGGCCGGCCAGATGTTGGTCGATCGGTCGCACACCGATGGAGCAGCCGCCGGGGAGGGAGACCCGGGCGTGCCCCAACCTCGCTACCAGGGGTCCAAGCACCAGGATGCTGGCACGCATGGTCTTGACCAGCTCGTAGGGAGCGTTGTCGGTGGAGGCCCGGTCGGTAGCTACAAGTCGGAGCGCGTCACCCTCCTCTTCCCCACCGACCCCGAGGTGGTCGAGGAGCTTGCGCATGGTCATGATGTCCCGGACCCGAGGGAGTCCGACCAGCTCGAGGGGCTGGTCGGTGAGCAGAGAGGCGGCGAGTGCGGGTAGTGCGGCGTTCTTGGCGCCACTCGCCCGGACGGTACCGGCGAGCCGATTGGGTCCCTGAATTCGGAATCGATCCACGACAACTTTTTCCTATCGTCGGCGGAAGATCGCGACTCTGGGGATGCCCGCGTAGTCGGGACGGATGGTCATCAACTCGAATCGCGAGCCGGAGGCGAGGCTTTGCACCTTATCGCTCTGACCGAGGCCGATCTCGACGACCAAGGGAGTCCCCATCTTCACCGGTTGGAGCTCATTGAGCACTCGCTCCAGGATCCCATGGGCGTCGGGGGGAGAGAATAGCGCCGTGGCCGGCTCGAAGCATCTGACCTCGGGCGAAAGGTCCTCGGCCTCGTCGTGATCGATATAGGGCGGGTTGCTGACCACCAGGTCGAAGCGGGTCAGATCCAGGCACCGGGCCAGGTCGGTGGCGACCAGCCGCACACGATCCTCGACTCCAAGACAACGGGCATTGGTTCTGGCGACGGCCAGTGCACCCGGTGAGAGATCGGTGGCCACGACCCTGACCGTCGGCAGCTCCAGGGCCAGGGTGAGGCCGATGCAGCCGGAACCGGTTCCGACGTCGAGAATCAAGGGTGATGGGGGCAGGTACTGCTCGAGGGCACTCTCAACCAGATGCTCGGTCTCGGGTCTCGGGATCAGTACTCGGCGGTCGACCAGGAAGGGCCGCCCAAAGAACTCCTTCTCCTCGAGGAGATAGGCCACCGGCTCGCCGGTGAGCCGGCGTTCGAGCAGGCTGGAGAACTGCCTCGCGGCCACGGTTGGCACCTCGTCTCGGCCATGGGCCAGCAGTTGAGCCTCACTCAGACCCAACACTCGCGACAGCAGCAGAGCCGCTTCCCGGGTGGGCGGGCCGAATGACGCTTTCGACAGTCGGTGCCGTGCTGCGGTGAGGATCTCCTCGACGTGTGGAGTCACAGTGCCGGCCTCGCAGGTGCGGGATCAGTCGGTCTGGGCGGCGGTCTCCTGGATTTGGGCGGCTCGGAAATGGGTGGCCAATGGCTCGATAAGAGGGGTGAGACCGCCTTCCAGGATCGCCGGTAGCTGATGCAGGGTCAGACCGATCCGGTGATCGGTCACCCGATTCTGGGGGAAGTTATAGGTGCGGACCTTCTCCGACCGGTCGCCGCTCCCCACCATCTTGCGGCGCTCCGCGGTGATCTCGGACTGGGCTTTCTCCCGTTCGATCTCTAGCAGACGCGACTTCAAGACCCGGAGAGCCTTCGCCCGGTTCTTGATCTGGCTGCGCTCGTCCTGGCAGGAGACCACTAGACCGGTCGGCAAGTGGGTGATGCGGACCGCTGAATAGGTCGTGTTGACCCCCTGGCCGCCCGGGCCGGAAGAACAGAAGCGGTCGATACGGAGGTCTTTCTCGTCGATCTTCACCTCCACGTCTTCGGCCTCGGGTAGAACCGCCACGGTCACCGCGGAGGTGTGGATCCGCCCGGAGGCCTCGGTTTCGGGCACCCGCTGGACCCGATGAACCCCGGCCTCGTATTTGAGACGACTGTACGCACCACGGCCCTCGATGATGGCGGAGACATCCTTGATGCCGCGAATCCCCGACTCCGAGAGATCGATGATCTCGACCTTCCACCTTTGCTCCTCGGCATACCGGGTATACATACGGAACAGCTCGGCGGCAAATAGCGTGGCTTCGTCGCCACCCGTGCCGGCCCGGATCTCGAGGACGACATTGCGCTTGTCGTTGGGGTCCTTCGGGGTGAGCTCGACGCGCAGCTTCTCTTCGAGCTCTTCCCTCTGAGCCGCCAGCCTTTCGAGCTCCTCGCTTGCCATCTCGTAGAGCTCGTCTCCTTTGTCGAGGCCCTCGAGCATCTCCTGGGTCTGAGCGTGTTCGTCGTCCACCTCTCGGTACCGTCGGTAGAGATCGACCACCGGACTGATGTCGGACAGCTTCTTGCTCGTCTCCCGGAAGACGTCGGGATCGGAATGGATCTCCGGGTCGGCGAGCTTGTCCGTCAGCTCCTTGTGGGTCGCTTCGAGCTCGGTGAGTTTCTGGAACATCTCGCGCCTCAATGGTATCCCAGCTCAAGTGAAAGAACCGCTCCGTTTAGACGGAGCGGTTCCGAGTTACATGGGCGAGGGACGAATGCGGCTTACTTGGTGCCGTAGCGACGCTTGAAGCGCTCGACCCGGCCCGCGGTATCCACCAACTTCTGCTTGCCGGTGAAAAAGGGATGACACTCGTTGCAGATCTCCAGCCGGAGCTCCTGATTGGTGGAGTAGGTCTCGAACGAATTGCCACAGGCGCACGTAGCCGTTACCAGATGCATCTCGGGATGGATATTTTTCTTCATGCTCTTGGACCTCGAAATTCGACTTTGGAGCTTCGGCGCTGGAAACCCCGGCCAACAGTCACCAAGGGTCCCGCAGAATAGCGGAAATCAGGAACCTGAGCAACCTCGAACCCGTCCCAGCGTACAATCAAACGTTTGACGAAACCAGCGTATTCCCTGAAGCGGCCGGTCTCCGTGCCGGCCGGGCTGGGCGGGGGCCCCCTCCCTCTTACGTCGCCACCCGATCCACCGCGATCTCGAGTCGCTTCATCATCTCGTGGAGCGTCGTCGGCTTGACATGGAGCAGCTCCGCGGCCCGTTTTTGGACCCCGCCGGTCGCCTCCAGCGCCTTGATGATGAGCTGACGCTCGTAGGAGCTGATGGCGTCCTTAAACGACATGCCGTTCGACGGCAGCGTGGCCGCAGGCAGCTGTGAGGAGTCCGGCAGTCGAACCATCGGCGGCAGCAGGTCGACATCGAGCTCCTCGGCGGTGGAGAGCACCACCGCCCTCTCGATGACGTTCTCGAGCTCGCGGACGTTCCCCGGCCACGCGTAGTCCATCAGCAGCTCCATGGCCGAGGGGGAGATCTGCTCGATGGGCTTTTCGTTCTCATCCGCATAATGGCTGAGGAAATGGCGGGCCAAAAGAGGGATGTCCTCGGTGCGCTTGCGCAGCGTCGGCAGCTCGATGGTGATGACGTTGAGACGGTAGAAGAGATCCTCGCGGAAAACCGACTCTTTTACCGCTGTCTCCAGGTCGATGTTGGTAGCGGCGATGATCCTGACATCGGCCTTGAGCGTCTCGACACCGCCAAGGCGCATGAACTCCTTCTCCTGGATGACCCGTAGCAGCTTGCTCTGGGTGTCGATTGGAATGTTGCCGATCTCGTCGAAGAAGATGGAGCCGCAGTTGGCGACCTCGAACAGGCCCTTCTTGCTCGATACAGCCCCCGTAAAAGCGCCCTTGATGTGGCCAAAGAGATTACTCTCCAAAAGGTCCGCCGGCATGGAGCCCGAATTGACGGTGACAAACGGCCCGCTGGCTCGACGGGAGTGATGATGGATTGCCTTGGCGACCAACTCCTTGCCGGTGCCGCTGTCGCCGAGGATGAGGATGTTGCTCTTGGCCGGCGCCGCCAGCTGGATGAGCTCGAACACCTTGGTCATCGGCTTGCTTTTGCCGAGGATGTTGTCGAAGGCGTAGCGCTGACGAAGCTGCGCCCGTAGCTCTCGGTTCTCCGAAGCCAACCGTCGCCGTTCGAGACCCTGGCGAATCGTCAGCAGCACCTCTTCGTTCTTGAAGGGCTTGGGGATGTAGTGGAAAGCCCCTTCGCGCATGGCGTCGATGGCCCCCTCGATAGACGAGTAGGCGGTGATCATGACGACAACCTGCTCGGGATCCTCGGCGCGGATTCTCTTGAGGACCTCTAGACCTTTGATTCCGGGAAGCATCAGGTCGAGCAGAACCAGATCCACCTCTTCCTTTTCCAGCATCTCGAGGCCTTCTTCCCCGGTGCCGGCGTTGAGGACTTCGTAGCCCTCAGTGACCAGGAGTGAGGTCAGCACATCTTGCAGGACGTCTTCGTCGTCGATGATCAGGATCTTCATCGCCATGGGTCCCTAACCCGTGGTGACCTCGGGGTGGTGTCGCGGCAGCTCGACGATAAAGCTGCTGCCTTCACCGGGGTGGCTGATAACGCGAATCTCGCCGCCGTGCCGACGAGCGATGTTGAAGCTGATGGACAGTCCGAGGCCGGTACCGC
>Ga0255057_10001923_pt1 | contig 11360 bp, 7 predicted proteins | sample Cases_109_6_MG_FD_189022 | JGI IMG/M metagenome (GOLD analysis project Ga0255057, IMG submission 189022) | Seawater microbial communities from Amundsen Gulf, Northwest Territories, Canada - Cases_109_6 | ecosystem: Environmental > Aquatic > Marine > Gulf | place: Canada: Northwest Territories... | reverse complement strand
GGCAGGCAGGCCCGCTAGACAACTTCAACCACGCAAGCCATGAGCCTGTCGAGGCTCGATTTTCAAGGCCCGCCGAGACGCTTCCTGCGATCGTTCCCTGCCCGCCTCGCCGGCCGTTCGGCGGTTGGATAGCGCACACGCACTGATTGTATAGCCTGCCGTTGTTGTTGGGACGGCTCTGAAATATTCTGGCGTTCTGCTTTCGATCCGCTTGCCACGAAGGGGGCTTGCGAGGTAAAGTGCGAACTCGAGTGGGGGCCTAAAAAAACCAAGTATTCACGAGAATACACAAATAAAACGGCTTCCCATTATTTGCGAAATTCTCGCAAAGTTGTAATTCGGGGTGGGTGTGAAAGTGCGGCAATCCCTCGTGCTCGACTCTTACGGATTGTTCGAAGTTGCCGGACAGGGAACCTTCCGAATACAAACAATAGTTGTTCACAAAACCTTCTGAATCAGGAGACGGGGAGCGTTATGACCGCCACATTCCTTCCCCTCTTGGAGCCAGACGGGGCGACCGTTGGATGTTGCAGGATCGACAGTGAGGGATCCGCGTCCGATCGCCGGCTCTTCAAGGGGAACATGATACGAGGACTCGTTAGTGCTGCCTATGGGGGACATGGGCATGCACGGCGCTGATCTCGACCCCCAAGTACAGGAACGTTGGGCGCGAGTGCGTGGGCGGCTGCGCGCCGAGGTGGGCGAGGCCGCGTTCCGCAGCTGGCTGAAGCCGTTGACCCTGGTCAACTCCAAGGGCGGCTCCGTTCGCATGGCCGTACCGACCCGCTTCATGCGCGATTGGGTGCAAAGCAATTATGCCGATCGCATCCGTCTGCTGTGGGTGGAAGAAGACGAGCGGGTCAACCGTGTCGACATCGTGGTGCAGGTGGCGAACCGGCCGACGGCGACGCGACCGGAACAAGACGGCGCCGCGCGAGCGGGCAATGGTGCGGCGAGCGCGGTTGCGCCAACTCAAACCGGCAGCCGTGGGCGAGGCGGCCGCGACGATGGCGGCAGGGCCGATGCGGCGGCCTGCGAGATCAGTGCGCCGCTCGACCCGCGTTTCACCTTCGAGAACTTCATCGTAGGCAAGCCGAACGAACTGGCTTATGCGGCGGCGCGGCGGGTGGCGGAAGCCAATGTGGTGCCGTTCAATCCGCTGTTCCTCTATGGCGGTGTCGGCCTCGGCAAGACCCATCTGATGCACGCGATCGCTTGGCAAATCCGCAAGCGCGGGCCCAACCGGAAGGTTGTTTATCTCTCGGCCGAAAAGTTCATGTACCAGTTCGTGCGGGCGCTCAGGACGAAGGACACCATGTCCTTCAAGGAGCAATTCCGCTCGGTCGACGTGCTGATGATCGACGACGTGCAGTTCATCGGTGGGCGCGAGGCGACCCAGGAGGAATTTTTCCATACCTTCAACGCGCTGGTCGATCAGAACCGCCAGGTGGTGATCTCCGCGGACAAGAGCCCGTCGGACTTGGAGGGCGTCGAGGAACGCATGCGCTCGCGTCTCGGCTGGGGGCTGGTGGCCGACATTCACCCGACGACCTATGAGCTGCGTCTCGGCATTCTTCAGTCGAAGTGCGAACAGCTCGGCGCCGAGATTCCGGAGAAGGTCCTGGAGTTCCTGGCGCACAAGATCACCTCCAACGTTCGCGAGGTCGAAGGCGCGCTGAACCGCATCGTGGCCCACACGACGCTGGTCGGCCGGCCGATCGCCCTCGAAACCACGACGGAGGTCCTGCACGATCTCCTGCGGGCCAACGACCGGCGGGTGACCATCGAGGAGATCCAAAAGCGCGTGGCCGAACATTTCAATGTCCGCATCGCCGATATGCACTCGGCGCGGCGCGCCCGTGCGGTGGCGCGGCCGCGTCAGGTGGCGATGTATCTGGCCAAGCAGCTGACCTCTCGCTCCCTGCCCGAAATCGGCCGCAAATTCGGGGGGCGAGACCACACCACCGTGATGCACGCGGTGCGCAAGATCGAAGAGCTCAAGACCACCGACAACAGCTTTGCCGAGGACGTCGATCTCCTGCGCCGCATGCTGGAGAGCTGAACCGGCCGACATAACAGATCGGCCCGGCGCCAAGCCCAAGATAGCGCCTGACGACCGGAAGCCCGCCGAGAGTCGCCGGCGGGCTTCCGGCATCGGGCTTCCGGGGTCGGGCTTCTGGGGTCGGGCTTCTGGGGTCGGGCTCCAGGGCGGTGGCGCGCATAATTCGAGCCTAGGACAGGGTCCTAGAAGTGCGCCTCGGCGGGCTTGCCAAACAGCCCGAAAAGGCTTACCTAACCGACTGCCTGTGCTATAGTGTTTTACCGTATCGCGTGGGTCGATTCGCGCGAGTCCTCCAGCGTTACGGGACGGTTGGATTCAACCGTGAAAGGCGTCGGCGAATGAGCCGCGCAGGCGCCTTATTCACCTTTGCACAAGCCCCGACAAAGATTGAAAACTCGCACCTCGAAATTACCTCTCTGAACCGATGAAGCTGACCATTGAACGTGCGTCTCTGTTGAAGTCGCTCGCACATGTCCAAAGTGTCGTCGAACGGCGAAACACCATTCCCATCCTCTCGAACGTGTTGCTCGAGGCCGGACCGGATAACCTCCGCCTGAGCGCCACGGACATGGATCTGAGCGTGGTCGAAGGCGTCGGCGCCGATGTCGAGCGGACCGGCGCCACCACGGCGCCGGCCCATACGCTATACGACATCGTGCGCAAGTTGCCGGAGGGCGCCGAAGTGTCGTTCGAGGTTGCCGGCGACGACGGCCGCTTAACCCTCGCCGCCGGGCGCTCGAACTTCACCCTGACCACCTTGCCGAAGGAGGATTTCCCTGCCGTCGGCGACGGCGTCCTGCCGCAGAGCTTCGCCATGGCGGCGTCCGAGCTCAAGAATCTGATCGACCGGACCCGTTTCGCCATCTCGACCGAGGAAACCCGCTATTATCTGAACGGCATCTATCTTCACGCGGCCAGCTCCGGCGATTTGCCCGTGTTGCGGGCCGTGGCGACCGACGGTCACCGTCTGGCCCGGTTCGAGATGCCGTTGCCGGAGGGGGCCGCGGACATGCCGGCGGTCATCGTGCCGCGCAAGACCGTCGGCGAGCTGCGCAAGCTGATCGACGAGATCGGCGGATCGGTCGAGATCTCGCTGTCGGAAACCCAGATTCGTTTCGCTTTCGCCGAAACCGTCCTGAGCTCCAAGCTGATCGACGGGACCTTCCCGGACTACGAGCGGGTGATCCCCTCCGGCAACGACAAGGTGATGGACGTCGACCGAAAGACCTTCTTCGAGGCCGTGGACCGCGTGTCCACCATCTCGACGGAGAAGAGCCGGGCGGTAAAGCTTGCCCTCGGCGCCGGTGCGCTGACGGTCTCCGCGACAAGTCCCGAAAGCGGCAGCGCCGAGGAGGCGCTGGAAGTAAGCTATGGCGGCGAAGCGCTGGAAATCGGCTTCAACTCGCGATATCTGCTGGACATCGCCCAGCAGATCGAAGGCGAGGAAGCCCAATTCACCCTGGCCGATTCCTCTTCGCCCACGATCGTTCGGGACCGGTCGGACGCGAGCGCCCTCTATGTGCTCATGCCCATGCGAGTATGAGCATGGCTGAGCGAGACCGCCCTTGGTGAGACCGGCGATTGTGAGCGAGAGGGTCGCACCCCCCGCCCGACCGGCGCTGAGCTTGGTCGGTGGCGATATCGGGCGTTCGGCGGCTTCCCAGCCGCCGTCCGGTTGTTGGGTGGCCCGGCTGTCGCTCGGCAACTTCCGGTGCTACGAGGCGGCCGAACTGATGGTGGACCATCGTCCGGTGGTGCTGGTCGGCGCGAATGGCGCCGGCAAGACCAATCTGTTGGAGGCGATTTCGTTCCTCGCGCCCGGCCGGGGTCTGAGGCGCGCGCGCTTGAGCGAGATCGACCGGCGGCCGCCCGGGGGTCCCGGGCGGACCAACGGCCCCGCGGGCCCGGGCTGGTCGGTCGCCGCCCGGGTGATGACCCCCGAGGGGCCGCGCGATCTGGGAACCGGGCGCGCGGCCCAGGGCGATCATGGCGCCCCACCCGATGGCGGCGAGTCCGGCGAAGCCCGCGAGCGGCGGGTGATTAAGATCGACGGCGCTTATGCGCGGGGCCAGCAGGCCCTTGGCGAGGTGGTCCGGATGGTTTGGCTGACCCCGCGGATGGACGGCTTGTTCCGAGACGGGCCGGGCGGCAGGCGGCGCTTTCTCGACCGGCTCGTGACCGGTTTCGACCCGGGACACGGCGGCCGCCTGGCGGCCTACGAGCAGGCCATGCGGCAAAGGGGGCGCCTGCTCAAGACGGCCGCGCAAGATGCCGACTGGCTTTCGGCGCTGGAGGATACGATGGCGCGCCACGGTGTCGCCATCGAGGCGGCGCGGCGCGGGTTTGTCGCCGAGCTTTCGCGGGCCTGTGCCCAGGCGGAAGGCCCTTTCCCACGCGCCCGGCTGGATCTCGATGGCGACGTGAATGCGAGGCTGGCCGCTGGACCCGCCCTCGAGGCCGAAGACGGCATGCGCGCGCGCCTGGCCGCGGCGCGGCGTCAGGACGCCGAAACCGGCGGTGCGGCCGTGGGGCCGCATCGCAGCGATTTGAAGGTCGCGGACGTCGAGACCGCGCGGCCCGCGGCCGACGGCTCGACCGGCGAGCAAAAGGCGTTGCTTTTGTCCATCGTCCTGTCGCACGCACGGCTGCTGGCCGCCGAGAGGGGAACGGCGCCGCTGGTTCTGTTGGACGAGGTGGTGGCCCATCTCGACCCGGACCGCCGCCGCGCCCTGTTCGAGGAAATCCTTGGACTGGGCGTGCAGGCCTGGCTGACCGGCACCGAAGAGGGCCTGTTCGCCGATTTGGGCGCGGCCGCACAAGCCTTCGCCGTGACGGGCGGACGACTGACGCCGCTCGGCGGCTAGCCGTCCGGCCACTAGCCGGCGTGTCCGGGATGTGGCCGGGAAACGCGATTGAACAGTTCATAGCGACCGTAACGAAATGACTGAGACTCCGAGCAAAACAGATCTCGACCAGGAACCGGCCGAAGACTCGGGCCAAGAGTACGGCGCCGAATCCATCAAGGTGCTGCGCGGCCTGGAGGCGGTGCGCAAGCGCCCCGGCATGTATATCGGCGATACCGAAGACGGCTCGGGCCTGCACCACATGGTCTACGAGGTCGTGGACAACTCGATCGACGAGACGCTGGCCGGCTATTGCGATTCGATCGAGGTGGTGCTGAATGGCGACGGGTCGGTCACCGTGAACGACAACGGGCGCGGCATTCCGGTTGATATTCATTCGGAAGAGGGCGTCTCCGCCGCACAGGTCATCATGACCCAGTTGCACGCCGGGGGAAAATTCGACCAAAACTCCTACAAGGTTTCCGGCGGCCTGCACGGGGTCGGCGTCTCGGTGGTCAACGCGCTCTCCGAATGGCTGGAATTGCGCATCTTTCGCGAGGGCAAGGCGCATTTCATACGCTTTTCCGACGGCGAACCCGAAGATCCGCTGGAGGCGGTCGCGGACAGCGAAGGGCGAACCGGCACCGAGATTACCTTCCTGCCGTCGCGCAAAACCTTCTCCATGGCGGAGTTTGACTTCAATACCTTGGAGCACCGGCTGCGCGAACTGGCGTTCCTAAATTCCGGCGTTCGTTTGATCCTGCGCGACGACCGCCATGCCGAAGCGCATCAGGTCGAGCTGTGCTACGAGGGCGGGCTCGAAGCCTTCGTGCGATATCTCGACCGGACCAAGACTCCGTTGGTGGAGCCGCCGGTCGTCCTCGGATCCGAGCGCGACGGGCTTACCGTGGAGCTGGCGCTGCAATGGACCGACAGCTACCACGAGAACGTGCTCTGCTTCACCAACAACATCCCGCAACGCGACGGCGGCACCCATCTCGCCGCATTCCGCGCGGCCTTGACGCGGCAGATCAACGCTTATGCGGCGGCCACTGCCCTGGGTAAGAAGGAGAAAATGCAGCTGACCGGAGACGATGCCCGCGAGGGGCTCACTTGCGTGCTGTCGGTCAAGATCCCGGATCCGAAATTCTCCAGCCAAACCAAGGACAAGCTGGTTTCCTCCGAGGTGCGGCCGGTGGTCGAAGGCGTGGTCAACGACAAGCTGCAGCAGTATTTCGAGGAGCATCCGGCGGAGGCCAAGAAGATCGTCGCCAAGGTGGTCGAGGCCGCGGTGGCGCGCGAGGCCGCCCGCAAGGCGCGCGAGTTGACCCGGCGCAAGGGCGCTCTCGACATAGCGTCCCTGCCGGGCAAGCTGGCCGATTGTCAGGAACGCGACCCGGCGTTGGCGGAGCTCTTCATCGTCGAGGGCGATTCCGCCGGCGGGTCGGCCAAGCAAGGACGCGACCGGCGCTTCCAGGCCATTCTGCCGCTCCGGGGCAAGATCCTGAACGTCGAGCGGGCGCGCTTCGACAAGATGTTGGGCTCGGTGGAAATCGGCACCCTGATCACCGCGCTGGGCACCGGCATCGGGCGCGAAGAGTTCGACATCGCCAAGCTGCGCTACCACAAGATCATCATCATGACCGACGCGGACGTCGACGGCAGCCACATCCGCACCCTGCTGCTCACCTTCTTTTTCCGCCAGATGCCCGAGCTGGTGGAGCGCGGACACCTCTATATCGCCCAGCCGCCGCTCTACCGCGCCAAACGCGGCGAATCCCTGCGCTACCTGAAGGACGACCGGGAGCTCGAGGACCACCTGATCACCAACGGCATCCGGGACAGCGTCTTGACCCTGGCCGATGGCACCCAGATTGCCGGCCAGGACCTGCGCGACCGGGTGGCCATGGCGGTGCGGGCGAAGCACCTGATGGAGCCTTTGATCCGCAAGGTGGACAACGCCCAAATCGTCCAACAAGCGGCCATACTCGGGACCCTCAACCCCGATATTCTGGCGCCGGGCGGCCAGGCTCAACAGGCGGCGGACTTCATCGCCAAGCGCCTCGATGCGCTGGCGCCCGATACGGAGAGAGGCTGGCAAGGCAGCCTGGCCGTGGACGGGGGGCTGGCGTTCCAGCGCACCTTCCGGGGCGTGACCAACCGGCATGTCCTCGACGGCCCGCTCATTCGCTCCTCCGAAGCGCGTCGTTTGGACGCCATGGCCGGCGACCTCCAGGAAACCTTCGCCCTGCACAGCGAGCTCGCGGGCAAGGACGAATCCTGCCGCATCACCGGCCCGATACCGCTGGTCGATGCGGTGTTTCGTCTCGGCCGCAAAGGCATCACATTTTCGCGGTACAAAGGCCTCGGTGAGATGAACCCCGGACAACTGTGGGAAACCACGCTGGATCCGGAGGCGCGGGCGCTGCTGCAAGTGAAGGTCTCTCATGCCGACGAGGCGGCGGATATATTCTCGACCCTCATGGGCGACGTGGTGGAGCCGCGCCGCGAGTTCATTCAGACCCATGCCCTCGAGGTCGCCAATCTCGACGTCTAGGTCTCCCTCGGACGGCGAACGCGGGCGAAAGAGGATGTCGCAGAAAGGCAGGACCGGCCGGGCCATACCGAAGGGCTCGCGAGGTAAGGCCGACAAGAGCCGCAAGCGGCCCGCGCGCGCGCTCGGCTTCGCCGGGCGCCTGGCCCGGCTGTTTCGCTGGTCGCTGGTCGCCGCCGTCTGGGGCTTCGTGCTGTTGGGCTCGGTGCTCGCGTTTTATGCGAGCGACCTGCCCGACATCGGTGGTCTCGCCAGGGCGACGCGGCAACCGAGCATTTCGTTGCTGGCGGCCGACGGCAGCCCGATTTCGTCGACCGGCGAGGTCTACGGCCGGAGCGTCACGGTCGCGCAGTTGCCGCCCGTACTGCCCCATGCCGTGCTGGCGGTCGAAGACCGGCGCTTCTACAGCCATTGGGGGATCGACCTACGCGGCTTGGCGCGTGCGCTCTGGGTCAATCTGCGCGCGGGCGGCGTCATACAGGGCGGCTCCACCATCACCCAGCAGCTCGCCAAGGTCCTGTTCCTGACGCCCGAGCGCACCTTGAAGCGCAAGGCCCAGGAAGCCCTCCTCGCCCTGTGGCTGGAGAGAAGGTTCACCAAGGACGAGATCCTCTCGCTCTACCTCAACCGGGTATATCTGGGCTCCGGCACGTACGGCGTCGACGCGGCGGCCCGGCGCTATTTCGACAAGGCGGCGAGCGAGGTAACCCTTTACGAGGCGGCGCAACTCGCGGGTCTTTTGAAGGCGCCCTCGCGCTACAATCCGGTGAGCGACTACCAGCGCGCCGGCCAGCGCACGCGTGTCGTGCTCAACGTCATGGTGGACGCGGGCTTTATCTCCGCCGATGAGGCTAGGCAAGCGCTGGCGTCAAAGCCCGGCCGGCCGCGCTTGGCCGGGCGCCGGGCGCGCTATTTCGCCGATTGGGTGATGGGCCAGATCGGCGATTACGTCGGGCGGATCGACTCGGACCTCGCGGTCGTCACGACGCTGGACCCCCGCCTGCAAAACATCGCCGAGGACGAACTGACGGCGATGCTCGCGGACGCAGGCGCCCGGCGCGGCGCCGGCCAGGGGGCTTTCGTCGCGCTCACTCCCGACGGCGCCGTGCGAGCGATGGTCGGCGGCCGCGACTACGGCGAGAGCCAATTCAACCGTTCCGTCCAAGCGCTCAGACAGCCTGGTTCCGCCTTCAAGGTCTTCGTCTATCTGGCGGCGATGGAATCCGGTTGGCGGCCCGATGACCGATTGATCGATTCCCCGGTCGCGGTGGGCAACTGGGAGCCACGAAACTACGGCGGGCGCTATTATGGCGACGTCACGCTGCGCGAGGCGTTTGCCCGCTCGCTCAATTCGGTGTCCGTGCGCTTGACCGAGCAGGTCGGCCGTGAACGGGTGGCCGAGGTGGCGCGACGCCTGGGCATAACCAGCGATCTCGAGGTCGCGCCCAGCTTGGCGCTCGGGGCTTCTGAGGTCACCTTGCTGGAGCTGACCAACGCCTATGCCACCTTCGCCAATCGCGGGCGTGGGGTGTGGCCCTATGGCATTCTGGAGATCCGCGATGTCACGGGCCGAGTCATCTACCGCCGCCGGGGCGAGGGCTCGGGGGTCCTAGTCGGCGCCCACGACGTCGATCAGATGACCAACCTGATGACGGCATCGGTGGAATGGGGCACCGGCAAAGCCGCCAAGATCGGGCGCCCTGCCGCCGGCAAGACCGGCACCAGCCAGGATTTTCGCGATGCCTGGTTCGTCGGTTTCACCCGGGAGCTGGTGGCCGGCGCCTGGTTCGGGAACGACGACGGCCGGCCCATGACGAAGGTGACCGGCGGCGGCCTGCCGGCCAAGCTTTGGGCCAGAATCATGACGCGGGCGCTGGAGAATCATGCGCCCCAGCCGCTTGCCGGAGGCGCCGTCGCCGTCGCCGTGAGCGATCAGATAGAGGGCTTTCTCGACCGGCTCATAGGCCGGCTCACCGGTGCGTCCCCGAGCCGGTCCCCGCCGGAGAGTGAGCCGAGGAGCACCAGCTTTCCCACCAGGCGAAAGAATGAGGATTAGGCCTCAAGGACCAACCCGGGCGCGGAGGTGATGCCATGAAGAAAAGCACCAAGACACCTTTCATGCCGGCCGACGACTACGGCCGCCGCCTCACAGGCTTCAACGTCAACCTGGTGGTGCGGGACGTGGCTCCGGTGTTGCGCTTCCTAAGGGATGTCTTGGAGGTCGAGCCGGTCTACGACGACGCCGATCTCGCGATTCTGCGGCACGAAGGCGTGGACTGGATGATCCATGCCGAGCACACCTATGACGACCGGCCCATGCTCGCGCGCACCCGGGCGGCCAACCTTCGCGGCGCCGGCTGCGAGCTCAGGCTTTACAACATCGACCCCGATGCGGCCGAAGCCCGGGCGCGTGCCGGCGGCTATGACGTCTTGGCCGGGAGCGAGGACAAGCCACACGGCCTGCGCGAGTGCTATCTACTGGATCCGGAGGGCTACGTTTGGGTGCCGGGCCGGCCGCTGCCGCCCGATTAGATCACCCGCCGGCACACGCCAAGCCAATTTCTGCCAGGGGTTAGTGCCGGTAGCGGGCCGAACGGCAAAACCGCTTCGCCTGTCTGGCGCGCGGGTCTTCTCGGGCCTGCTCTATCGGGATTCGGTCTCAGAAAGGAAAATGGGGGTGGGGCGAAGAAATACGCCCGATATCACCCCCACACCTAGACGGAGTTATCCGTCTCCAAAGTGCGGCTGGAGCCTCTCAGCCACCACCAGCGGCGCTGGTAAGCTCGCTCGAAACCATGTTGAATATGGTGTTGAGGCTGTCGCCCAGGGCGGACAGGGCGCCGATGGCGGCCACCGAAACCAGGGCAGCGATCAGGCCATACTCGATGGCCGTGGCGCCATCCTCATCTCTTACAAACGCGATCATCTTCGCAAACATTGTGCTCACTCCATTGGGGTTCTTGGTTGTAGCGGTCACGCATTATCGGCAAAAAGGATTTAATTGTTGATTAAAATTATAGAAAACGGCAAATTATATAAGTAAATACTGTAATAAAACTAATTTTAATTTGAGTGAAATCCTATTTACCCATTCTGTTTCTATCCTATATTGGCGTTGATCATAGGCGCGCGACTCGAATACGTGACAAGCGCCGGGAATTGACCGGGGATTGAATTGTGATTCGAGAACCGGAGATGACCGACGGTCACCCGTAGCGGTGCAGCTCGGGGCCGTGGGATTTGAGCCAGCGCTGCGGTCCTGTCACGCTGGGCGTGAGTTCGCCGACCAGCCGCCAGAACGCGCGGCTGTGGTCTTGGTGCACTAAATGAGCCACCTCGTGGGCGACCACGTAATCCAAGACGTCCTCGGGCGCCAAAATGAGGCGCCAGGACAGGCTGATGGTTCCGTCCGAGGAGCAGCTACCCCAGCGGGTGCGCGGATCGCGCAGGCCGACATGGGCCACGGGGCGATCGATGTGCCGGGCCTTGTCGTGGGCGCGGGTAAGAAGGATGGCTCGGGCTTCCCTTTTCAGGTGGTCTCTCACCCGGCGCGCCACGTGCTCGGCGAGGCCGCAGGCGTGGATTGTGCCGTTTTCGCGCCACACGCCGCGCCGCGCGAGCGGTTCATGGACGATCAGGTGCGGTTCTCCGAGAAACGGCACGATGGCGCCCGGCGCGAAGGGCACCCTTGGCGGCAGCTCATCCAGGCGGGCGAGGATCCAGCGGCGCTTCTGGGCGGCGAACTCGAGCCCCTCCTCGACCGTGACACCCTGGGGCAGGGTGAGCCGGAACACTCCCTCCGCGGCGTCGAGGCTAAGAATCATGTGGCGGCTGCGCCGGTTGCGGCGGCACCAAATCTCCACCTCGCGGTCGCTAAACCGCAAGATTTTGGGTTTTTTTG
>Ga0255057_10001922_pt1 | contig 11365 bp, 10 predicted proteins | sample Cases_109_6_MG_FD_189022 | JGI IMG/M metagenome (GOLD analysis project Ga0255057, IMG submission 189022) | Seawater microbial communities from Amundsen Gulf, Northwest Territories, Canada - Cases_109_6 | ecosystem: Environmental > Aquatic > Marine > Gulf | place: Canada: Northwest Territories... | reverse complement strand
GGTATCAAACGCGTCCATGCCGTTGGTGAATTCATCCAGCCCTTGATACTCGTGTGACACGAGCGAGTCGACCTGTAGCCCGTCGGCTAGCAGCGCCAGCATCTTGTCCCAGGTCGAGAACAGACGCCGCCCCGTAATTCCGTGGATAGACAAGCCTTTGAAGACAAGGTGCCGCGTAAAATGCTCGATCGTAATCGCTTCCTTAGACGGGATCCCGAGCATCGACAACGAGGCGCCGCCACGGGCGATCTCCAATCCCTGGTTGATAGCCGATTCGGCGCCCGACATCTCCAAGACCAGGTCAACACCGCCATCGGTTTCTTCGAGTATCCGGCGCGTCGCCTCAACGGTGAGGTCTCCGCCGGTTCGGAGCACCGTCACGCCAGGCGCGCCGCGATCAGCGCGCCAACGTTCGGCCTGCGCGATCGCCAGCTCGCTCACATCGAGGATGTAGATGTGTCCGGCGTTCTGATGCTCAGCGATGGCCGCCGCCATGGCCCCAATCGGACCGTATCCCAAAACAGCCACCCGGGCGTCGGTCAAACGATGGTCTTGAACGGTGTGAACGGCGTTGCCCAACGCGTCCAGAAAAGCGCCGATCTTCAGCGGCACAATTTCACGCGGCAGGCGAATGACATTGCGTGCCGGGACGATAACGTACTCGGCGAACGTCCCGTCGTGATGAAAACCAATGATCTCGGTTCGCTTGCAGACGTGGGCCTGCCCACTCCGGCACGGTGTGCAACGCCCGCATGTCACGTGCATCTCGGCGGATACATAGTCGCCGGGCTGGAGATCATCCCGGCCCGGTTCCGGGCCCACCACGTCGATTTCGCCACAGAACTCGTGCCCGTACACGCGGGGCGGGTGAATCATGTGTCGCACCGACGGATCCCAGTGATAGATGTGCCGATCAGAACCGCAGATCGCTGCAGCTTGGACCCGCACCCGTACTTCCCCAACTCCCGGCTCGGGGGTCGGCACGTCGGTGACGGTCGTCCCAGCCGCTCCAGCCGTGGCGTTGATCTTGACAACCGCCTGCATGTCGCTGCCCCTCAGGTAGACGTTCGCGCCGCCGCACCCATCGACTGGGGGGCGTCACCGACCTGTTCCAGAAATCGCTCGGCGTCGATCGCGGCTCGGCACCCGGCGGCCGCTGCGGTCACCGCCTGACGATAGACGTGATCGTGGACGTCACCACCGACGAACACACCGTCGATCTCGGTGTGCGATCGACCAGGCTCCTTTTGCAGCAAGTAGGCTTGATCGTCCATCGGTAGCTGCCCCTTGAAAATAGTGGTGTTCGGGATGTGACCGATGGCCAGGAAGAAACCCTTGACCGGTTTCTCCCACCGTTCATCCGTGGCCGTATTCCAGAGCTTGACCGCCTCGACTTCGGTGTCGCCCACGATCTCCGTCGCATGGGTGTTCCAAATGAACTCGATCTTTGGGTTTTCAAACGCGCGATCCTGCATGATCTTTGACGCCCGCAGCTCCTCCCGGCGGTGAACCACGGACACCTTGCTCGCGAACCGGGTCAGAAAGATCGCCTCCTCCATCGCGCTGTCGCCGCCGCCAATGACGACCAGCTCCTGATCTTGAAAGAAATACCCATCGCACGTCGCGCAGGTGGAGACACCGTGACCCAGCAGACGATCCTCCCCCGGAATTCCGAGCATCTTGGCCGATGCGCCCGAGCAGATAATCAGCGTCCGGGTCTCGATCGGCGAGCCTTCGATCTCGAGCCGGAAGGGGCGCTGGGACAGATCAGCGGCAGTTGCGTCACCCGGCACGAATCGCGTCCCGAAGCGAGCGGCTTGATCTTTCATGAGTTGGATGAGCTCCGGGCCCTGAACTCCCTGTGGAAAACCAGGATAGTTCTCGACATCGGTGGTCAGCGAAAGCTGCCCACCGGCTTCGACGCCGAGAACAACGAGGGGCTCCAGGTTGGCTCGGGCCGCATAGACCGCGGCCGTCAGGCCGGCGCAGCCCGATCCCAGAATGATGACGTTTTCGACGCTCTTGTCGCTGACGCTCACTCGTGACTCCGTCTCACGGGCCGGCTTCAGACGACGCTGGCTCCGTGTCCCCTTCGGGCGCCACTGCCTTGCCCTCGATCCGCATCTTTGCCAAGCCCACGCCGGCGTCGCAGAGCGCCACGCGGATGGCCACAAACTGCTTCGCCAGCTTGTCGGCTGGTTGAACCTCTGGTAGCCGGATAGTGGCGCTGGTCCTTCCATCGGACCCAGCATGGGTCGTCACCTGGGCGTTCGGCGCAACGACCTGCACGATTTGCTTCAACTGCTTGTCTCGGGCACGATAGTTCGAGCGAGCATCGGTGTGGTAGTCGAGATCGAATGGCACAGCATACGTCAGGACCGCGTCCGACCATGGGCCCAGGGCGGAAGGATCGGAGTCGCCCTGGTACCGTTCGTCCTTCCCCTCCAGCGCACGTAGCACCTCTTTTTCCTTGAGCTCACCGTAGCCGTCACGTTCGGTGCCCAGCTCGTGCTGGACCGAGATCCCCAGCGAATTGTCTGTCGCGGTGGTCACCAAATGATAGCTTCCACTGCCGTCTCCGCGGTCGGCCGCCTCGGACTCCGAAACCACCTCGACCTCCGCCGAACCGAACTCCTGGGCCGTTTGGCCGGTGGCGGCGGTGGGTAGAATCACACTGATCGAGACAAAACCGATGAGGGCCTGTGGGAGCCAACCTGACTGCATAGTGAATCTCCTCTTAAACGTGGTCGGGCAAACGGTGATTTTCCGTTAGAAGCCGGTTCGAACGACGAGCGGGGAGCATGCCGCCCCCCGCTCAAACGATTGGTTGGCCCGCCTGGACTCGAACCAGGAGTCTCTTGATCCAGAGTCAAGCGTGTTGCCAATTACACCACGGGCCAATCAGCCCGCAAACGTAACGTCCGGCCCTTTCCCGGGGCAACAGAGCGAGGGTATACTTATGGTAAGGATTTATGCCTTTTTTGTTGCCTAGAATCTGGCTGCTGCTAGCGGTCGGCTGGATGGCCGGGTTGACTGCAGCGTGTGGCGGCAGCGAGTTCTCGCCGCCCCTCCCGATCGTCCAGATCATCCTCGGTACCGGCGATTGCGGCGGCCTTCGCGTGGGCGAAATGTGCACGCTCGAGGTGACCGTCATCGATTCAGGTGGCTCGGTTGTGACCGACCCATCGCTGCAATGGTCGTCAAGCAATCCGTTCGTAGCCAGCGTCGACTTTCGAGGCAATGTGACCGGCGCCGACGCCGGCAATGCGACGATAGTGGTACAGACAGCAGACTCCGTGATCATGGAGGATACTACGGTCACGGTTGGCGAAGCACTCCCGCCGCCACCGGACCCAGACGGACCCTAGGTTGTGAATATCAGGAGGCTAAGATGAACATCCCCGTACGAAGCACTCTACTCGCGCTGCTCTTGATCGTTCCCGTCGTTGGCTGCGACGAGAGCGGGCCGACGGCGATCGAGATCCCGATCGAATCCCTCGAGATCACTAACGGCTGCACGGTGATGATTGAGGGCTCGGAGTGTACCGTCGGGGTCATCGCGATGACTCCAGAGGGTCAGTCCGTCATCAATCCGGTGCTGAGATGGTCGAGCAACAACTCAGCCGTCGTCATTCGCGACCAGCGCGGGCGCATCGCGGCAGTGGCTCCGGGGCAGGCGACGGTGAGGGTCGAAAACTCGACTGGCACGGTGTCGGACGACACGAGGGTCACGGTCCTTCCGAACACTGCCAAGTAGGACAACTGGTCTAGCTACCGGGTTTGCCTGAGCGCCCGCTGCTGCTGGTTGCGCTCGACGGCCAGCGTGATCAGCCGATCGCATAGCTCGGAGAACGAGACACCCGTAGCCTCCCACAGCCGCGGGTACATGCTCATCCGAGTGAAGCCGGGAATCGTATTGATCTCGTTGAGATAGATCTGCCCGGTCTCACCCTCAAGAAAGAAATCGACCCGTCCCATTCCACTCGCATCGATCGCGACAAACGCGTCTATCGCCAGCTCTCGGACTTCGCTCGCCGTCTTCTCCGGTAGATCGGCCGGCACGACCAGCTCGACTTTGTCATCGAAGTACTTGTCCTCGTAATCGTAGAACTCGTGGCCGGGAATGATCTCCCCAACCACCGATGTTTCCGGCGCGTCATTGCCGAGCACGCCACACTCTAGCTCGCGGCCAGCGATCGCCGCCTCGACGAGCAGCTTCCCGTCGTATTGAAACGCCTCCTCGATCGCTAGCTCGAGCTCCCCCAGCGCGCAGACCTTGCTGATCCCGATCGACGAGCCGCTGTTGGCCGGCTTCGCGAAGCATGGGAACCCGATCTTTGACGCCACCTCCCCCTTGAGCAGCGCCGCATCGCTTCGCCACTCCGACAACTTGAAGACGAGATGCGGGCCAACCGGCAAACCGGCACCGGTCCAGAGGGACTTGGTGACCGCCTTGTCCATGCCGACCGCGCTCCCCAACACACCCGCGCCGACGTACGCAACACCGCCGAGCTCGAGCAGCCCCTGTAGCACACCGTCCTCGCCCGACCGACCGTGTATCAGCGGGAAAACCACGTCGAGTGGCCGGTCGAGTCCCGACTCCGCGGGTAACACACCACCGCCCGCCGGGATCAATGCACCACCGCGCTCCGGGTCGGCGAGTAACGTCACTAGCGTTGTGCCTTCGATATCGCCCTCGAGCGCCCCGGTCGCGCTGGCCCGCTCGATCAATCGATCGACCGCGTCGCGGGCGATCAACCACCGACCCTCTTTGGTGATTCCGATCTGGACGACCTCGTATTTATCGGGATCGAGTGCATCCAACACCGCCTGCGCGGACATCAAGCTCACCTCGTGCTCACTCGATCGTCCGCCGAACAGCACCCCAACACGGATCCGCTTTTCACCGATCATCATCTGCCGATCATCATGCGAACCTCGCCAGTGTGTCGACCAACAAAGCGTGGACTTCGGGGCTACCGGCCGCGACCCAACCCGTGTCGCGGTGCGTGCCAGTGCCGCTCCAATCCGTGACGATCCCGCCGGCCTCGGCGATCAGCAGCTCGCCGGCGGCGATGTCCCACAGGTTGAGCCCGATCTCCCAGAAGCCATCGACTCTTCCAGCGGCCACGTATGCCAAGTCGAGCGCCGCCGACCCCGCCCGACGCATGTCACCAACGTTCTCGAACAGCGCCGCAAACGCCGCCAGGTAGAGATCGATGTGGTCGGGATGACGGAAGGGAAAGCCGGTTGCTACTAACCGCCGGTCAGGTCGCGGCGGGTCCGCCACGCGAATCGGCTGAGCATCGTCCGGCCGGCCACTATCGAGGCGGGAACCTTCGCCGACACGGGCCGTGAACCACTCGTCGCGAACCGGGTCAACGACGATGCCCACCTGCGGAGCATCGCCCTCGAGGAGTGCGATCGAGACCGCGTACATCGGAAAGCCGTGCATGAAGTTGGTCGTCCCGTCTAGCGGATCGATCACCCACGTATGGACGGATCTGCCCGATCGCTCGCCCGACTCCTCGGCCATCATCCCGTGGTCGGGAAACGCACGCTGGATCCGCTCAACGATCGCCTCTTCGGCCGCACGATCGGTAGCGGTGACAAAGTCCCGTGGCTGCTTGTCGGCGACGTCATACTGATCAGCGGACGCCGCCGCGGCCTTCAACACCACCACCGCATCGGCGGCCGCCTCTCGGGCCACCGCTAGCGCATCGGCGGTCTCCACCGCATCAGCCACCGCCGTGACGGACCGGCTCGATTCGGTCGCGCAGGTACGCCGCGACTTCATTTGGCGCCACCCTTGCTGTTTCCGCGTCGCGACGACTCGCCACCTCGACGACACCCTCTTCGACACCGCGATCCCCGACGACGACCCGCCACGGAACCCCGATCAGGTCGGCGTCGGCGAACTTGGACCCAGCCCGATCGGCGCGATCGTCCAGCAGCACTTCGAGATCCGCGGCTCGACACGCGTCGTAGATCTGCTCGGCGGTCTGCACAACGATCTCGGAATCCATGTTGAGCGGGATCACCTCGACCTCGTAGGGAGCGATCGCAACCGGCCAGACGATGCCCCGATCGTCATGATTCTGCTCGATCGCGGCAGCGATGACACGGGTCACTCCGAGGCCGTAGCAACCCATCTCGAACGGCACCGGCGAGCCGCTCTCGTCGAGAAACGTGGCGTTCATCGCAACCGAGTACTTGGTCCCGAGCTGGAAGATGTGACCGACCTCGATCCCCCGCGTCTCCTCCAGAGGTTGGCGACACTGGGGGCAGGGGTCACCCTCGACCGCCACGGAAACGTCCGCCCATTTCTCTGGCTCGACGTCGCGTCCGATCTCGAGCCCGGTGACGTGCCGATCGGTCTGGTTGGCGCCAGCCACCAGATCTCCGTGCCCCGCCAGCGAGTAATCGGCGATGATCCGAACGGTGTCTGGCAACGTGTGCGGACCAGCAAAACCGACCTCGGCACCGGTCACCTCTTTGACGCGATCGGGTTCGGCCATCTCGACTCGCTCGACGGCCAGCGACCGTCCGAGCTTGGACTCGTTGATCTCGCGATCGCCCCGCACTAGTACGGCGATCATCTTCCCGTCAGCCTCGAAGAGCAACGTCTTCACGAACGAATCAGCGGGCTTCCCCAGCAGTTGCGACACCTCGTCAACCGTCGTCTTGCCCGGCGTGTCCACAACTTCGAGTGGCTTGAGCTGGTGACCCTGCGGCAACTCGTGGTCCCGCAGCGCGCTCTCGGCGCGTTCGCTGGCCGCACCATAGCCACACGCGGCGCACGAAAGGATCGCGCTCTCGCCGGTGCCGGCCAACACCATGAATTCGTGATTCACCGTCCCGCCGATCTCACCAGCCTCAGCTTCCACCGCCCGATAAGCCAGGCCACAGCGGTCGAAGATCGCACAGTAGGCGTCGTGGAACTTCTGATACGTCTGCCCCATCGACGCCTCATCGGCATCGAACGAGTAAGCATCTTTCATGAGGAATTCGCGTGCCCGCATGACCCCGAACCGGGGGCGGATCTCATCCCGATACTTGGTCTGGATCTGGTACACCGACAACGGCAACTGGCGATAGGATCGAACCTCGCGCCGGATCAGGTCGGTCACGATCTCTTCGTGAGTCGGTCCGAGCGCGTACTCGCGGTCGTGGCGATCGGTGACCCGCATCATCAGCGGTCCGTACAGCTCCCACCGACCGGTCTCCTGCCACAGCTCGGCCGGATGGAGGATCGGCGGAAGCAGTTCGACCGCGCCCATTCGATCCAATTCCTCGCGAATGATCCGCGACACCTTGCGGATGCTGCGCAGCAGCAACGGCAGGTAGGTATATACGCCCCGCGCCACCGGTCGCAGCAGCCCCGCCCGGATCATCAGGCGGTGGCTCACGACCTCGGCGTCGGCGGGATCCTCCTTGAGCGTGGGGATGAGCGCACGGGACCAACGCATGGGGCGGGTAGTGTAGGTGCTCGGTGGAGGCCGAGCAACGCGGCGCGCTCGCTAGCGGGTCTCGTAGACGATCCGATAGATCGCACCTGCCTCGTCGTCGGATACCAGCAGCGATCCGTCGGGCATGACCAACACGTCGACCGGGCGACCCCACGCCTCTTCGTTCTCGAGCCATCCCTCGGCGAACGGCTCGTATGACACCACGCGATTGCCCTGTAGCTCCACGCGGGTGATGCGGTAGCCGATCTTCCGGCTTCGGTTCCAGGAACCGTGTTCGGCGATGAGGATGTCGTTGTGGTACTCGTCGGGGAACATGTCACCGGTGTAAAACCGCATCCCGAGTGGGGCAACGTGCGGACCCAGCTTCTGCGCCGGCCGCGTGAACTCGGCGCACGCCCGCTGCGAGCCGAACTCGGGATCCGGGATGTCACCACCGTGGCAGAACGGGTAGCCGAAGTGAAGACCGCGCTCGGGGGCTCGGTTGAGCTCATCCGGAGGCAGGTCGTCGCCCAACTTGTCACGACCATTGTCGGTGAACCACAGCTCGTGGGTGTCCGGGTGCCAGTCGAAACCGACCGAGTTCCGAACCCCGCTCGCGAACACCTCGCGCCTGGGTCCGGTGGCGCTCATGCGGGTTATCGACGCGTACAACGGATCCTCAGACAAGCAGCTGTTGCACGGCGCACCGACCTGCACGTACAACAGACCATCGGGGCCAAAACGGATGAACTTCCGTCCGTGGAGTTGCTCGGTCGGAAAATCGTCGCGTACGATGACTGCGTCCGGCGGGTCCGCGAGGCGCTCGTCGATATTGTCAAATCGCAACACCCGGCTGACCTCGGCCACGTAGAGCGCGCCGTACTGCCAGGCGACCCCGTTCGGCATCTCGAGCCCGCGGGCGATGGTATGAACGGTGTCAGCAACATGGTCGCTATCGGCATCGACCACGGCGTACACGACCCCCTCGTCGCGGGTGCCAACGTACAGGATGCCGCTGGGGCTCAACGTCATCGAGCGGGCATTGGGAACGTCATCGGCGAAGACCTCGATCCGAAACCCTTCCGGCAGCTGGATCTTGTCGATTGGCAGACGGTCCTGACCGCACGCCGGAACCGACCCAACCACCATTACACACACCATTGCGGCCATACAACGCGTTATCATGTCATCATCCTATCCTCTTGTTTAACTATCGGTTGCACCTATGATCTCATCCAACCGTTGAATCACGATCGCCGTCTCGCCCGGAAGCAGCGTTCGAACATCCAGCCACACCGCGTCATCCGAGACCCGGCCCAGGATCGGCGGATCTCCCAACCGTAGCCGTCGCTCGAGCGCGGCTGCCGAAAACCTCTCGGGTGCAACACGCACAGCGGAACCCGGCAGGTCAACCCCCGGTAGCGTTCCGCCGCCAGCCCGGCCGGCGTGGGGCTCCACCTTACACTGAGCTTGCGTACGCGGTGTCAGCGCCTCGACCAGCGCCTCGGCCCGCGCCTGAAGCGCCGCCGGGTCGAGCTCGAGCATCGCCCGCACCGGCACATCGGTTGCCCGCTCGGCGGTCAACCGCAGCGTAGCCTCGAGCGCCGCCAACGTCGTCTTATCGACTCTGACCGCCCGCAGAAGAGGGTTGATGCGTACCTTAGCGATCCACTCACTACCGCCGCATAGCAGCCCGGCCTGTGGTCCGCCCAACAGCTTATCCCCGCTCGCGCAGACGATCGCCGCCCCATCGGCCAGCGCATCGTTGACGCTGGGCTCGTCGGGCGCCATAGGCAGCGGTCCGAGCACGCCGGTTCCCTGATCGAAGATGACCGGTACCCCGTACCGCTCCCCCAATCGGCACAAATCCGCCAACCCGACCTCGGCGACAAAACCCGATACCGAGAAGTTGGATCGGTGCACCTTGAGGATAGCACCAACCTCATGGGTTTCGATGGCGCGCTCATAATCTTCCAGGTGGGTTTTGTTGGTAGCTCCGACCTCGACGACACGTGCGCCGCTCTTGGCAACGATATCGTGGACACGAAAACCGCCGCCGATCTCGATCAGCTCACCGCGTGAAACGACCACTGCCAAACCTGCGGCCAGCGAATCCACAACGACCAACAGCGCGGCGGCGTTGTTGTTGACGACCAGCGCGTCCTCAGCGCCAGTGAGGAACGTGACCCATCGAGCGGCGTGAGCATAGCGCGAACCCCGTGCGCCCTTCTCCAAATCGTACTCGAGGGGCGTGTAACGACCTGAGGCCGCCACTGCCGCGGCGATCGCCTCCTCCGCCAGCGGAGCTCGTCCCAGGTTCGTGTGCACAACGACGCCGGTCGCGTTAATGACTGGCATCAGGGCCGGCCGCAGCAACGCTTCGAGCGCCTCCACCCACCGCTCGGCCACCGCCGTCTTTACGTTGGCCGGCGACACGAACCGATCGGGAGTTTCAAGCACCGCTGACCGGACGCGATCGAGCGCCGTGTCGAGCGCGGTGCGCTCCAACATCTCCCCAGCCCTCAAACGCTGAACCGCACTCGGCGGATCGGCGACGCAGACATGCACCGCGGGCAACCACCGGAGGCGTTCGGTGGCCGAGGTCACGGGCCACCATCCGGCATCTCAAGCGGGTCGGACCGGAACACGGCTGCCCCATCATAGTTCGGTCGGAATACCCGACCGCCCTCAGTGGTTGAAACCAAACCACTGATGTTCACGACATCGATTACCTCGATCCTGTACAGCCGATCCGTTTTCAGCGGCTCTGCGGACGTGACCCGTATCTCGTTCTTTCCCGCTCGCTCGACGTTCTCGATCTCCAATCGTCGCGCACGAAGTTGATCCACTGGCAGCTCATCGGGGTCGACGTCGGTATCCCAGACCTCTGGCGACGCTTCGTAGAGCGCGACCATCGACGACGTCAGCGGCAGGACCTCGGGCAATGGGTCGTCAAACGCGATCGTCACGCGTCGCGAGCTTGGAGTTCGGACCCGGTCGACGATCGGCGCCGTGGTGTCAACGACGGCGATCCGATACGTCTTCTCGTGCAAGCGATTCGCAAGTGACAGATCGAAGGTGTCGCGGGCACCGGGCTCTCCGGTTTCTTGCCAGCCTTCAGGTCGCACCATCTCCTCCCAAGCGGTGGCCACATAGCGACCGTACTCGACCGCCTCGATTTCGACTTGTCCTTGCGAGTCGGCCTCCCACGCGTAACCGTACTCGGACTCCAGATTCTCGAGTCGGTACTGCGCGCCGGCCGCCGCCAACGTGTCGTTGACGATGGTGATGCGGACCAGCGAAAGCGTGATCGGCTCTTCACCGCCGACCGAAAAGAGGATCGTCTTGGGCGTGACGGTGGCGTTCCGATCTCGGTCCTGGAGACCCGGCAGGATCGTGACCGAGTACGTCACCCCTTCGAGTAGCGCTCCCGCCGAGGTCAATGTGATCGTCTTGTCGTCGAGTTCGGCGTCGAACTCGGGTACGTCTGGGTTGACTTGTATGAAGTCACCGATCTGGTTCGACAGCTTCTCGTCGATGATCTCATCGAATTCGAGGACGATGGGCTGATTGGGCTCAGCGTTGACCGCGCGCTCGGCGGGATCGGATGCAACCAAGACTGGTGGCACCTTGTCTTCAGGGCCGCCAGGCGGGAACCCCTCGCTGGCGCAAGCCAGCCCCACCACCAAGGTCGCTGCCCCAACGATGATCTCAGGCCGCACCACTCGGAATCCAGCTAACCCGGCGACAGCGTTTGAAGGAGCTCATCCAACCGATCGATCGCCAACTCGAGGTCAGCGGCCTTCTCGCGCTCGCGAGCGACGACTTGCGCCGGCGCCTTGGCCACAAATTGGGCATCATCCAGCTTGCTACGTACAGCGGCCAGCTGCCCTTGCTTGCGATCACTCTCGGTGGTC
>Ga0255057_10001921_pt1 | contig 11374 bp, 9 predicted proteins | sample Cases_109_6_MG_FD_189022 | JGI IMG/M metagenome (GOLD analysis project Ga0255057, IMG submission 189022) | Seawater microbial communities from Amundsen Gulf, Northwest Territories, Canada - Cases_109_6 | ecosystem: Environmental > Aquatic > Marine > Gulf | place: Canada: Northwest Territories... | reverse complement strand
CTCCGACATCTTCCAGTTCCTGTTGGACCTCGGCCATCATGAGAAATCCGCGCTGCCGAGCGCGGCTCTCAAGGTTCTCGAGGACGGCCTCTACTTCTGGGGTCACGGTCAGGGCTCCTGGCGTTCCCGGCGCTCACGCTGCAACGCTATCAACTCAGCGTAGGCCGTGGAATACTCTTCACTGTCGGCATTCGCCGATTCGACGACACGCTCCATCTCATCGATTCGGCGATCCAGGGCGGCAACCTGAACCCTTTCTACGACCTCGGCGGCTTCGGGAAGTGGACGATCGAGGAAGGCAAGCCCGCGCAGCATGATGGCGACATCGGAGTCGTCATCTCCGAGTAGCGACCCCAGATCGGGTGGTTCACCCGGTCCGAGCGCCTCAATCGCTGGCGCGATCAACTCGAAACCGGCCTGGTGATCGGCTCGGGTAAACAGTTCGGCGACATCGAGATCACGAATCTCGGGATCGTTCGCCAGCAGAAGGCGGAGCAACTCGCGCTCGGCCTTCTCGGCACCGGTTAGCGGCCGCGTCCGCGCCGCCACTTCCTCGACCGGAGGCGGCTGGCGACGTCTTACCGGGCGACCTCCCATCGCCGCGGTCACCACATCGAGGTCGACGCCGGTGCGGCGAGCAACGAACACCGCGTACTCGTGGCGGGTCACCGAGTCCGGGTGCTTGCCTACGAATTCCGCCGCCGCTCGCACCGCTCGCCCCCGGGCCTCCGGCTCGCTGAGATCGAATCGCTCCAACTCCCGAACGATGCGGAACTGGAGTAACGGAACGCTCGCTTCGATCGCCTCGGACAGCACAGTGATGTCACCCGCAGCTACGACATCCGCCGGATCCTTGCCTTCTGGCAACTCTGCCACTCGAAGGTCCAGGTCACCCGGGACACTCCGCTCAAACCCTCGCACGCTGGCACCGGCTCCTGCTTCATCCGAGTCGAACATGAGCACCACCCGCTCCGTGAACCGACGCAACAGGTCGAGGTGCTCCTCGCCAAGAGCGGTCCCACAGGTGGCGACGGCCAGCGGCTTGCCGGCCAGGTGCAGGGCGATGACATCGGTATACCCCTCGACCACCACAGCCGTGCTCTGGCGCACAATGTCCGATTTGGCCCAGTTGAGGCCATACAGAAGCCGCGACTTGTGATAGATCGGGGTCTCCGGAGAATTCAGATACTTGGGTCCTTCTCCCTCGAGCAGGCGCGCCCCGAACCCGACCGTGTCGCCGCGAACATCGAAGATCGGAAACATCACCCGTCCCCGAAAGCGATCGAACACTCTTCCCGATCGCGCCCGAATAGCCAGACCGGCGGCCACTGCAACCTCCTCGCCGACCTTGGCCCTCTTCAAGTGTCCGACCAGGGCATTTCCATCCTCAGGACTGAACCCCATCTTGAACTTTTCGACCACGTCCGATTCGTAACCCCGACTACGAAGATACGACCGCGCCGAACCAGCATCTCGCCCCGATTTGAGGCGCTCGCTGTAGAACTCGACCGCCTTGTCGGTCGCGTCCACCAGGACCTGGCGCCGGTCGCGACGCTTGGCTGCGTCCGGATCGCGGTGCAACGTGATCCCACTACGTCTCGCCAGCAGTTCGACTGCGTCGGAAAAGTCGAGACCCTGCGTCTCCTGAATGAACTGGAACAGATCTCCACCCTTGCCGCATCCGAAGCAGTGGTAGAGGCCCCGCGCCGGATCGACCGACATCGAGGGCGTCTTCTCCTGGTGGAACGGGCACACCGCCATGACCGAGCGGCCCGACCGCCGGACCTTGGTGACTTCGCTCACCAACTCGACAAGGTCGGTGGAGTCGCGAACTCGCTCGATGTCATCGCGTTGATAGGCCATCGCGGCGAGTGTACCGGTGGCCTCAGACCCGGCTCCAGAGGTTCTTGGAGCGCGATTCGACTTCAATTGGCCCATGGATCCGCAGAGAGACTGGTGCCGGCACGATCATCTCGGCCGCCTCGATGGAGAATTGGATCTCATAGTCATCGGAGGCGGCATTGTCGGGGCCGGAATCGCCCTGGATGCGACCCATCGTGGAAAGAGAGTTGCCATCATCGACCGCGGCGATTGGGCCGGCGGGACATCGAGTCGTTCCACCAAGCTGCTGCATGGTGGGGTGCGTTATTTGCCCCAGATGAGGTTCGGACTCATCCGTCGCGGACTCCAGGAACAGCGAGTACTCAGAGCGATAGCCGATTACCTGGTAAAGCCCATCGACTTCGTGATTCCGATCTACCGAAATCGCGGGTTCGCCGATGCCCCCAGATGGGCTCGACATCCCAGAGTCTTCCCGGTGGCGATTCGGCTCGGACTGTGGTGGTACGACCGTTTGGGCGTCCACGCCAAAGACACCAAGCGGGTGCTGACCCGAGAGGAACTGCTGGATCGATTCCCGCGACTCAGGATGGAAGGCCTGCGTCACGGTGTGGTCTATCGCGACGCTCAGACCGACGACGCCCGTCTGACGCTCATGGTCATTCGAACGGCGGTGGACCTCGGCGCCGTCGCTCTCAACCACGCCGACGCCGTCGACATCGAGCGTTCTGGGTCGAAGTGGACCGTCACCATTCGCGACCGATTCGGCGATGCCACTCACGACCTTCGAGCGCCGGCCGTCGTCGCCGCCACCGGTGCCGACCACCCGCCTGGTGACCACACCGATCCACTCCCAGTAGTGCTCAGCAAGGGTGTCCACATCACAGTCGACGCCAATGACGTCGGAATACGCGACATGGCGTTGGTGCTCCCCGAGACTTCCGACAGCCGTGTTCTGTTCCTGGTTCCGTGGAAGAACCATGTTGTGATCGGGACCACCGACACTCCGTACGACGGCGATCCGGCGCACCCCACCGCCGACCCCGCCGACATCAGATATCTCTGCGATGAGCTCGACACCTACCTCGACGTCGGAGGCGTGGACCCAATCAGTGCTTGGGCCGGCCTGCGGGCGCTCATTGGCAAGCCAGGCGGAGCCACCGCGAAGGCTTCCCGGGAGCACCAGATTGTGGAGGTTGCTCCCGGATACGTTCGAGTCGCCGGAGGGAAGCTCACCGGATACCGGGCCATCGCCCAAAGCGTGGTGGATCGGCTCTACGGGCGTCGCACCAGGTCACGTCGCGGGACTGCGACCGTACAAATCCACGGCGCCGGCATCACCCAGGGCCTGGTCAAACGCGTCTCGGCAAGCCTCAGTGTCCTAGGAGCGCCGGAGCAGCTCGCCTCCGACATCGTGGCTCGATACGGCACTGCCGCCGATGCGATGCTCGATCTGGCGCACCACGACGTCGCTCTAGCCACGGTGATTGCCGACCACTGGTTGGCGGCCGAGGTGGTCTACGGGGTTCGCCACGAGTCGGTTGTCACCATCAGCGACTTCGTGCAACGGCGAACCCGAATTGCCTGGTTCACCCAGGACCATGCCCGCGGGGCGCTGCCCCACGTCGGCCGGGTAATGGCCACCGAGTTGGGATGGACCGACGATCGGTTGGATGCCGAACTCGAGCGCGCCGAGCAGGATCTGTTGGCCGAAGGGCTCTGAGAAGCCCCGGGTTGGACGAATAGCCATCGTCAAGACACCAACCGTCGAGCCGACCCGCTAGAGACGGTCGCCGAATTCTTCGATGAGGTATGCCACCAAACCCTCTATCGGCAAGCGATCCTGCTCCATGGTGTCGCGGTCCCTCACGGTGACGGCCTGATCCTCCAGGGTGTCGAAATCGACCGTGACGCAGTACGGGGTTCCGATCTCGTCCTGGCGCCGGTAACGGCGTCCGATCGATTGGGTGACATCCACCTCGATCGCCCAGTGCGAACGGAGCAGCTTCGCCACCTGCTGGGTTACTTCAACCAGATCGTCCTTCTTCGACAAGGGGAGCACCGCAACCTTGATCGGCGCCAGTTGGGGGTGGAGTTTGAGCACCACCCTGGTCTCGCCCTTGACCTCTTCCTCCTCGTAGGCATCGATGAGGAACGCAAATGCCGACCGGGTGACGCCGGCGGCCGGCTCGATCACATACGGATAGAAGCGCTCATCAGCCTCCTGGTCGTAATAGCGAAGATCCTCTCCGCTCGCCTCTGAGTGAGCCCTCAAGTCGTAATCGGTCCGGTTGGCAATGCCCTCCAACTCGTCCCATCCCCACGGGAACGAGTACTCGACGTCGCTGGTAGCAGCGGCGTAGTGGGCCAACTCTTCGGGGTCGTGTGCCCGCATCCGGATCCGGTCCGGATGCATTCCCAGATCTAGATACCACTGCATCCGGGCGTCGAGCCAGTGCTGATACCAGTGTTCCGCCTCTTCAGGCCGGCAAAAGAACTCCATCTCCATCTGCTCGAACTCCCGGGTTCGGAATACGAACTGGCCGGGGGTGATCTCGTTGCGGAAGGACTTGCCGATCTGAGCGATGCCGAACGGGAGGCGCAACCGCGACGACCGCCGCACGTTTTCAAAGTTGATGAAGATGCCCTGAGCGGTCTCGGGCCGCAGATAGGTAACCGCGGCATCCTCCTCCACCGGGCCGAGGAATGTCTTGAGCAGCAGATTGAAGTCACGAGCCTTGGTGAACGTCCCCCGTTTGCCGCAACTGGGGCACTGCTCGGGGTCTTCGAGTTTGTCGAGCCGGGAACGCACGTTGCAGTTGGTGCATTCGACCAGTGGATCGGTAAACGACTCCTCATGCCCCGACGCCACCCACACCTGACGGCTCTGGATGATCGACGAGTCGAGGCCAACCACGTCATCGCGATCCCGCACCATGGCGGTCCACCAGGCTTCACGGATATTGCGCAGCAACTCCGCCCCCAGCGGGCCGTAATCCCAGGAAGACCGCAACCCCCCGTAGATCTCGGATGCGGGAAAGACGAAGCCTCTCCGTTTGGAGAGATTGGCGATTGTTTCGAGGCTGTCGGCCGGCATTGAGCGTGATGATAGGAGTGACCAGTACCGGGCCGAGCCGCCAACAGCACGGGTTGACGCGCCTGCCTGATTCGCATCTGGCCCCCGTCGAGTAACCAGTACCAGACGGAGGCCGGTCAACGATCTTCGACGCGCCCACCAGGCTTCTGTCAACGCTGTGCTCGAGTAACCACCCAGGAGTTCAGGACTTTCTGGTTACTGGTTACTGGTTACTGGTTACTGGTTACTGGTTACTGGTTACTGGTTACTGGTTACTGGTTACTGGTTACTGGCTACTGGCTACTCGGCCCCTCCGTACCTTCTCTCGCGCGCCCGGTACTCCTCGATGCACTCCATGAGGTGCTCTGTCCGAAAGTCGGGCCACAGGGTGTCGGTGAAGATGAACTCGCTATACGCTGCCTGCCACAGCAAGTAGTTGCTGATTCGTTGCTCGCCGCTGGTTCGAATCACCAGATCCGGGTCGGGCATCTCGGGTATCCCCAAGCGTTGAGCGACCACAGTCTCATCTATCGATTCGGGATCTAGGCTTCCGGCCGCCACCTCGAATCCGATCGCTCTGGCCGCCCCGACGATCTCTGCTCGCGAGCCGTAGTTGAAGGCAAAGACCATCGTCATCGCAGTGTCGTCGGCGGTCAGTTCCTCGGCGGCGCGGATCTGCTGGCGCAGCTGGTCACTCACTCGCGGGTCGTCACGGTCGCCGAGGAAAAGGACTCTTACCCCGAGTTCGTGCAACTCGTCGCGCCGACGGGTGAGCAGATCTTCCTTGAAACCCATCAGGAATGCGACCTCTTCGTCGGACCGGGACCAGTTCTCGGTAGAGAAGGTGTAGACCGTCAGCCACTCCACCCCGGCGGCCAACGCCCCGTGGACCACATCGAACAACGCCTCTTCGCCGGCAGCATGACCGAAGGTACGAGGCATGTCGCGAGCAGCAGCCCAACGCCCGTTGCCGTCCATGATGATCGCCACATGGCGCGGCCCGCGATCAGACATCAAATACCACCGTTCCCAACCGGCGGTCCAGGTGATACTCGAGGAAGCGGCGGGTGACGCCGATCGCCTCCCGCGAGAACGACGGGTCCACTTCAGGTAGGTCATCGAGGGGTGCTGCGGCTATGCCTGCCAGATAGTCGGTGAGGCCGTCGCGCAGCGACACCGCACCCGGTGTGCGGTCACGCTCGCACAGCACACCACCGTCTCCGAATGAGAATCGAACAAGGCCCTCGGTCCGCCCGCAGCCGGCGCAATGATCAAACGCCGGGGCGATTCCGACCACTTCGGCGATGCCCAGGAGAAAAGCGGTGAGCAGGTCCGGATGGGCCGGGCCGGATTCGAGCGTCCGTAGGCCCCGCTGCAACAACAAGAAGGCTCGCAGCGAACTCTCATTTTCCTGAGTCACGGCGTCGATGGCCTCCACCATCGTCCCGGCGGCCAACACACGGTCCAGGTCCGACCGCAGCGCGGGGAACGCCTCGATGATCTCGACCTGGGTGATCGTGTCGAGATTGCGGCCGTCGTACAGCACCAGATCGACGTGAGTAAACGGCTCGAGCCGTCCACCGAAGCGGCTCTTCGTCTTACGAACTCCCTTGGCGACGGTGCGCAGCTTGCCGTGATTGGGGCTGAGGATCACCACCACCCGGTCGGCCTCACCGAACGGAAAGCCCCGCAGCACGATGCCCTGGTCGTTCTTGAGGCCCATGTGCGAGAGGGTAGAAGGTGGGGTGAGACAAATGCGGTTACCCGACCCAGTTATCCGTTGTCCGTTGTCCGCCAAGAGCAGAGCGTACGGAAAGCGGACAACTCGACGTATCTCCTGCCGAGAACGGGAGGCGCGTCCGACCAGGCCGACCACGGAAGGTCTGGAACGGACAGAGATACCGGGAACCCCATCACGTCTCAGACGCGTCATAGCTTCGTGACCAACTCAAGATTCTTCATCCGCACCGTGGTGAGCTCGTTCGCCGCCCTCACACTCATCCTTCCTTCTGCCGCTCTTGCCCAGACGGTGGATCCGCTGCCTCCACTGCCCTGCCCGTGGTGGCAATGCGACGGGCCAACCGACGTAGTGGTGGAGGAGTACCGAGTCGAAACCACGATCGTGGACTCGATTGCAACGACACGGATCACCCAGATTCTCCGCAACGACGGGAGAGGCATGGCTGAAGGTGAGTTCTTGCATCCGATCCCCTCCGACGCAGCAGTTACCGGTCTGACGCTCTGGATCGATGGCGAAGCCGTCACCGGAGATCTTCTCGACGGTGACGCCGCCCGCCGCACCTATCAGGAGATCGTGCGTCGTACGCTGGACCCGGCGCTGCTCGAGTTTGTCGACGACGGTCTGCTGCGCTTGTCGGTGTTCCCGATCCCGGCCGGCCACACCCGCAAAGTCGAGATCGAATACCGCCAGGTGCTGACAAGTGACGGCGGGTTGGTGCGGTATCGCCAGGCGATGGGCAGCGAACACGCCAACGTCGAAATCGAGCGCATTGTGGCCCGGATCGAAATCGTCGATTCGGGGGGCCTCAAGACGGTCCATTCTCCGACCCACTCCGTCGCCGTAGATCGACGAGCGACTTCATCGGCGGTCGTCGGATTCGAAGCCACGGGACAGCAGGCATCCGACTTTGCTCTCTACTACTCCACCGACGATGGACCCGTCGCGCTGGATGTCATCTCCTTCCGGGACGGGGACGAAGGATGGTTCCTCCTGATGGCATCGCCCGGATTGGTCGCCTCCGATGCCGTAACCGCCAAGGACGTCATTCTCGTGCTCGACGTCTCGGGTTCAATGGAAGGTGAGAAGCTCGCCCAAGCGCAGGATGCAGCGACATTCGTGCTCGACAACCTCAATCCCGATGACCGGTTCGAGGTCCTGGCGTTTAGTACCGGCGTCGCTGCCTTCGGTGATGGGTTACGGCCGGTGAGCGACGCCGCGGCCGCCCGCGACTGGGTCCGGCGACTGGCGGCGGCCGGATCCACCGATATTCACGATGCTCTCTCCGATGCCTTCTCACTCGCCTCATCCGAGCGGCCTCTCTACGTCATCTTTCTGACGGATGGGCTCCCCACGGAAGGGATCATCGACACCACACAGATCCTGGCAAGCCTCGAGCATCAACGGGCGGAGACGACCTCGGTGTTTACGTTCGGCGTCGGCTTCGACGTCGACACGGTCCTGCTCGACTCAATCGCACAAGATCACCACGGTACGTCCCAATATGTGTTTCCGGGTGAGAACATCGATCAGGCGGTGAGCACTCTCTACGCCAAGGTGGCCTCCCCGGTCCTCACCGGAGTCGAGCTCGCCATCGACGGTGTGATCGTCTCCGACCTATACCCCTCGCGGCTGCCGGACCTTTTCTCAGGCGAACAACTCGTTCTCGCTGGCCGCTACGACGGATGGGGACCGGCCACCGTCTCGCTCAGCGGGCAACTGCTGGGTGATGGCGTCACGATCGAATACAACGACGTGCGATTTACGGCAGCCGGGGGCGACGACGACGTGCCCGGCTTGTGGGCCACTCGAAAGATAGGTGCACTCCTGCGGGACATCCGGCTCAACGGGCCCAGCGAAGAGACAATCGATCAGATCGTCCGCCTCTCGATTCGCCACGGCATCGTCACCCCCTACACCTCGTACCTCGTGACCGAACCGGCCCCGTTCGGCGAGGAGGCGATCGACGTCATCGCACGCAACGCCGCCTCGACCGCGACCCCGCTTGCCGCATCAGGCGAAGAATCGGTCACCGCCGCCGATGCGGCTGCCGAACTCTCCTCCACCGATCTGGCGGCGGTACCCGGTGAGCAGTACCGGGACATCGTCGTCACAGCCGGCGGCCGGACGATGCGCCAACTAGACGGGGTCTGGATCGACACCACATACGATCCCGGCATGGAACGGATCCGGGTGGCCTTCGGCTCGGAGGATTATTTCGCACTCGCCGCAACCTCATCGACGCTGGCCGCCACGCTTGCTGTCGGACGACAAGTCATCGTGGTCGCCGATGGCGTCGCCTACGAAGTCGTCGATGCCGGATCCGACGGCGACGAACTCCCTATCACCATCATCGAGCCGGCGGATACAACCACGACGTCTGACGCGGTGGTGCTCGGAACCGGACCCGACACCGACGACGACCGGTCGATGGCTGCGATCGCACTCGTGGCCGCCCTCGCCGCGGCCGCCGCCCTGGCATTGGTGGCGGCGCGCAAGACGTGAGGACATACGTCAGATATCAGATATCAGATATCAGACAACCGCACTTCTTCGTGTCATCTTTCATCTGTGATCGGGCGTTACGCACCCACTTCGGCGAGACTGTGAGCGATGCGAGACCCCTTGACCTCTGATGAATTGGTGACTCTGACCGACGACCATTCGGATTGGTTGATCGAAAGTAACGCGATGACGCGCACCTTCACCTTCGAAGACTTCTCCGCTGCCATGGGATTTGTCACCAGGGTGGCCCTGGCGGCGGAAAAGATCGATCACCATCCCGACATCGACGTGAGATGGAACAAGGTGACCCTGCTGGTCACCACTCACTCGGCGGGGTCCCTCACCGAGCTGGACCGCAACCTGGTGGACACCATCGACACCTTTGACACCGGCAGCGGGTCGTGACCGCCAGACCTCAGTTCTTGTACCAGTTCACGCCGGGTCCGCGACCAGAGCTGACAACCGACCCCGACGCCTGGACGGCCGAAGACGAGACCATCGCCACCGCGCACTTCGCCTATCTGGAGGCGGCAACCAATGCCGGCACCGTGCTCCTTGCCGGACGCAGTCAGGACGGTCTGGGACCGGCGGTCGTCATCCTTCAGGCGGCCGGCGAACCAGAAGCGAAGGCCTTTATGGAGAACGATCCCTTCGTAGTGTCGGGGCTGTTCGGAGCCGATCTGCACCCGTTCCACATCGCTCTCACGAGCCTGGAGTCAGGAGTCAGGAGTCAGGAGTCCTGAGTCAGGAGTCGGCCCGGGCAGGTAACGGCCGCCGGTGGGGACGGGGCCCCACCGGGCGGAGGAGGGCCGACCGGCGTCTGTTCCGACTCGGTCTTACCGAGTCGGAAGTCGGCCCGGGCAAGTAGCAGCTACATGCCTAGCCGCTCGATGACTCCTGGACGTTGCTGCCAGTCCTTCTCGACTTTGACGCGGAGGTCCAGGTGAACCTTGGTGCCGAGCAGCGTCTCCAATTCGAGACGGGCTGCGGTCCCCGACGCCTTGAGAACTGCACCACCTTTGCCGATCACTATGCCTTTCTGGCTGTCACGCTCGACGAGGAGTCGCGCCTGGACCCGGGTGATTCCGTCCTCACCGACCTCGAGGTCATCCACCACCACCGCCAGCGAATGCGGGAGTTCCTGTCTGAGTCTCGCCAGGAACTTCTCGCGGACGATCTCGCCGATCAGAAACACTTCGGTTTGATCCGACGTCATGTCCTCCGGAAAGTATTGCGGTCCGTCCGGCAACAGCCGTTCCAGTTCGCTGATGATCGGTCCCAGATTCTGCTCTTCGGCTGCGCTGATAGGCACATACGCCTCAAAGTCCCACTCTGAGGCCTTGGCCAATTGCAGCGTGACATCGGCCGGCGAGGCGACATCGACCTTGTTTACGGCGCACACGGTCGGAGTCGACGCTTCGAGCAGGCGCCCCGCCACCAGGCGGTCTCCGGGGCCAATGGGTGCCGTGGCATCGATCACAAACACAACCGCGTCGGCGTCCTCTAGTGAGGCGACGACCCGCTGATTCAGGCGCTTGCCCAAGGCGGTGCGGGCTCGGTGGACTCCCGGGGTGTCGACCAGGACAACTTGCAGGTCAGGGCGATGCACCACTCCGCGGATCACATTTCGAGTCGTCTGCGGACGCTCCGATGTGATGGCGACCTTGGTCCCCACCAGTGCGTTGATCAGAGTGCTCTTGCCGACGTTGGGGCGTCCGACAACGGGTACGAACCCGGATTTCACGCGGGTCCGACGCGAATCCGAGATACCCGCCGTCCCTGGACTCGCTCGGCCGTAAGGGTGATCGCATCGAGGTGGAACACCTCGCCTTCCTTGGGGACCCTTCCGGCCAGACCGAGCAGGAGGCCACCGACCGTATCCCAATCCTCGTCGGGTAGTTCCGTGCCTACGAGCTCTGCCAACTCGTCGACCGGCAGGCGGCCATCGACGACGTACTCCCCATCGGCAACCTGTCGTACGAGAGGCTCTTCCTCGTCGTATTCGTCGACGATCTCGCCGACGATCTCTTCGAGCAGGTCTTCCATCGTCACCAGTCCGGCTGTTCCCCCGAACTCATCGATCACGATCGCCAAATGGACCTTCTGCGTCTGCAGCTCGCGGAACAGTTCGGACACCTTCTTCGTCTCCGGTACGAAAGCGGCGGTACGCATGATCTTCGAAACCGGTCGGGCCGCACCGCCGGTATCGAACAGAG
>Ga0255057_10001919_pt1 | contig 11380 bp, 14 predicted proteins | sample Cases_109_6_MG_FD_189022 | JGI IMG/M metagenome (GOLD analysis project Ga0255057, IMG submission 189022) | Seawater microbial communities from Amundsen Gulf, Northwest Territories, Canada - Cases_109_6 | ecosystem: Environmental > Aquatic > Marine > Gulf | place: Canada: Northwest Territories... | reverse complement strand
ACCGGAAAGCCCCGAGCGCAAGGCCCGGGGCTTTCACCGCATCGGCAGTTTCGCGTCATGCCGAGGACAGTGGCCTACAGCCGTCTGAGCAGTGGGCCACCCGCGGAATCGTGAATCGCTTCATTTCTGGCTCCTTTCTGGTTTCGTTGCTGGAAATCGTCGGAGGCTCAACCGGATTCGTCCGCTACGCCGGTGTCACCAATGACCTCTCTGGCCTTTTCCTCCAGGCGCTTCCTGGCTTCGCCGACCTCATCGAGCGCTTCCCTGAGCTCATCGAGCTCTCCGGAGCGGACGTTGATGCCCTCCCTGATGAAGAGGGCGGCGGCCTCCGAGATGCTCTTCACGGCCCCCGTCTCTACCCAGGCATCGAGCGCACGCTTCGTCTCCTCGTCGACCCTGACCATCACGACTTGGTCGCGAGAGGCTTTGCCCATCTCGGCCACGGTGGCCTTCATGTCACCCGTCAGGCACATAACGGTGCAGTTGGCGAGGTTGTCGCCCGCCATCGCGATCCGAAAGTCGATCCCGTGCTCCGCGAGGGTCTTGCTGATCTGGTCGATCACGTCGGTCATCTGCCTATCGTAATACAATTACATATTACATGCAAGCCGTAATTGGACGCGAAAGGTGTCCGGTACACGGATCGGGGCCGTCGAACGGTGCGCCAATTACCATCACCGTGATGCCAGAGCTCCCCGATGGTGTGGTCACGTTCCTGTTCACCGATGTCGAGGGCAGCACGCGCCTGTGGGAAGAGGCGCCCGATTCGATGATGGCGGCGATCCGACAGCACGATGCGGAGATCGAGGGGGCGGCGGAAGTCAACAATGGCATTCCGGTGCGACCCCGAGGCGAAGGCGACAGCAGGTTTGTGGTCTTCCGCAAGGCCGCCGATGCCGCGGCCGCTGCCCTCGGCGACCTCGAGGCGGAGATGGAGCCGACCGGTTTCGCGGCCGCATCCGCGCGCGGCTCGGCGCGCTCATACGACGTCGCGGCCAAGGAGTTGCTCGAATCATTATGACGAAGATGTGCGCCGTGAAGAGCTGCCGTTTCTGGGTGGCACGGTGATGACGGGCGGTATGCTCGCCACATGGCCGACCGTTACGACGCGATCATCATTGGTGCCGGGGTCATCGGCGCCAACATCGCGTTCGAACTCTCCAAGGCCGGCTACCGCACCGTCAACCTCGACAAGCTGCCGGCCGCCGGATACGGGTCGACGGCCAACTCCTGCGCCATCATCCGCACCCATTATTCGACCTGGCAAGGAGTGTCCCTGGCCTATGAGGGCGTCTTCTATTGGAGGGACTGGCCCAACTATCTCGAGACCGACGACGAGCGGGGACTGATCGAGTACATCGAGTGCGGTGCGGTCTACCTGGGCGACGAGGAACGCTATTCCGAGAAGGTGCTGCCGATCTTCGACGAAATCGGCATCCCGTACGAAATCTGGGACAACGAGACACTCGCCGAGCGGATTACCGGCATCAACCCCGCGAGATTCGCTCCGGCGACCAGGGCCGAGGACGAGCGCTTCTGGGACGAGCCATCCGAGGAACTCAGCGGAGCGATCTTCTCACCGGTCGCCGGCTACGTCACCGACCCGCAACTGGCGACGCACAACCTGCAGCGTGCCGCCGAGGCCAAGGGCGCCGAATTCCGGTTCAACACCGAGGTGGCGGCGATCCCCTCAGAGGACGGCCGGGTCACTGGCGTCGAGCTCGCCGATGGAACCTACATCAAGGCTCCGATCGTGGTGAACGTCGCCGGTCCGCACTCGTTCGTGATCAACGAGATGGCGGGCGTCACCGATGACATGAACATCAAGACCAGGGCGCTGCGTCATGAAGTGCAGCATGTCGCTCCTCCCGAGAGCCTCGACTTCGAAAACAACGGATACCTCGTCGGCGACGACGATCTCGGCACCTACTTCCGCCCCGAGGTCGGCAACAACCTGCTGCTCGGCAGTCAGGACCCGGAATGCGATCCGAAGGAATGGGTATCTGACCCCGACGATTTCAACCGGCAGCTCACCGACGACCAGTGGAACACGCAGGTGTATCGGCTGGCCAAACGCCTCCCCGAACTCGGGATACCGAACCAGAAGAAGGGCATCGTCGACCTGTACGACGTCAGCGACGACTGGATCCCGATCTACGACCGCACCAACCTCGACGGTTTCTATGTCGCCATCGGGACCAGCGGCAACCAGTTCAAGAACGCCCCAAGCGCGGCGTATGCAATGACCGAGCTCATCAAACAGGTAGAGGCCGGCCACGACCACGACGGGGATCCGGTCCGGATCACCCAGCCGCGCAGCGGTCTCGAACTCGACCTGGGCTTCTTCAGCCGCAACCGCAAGATCAACACGGACTCGTCCTTCTCCGTACTCGGGTAGGACCGGGCCCGCCAAGCGCTTCGCATGCCATGGCTCGGCACACAGCTCTAGGAGCGTGTTGGGCAATCCTCCGGCGGGCCGTCGCGGTCGGGGAGAAACCGAGTCACCGCAACCGTGAGCTGGCGGCGGCCCCTCGCACTCGTCATTGTTCAACACCTCCTAGGGTTGCCCGGTGGCGCGGTCGGCGAAGTACTCAGCACTCTCTCTGTTCCGGCGCGGCCTGAGCGGGCAGCCGTGGGAGAAGGCGTGGCGGCGCCATGACCTGCGGCCCAGCTACGACGTGGTCATCGTCGGCGGGGGCGTCCACGGGCTCGCCACGGCCTATTACCTGGCTCGCAACCACTCGATCAGCAACGTCGCGGTCATCGAGAAGGCATATATCGGCAGCGGCGGCAGCGGCCGGAACACGGCCATCGTCCGCTCCAACTACCTGACCCCCGAGGGATCGGCTTTCTACAACCGATCGGTCAAGCTCTATGAGCGCCTCGCCGCTGACCTCAACTTCAACGTCATGTTCGAGCAGCGGGGCCACATGACCCTGGCCCACAACGACGGTTCCCTGCGCACCATGCGGTGGCGGGCCGAGGTCAACAAGCACCAGGGCATCGACTCCGAGGTCATCGGCCCCGACGAGGTCAAACGACTGGCACCGATCATCGATGTCAGCAACCATCCCCGGTACCCCATCCTCGGTGCGTTGTGGCACCCGCCCGGTGGCATCGTCCGCCACGACGCCGTCGTATGGGGATACGCCAGGACCGCCGACGCCCTGGGGGTGCAGATCCATCAGGAGACCGAAGTCACCGGGATCGACGTCTCGAATGGAAAGGTGCGTGGCGTCCAGACGTCACGGGGCTCCGTGTCGGCACCGCTCGTGATCAACTGCACCGCGGGGTGGAGCTCACTCATCGCAGATATGGCCGGGGTGCGGCTCCCGATCACGACCCGGCCCCTCCAGGCCGCCGTTACCGAGCCGGTGCAGCCGATCCTCAACCCGGTCGTGGTTTCGGGCTCGCTGCATGTCTATGTCAGCCAGACCGCCCGCGGCGAGCTGGTCTTCGGGGCCGCCGTCGACCCGTTCGCCTCATACTCGACCAGAGGCTCGCTCGACTTCGCCGAAGGCCTGGCCGGCCACGTCCTCGAGTTGATGCCGTCGCTGTCGAAGATGCGCCTCCTGCGCCAGTGGGCCGGGCTGTGCGACCTGACTCCGGACTTTGCCCCGATCATCGGGCCCACCCCGGTGGACGGCTTCTACGTCGACGTCGGCTGGGGCACCTACGGCTTCAAGGCGGGGCCGGTGGCCGGGGAACAGACCGCGGCGATGGTGGCGACCGGCGTCGTACCGGAGCTGATTGCACCCTTCGGCCTCGATCGCTTCGCCCGCGGTGATCTCACCGCCGAGAAGGGAGCGGCTGCTGTTGGACACTGAGGGCCTCTCATGTTGTTGATCACCTGCCCGCACTGCGGGCCGCGCAACAGCGACGAGTACTCGTTCGAGGGTGAGATCGTTGAGCGCCCGCTGATGGGATGCAGCGAGGAGGCATGGCGGGCGTACCTCTACGAGCGGCACAACGCCGCCGGATGGCAACAGGAGCGTTGGTTCCACGTCTCCGGGTGCAGGCGCTTCCTCGATGTCGAGCGGCATACGGTCAGCAACGAGATCCGCTCGGTGCGCGACGCGGCCGCGGAGGGTTGACCATGCATCGCCTGCCGCCGCGCCCGGGCGAAGTCATCGACCGGTCACGTCCAATAGGGTTCACCTGGAACGGGCGATCGGGCACCGGGTTCGTAGGTGACACGATCGCCTCAGCGCTGGCCGCCTCCGGCGTCTCCGTGTTCTCCCGGAGCTTCAAGTACCACCGTCGCCGCGGGATCCTCACCGCAGATCAGCACGACCCGAACCTGTTCCTCCAGGTCGACGACGAGCCCAACGTGCGCGCCGGGCACCGCCTCCTCGAGGCGGAAATGGACGTGCGCACCCAGAACGCGTGGCCCTCGCTCCGCTTCGATGCCCGCTCGGCCAATCGGCTGGTCGGCCGCTTCCTCACCCCGGGCTTCTACTACAAGACGTTCATGGCCCCGAGCCCGCTCCAGCCGGCTTACCAGCGCGTGCTGCGGCGGTTCGGCGCCGGCGGGACCGTGGGATCGGCAGCGCCCGCTCCGAGCCAAGAGAAGCGCTTTGCCCACCCCGACGTCGTAATTGCCGGTGGCGGCCCCGCCGGGATGGCGGTGGGCATCGCCGCCGCGGAAGCCGGCGCACGGGTCATGCTGGTGGAAGATCAGCACGGTCTTGGCGGTCATCTCCGTTACGCCGGGCCCAGCGCCCTCGAGTCCCTGGGCCACTTGCGTGCCGCGGTGGAGGCCGCCGACGGCATCGAGGTGCTGACAGACGCCGTGGTCACCGGACGGTACGACCACAACTGGGTGTCGGTCGTTGAGCGCTCCCCCGCCGGCGAGCGGCTGGTCAAGGCCAGGGCCAAGTGTCTCGTCGTCGCCGCCGGCAAGATCGAGCGGCCGTACGTGTTCGAAGGCAACGACCTCCCCGGCGTGATGCTGTCGGGAGCGGCGCGGCGCCTCATGAACCTGTGGGCGGTGGCGCCGGGGACCCGTGCCGTCGTCTTTACCGCAAACGGCTCCGGCGCGGCGCTGGCCGAACACCTCGCCGGGATCGGGATCGACGTCGCCGAGGTGATCGACGCCCGCCTAGGGCAGCGGCTCGTTCGCGCTCGTGGCCGCGGCCGGCTGGCCGCCGTAGAGCTTGGCGATGGCCGGACCATCGAAGCCGACCTGCTGGTAACGGCAGCCGGCTGGACGACACCGACCTCCCTGCTGAACATGGCCGGCGATCTCCCCACCTACCGGCCCGACGCGGCCCGTTTCCTCCCCGGCGAGCTGCCGGACGACGTGATGGCCACCGGGGAGATCGTCGGTGACGGCACGCTCGAAGAGATCGTGTCCCACGGCACCGCCGTAGGACGGGAGGCCGCCCGCCGCGCCTTGCAGCAGGCGTTCGACTGGGCACAGGCCACACCACGAGCCGTGCCCCAACCTCCCGCGCCGGCCGAGCCGGTCTCGATCCCGGACCTTCCCCCCGCTACCCATCCCGAAACGTTCCTGGCAACAACCGACGGCTTCGTCGACTTCTCGGAAGACGTGAAGGGCAAGGACCTGGCAATGGCCGCTGCCGAGGGATACGACTCGATCGAGCTGTCCAAGCGATACACAACGGCGACCATGGGACCGATCCAGGGAAAGCTCGAGCTGGTCAACGCGGTTGCGGCCCACGCCGCGGCCACCGGGGCGACGATCGCACGGACTGGAACAACGACGTGGCGCCCCCCATACGCTCCGATCACCCTCGGCGCCCTCGCCGGTCCGGAAGAGGACCCGATTCGCTGCTCCCCCATGCACGACTGGCACGTCGAGCACGGGGCCACCCCGCTAATCGCCGGACAATGGATCCGCCCGGACAACTACGGCGACGCCGGGGCCGAGGTGCGCAATACGAGGGAGAACGTCGGGATCATCGACGTGAGCCCACTGGGCAAAATCGACCTGCGCGGCGCCGACGTGCCAAGGCTGCTGGAGTTCGTCTACATCAACCGCTGGTCGAAGCTCGGCATCGGCAGGGTCCGATACGGGGCCATGGTCGGCGAAGACGGGGTCGTGTTCGACGACGGCGTCACCGCCCGCGTCGGCAACAACCGGTATTACATGACCACGACTTCGTCCGGCGCCGGCCGGGTATGGCACTGGCTGGATCAATGGATGCAAACCACCGCGCCGAGGTGGGACGTCCGGATGACCGCGGTGACCGACGGGTTTGCCGCGATCAACGTCGCTGGGCCGAACGCGAGACGCCTGCTCGAGCGCATTGTCGACGACGTCGACGTCTCCGCCGACGCATTTGGCTACATGCAGGCAAGAACCGGAACCGTGGCGGAGGTCACCGAGTGCCTGTTGCTTCGGATCGGGTTCACCGGCGAGCTCAGTTATGAGCTGCACGTTCCTGCTGGATACGGGGTGCACGTGTGGACGGCCTTGCTGGACGCCGGTGCCGATCTCGGCATCGCACCGTTTGGCATCGAAGCACAGAGGATCATGCGGCTGGAGAAGGGCCACCTCATCGTCGGCCAGGACACCGACGGGCTCACCAAGGCCCACGAAGCGGCCTTGGGATGGGCGGTGCGGACCGACAAGCCGGACTGCGCCGGCAAGCCCGAACTGGAATGGGAGAGCGAAGCGGGGCCCGGCCGGATGCTGGTCGCCGTCCAACCGGATAACCCGAGCCTGGTTCCGGCCGAAGCCAGCCAGATTGTGGCCGGCGGTGACATCGTCGGGCGGGTGACGTCGAGCCGGTTTTCGCCGACGCTCGAGCGCGGGATCTGCCTTGCCATCGTCGATGCCGCCCACGCCGAGGCGGGCACGCGGCTGACGATCCGGCTCCCCGACGGCACGAGCGCCGCCGCGGCGGTCATGGAGCACCACGCTCACTTCGACCCGGAAGGAGCGCGCCTTCGTGGTTGAGTTCGCCGGCCCCGTCACGGTTGCAGCGGTGGATCTGGGTGCCGCCCGCCTCAGCGACGAGTCCACCGCGCCGAAGTGGCGAATCTGGGCAGACCACTGGTCGGTGCCGCTCGGGACAGCGGCGAGAGCCGAGGCCCGCCTCGTCTTCTCGATCTCGCCGGGAGAGTGGATTGCGATCGGCGGATCGGCACCGCCCGACGCGGTCGACCTGACCCACGTGCGAGCTATGTTCCGCCTTACCGGCCCCGGCGCCACGGCCATCCTCGAACATCTGTGTGGCATCGATCTGAGCGACCAATTCACCCCGCACGGTGCGGCGGCGCGCACCCTGGTGGCCGGCGTGGCAACCGAGATGGTCCGCGACGATGTTGAGGGCAACCCGTCCTACCTACTGCTGATGTCGCGCTCGTTCGCCCGTGCGGTGTGGGAGCGCCTGATCGCAGTCAGCCGACCTCTGTAGACGCATCGCCTCCGGCGACGCGATGCCGGACGCAATCATGTCGCACCCGTCGTGTACCTTGGTCGCATCATGCGGATTCAGGCTGGACAACTGGTTTCCCTCGGCTATGGGAAATACGCCCGATCCGATGACGTGATCGCCGTGGAGCCGATCACCGACGGCCGTGGCCCAGGGCGGCGCTCCCTGGTGTGGATCCGGGGTGTGCCCGATCCGATGGTGGCGTCGCGGGCCGAAGGGTCGATCATCGACGATCTGGTCACTCCTGCGGACGAGGCGGCGCGGATGAAGGCGCAGCGCTCGGTGATGCGCAAGCTGATCCGGGTGATCGACGAGGCTTCGCCAGGCGTCCGCCGCGTCCTCGACGAAGAAAGCGGGGCGGATCTCGGCGATCTCATCGACGAGGCCAACCGGGTGCTCGGCTGACGTTTGTGCTGCTCAGTAATTGACCAGGGTGAGTAGATCGATGCCCGATGGCAGCTTCGCCCGTCCGCCGAGAAAGTCGAGCTCGACCACCGCGGCGACGCCGGCCACAGCAGCGCCGAGCCGCTCGATGAGGGTGATGGAAGCAACTGCGGTGCCTCCGGTGGCAATCACGTCATCGACGATCAGTACGACATCCCCCGGTCCAGCGGCGTCCTTGTGGATCTCGAGTAGATCGGTGCCGTACTCCAGTGCGTAGTCCTCGCTCTCGACATCGTGCGGTAGCTTGCCCGCCTTGCGGATGGGAATGAATCCTGCGGTGAGCTGGGTAGCGACCGGGGCGGCGAAGATGAAGCCGCGGGCCTCGATGCCGGCGACCCTGGTGATGCCGGCGTCCGCGTAGTGACCCGCCAGGTGGAGCACCACCGACCGGAAGGTGTCGGCGTGGGCAAGCAGCGGTGTGATGTCCTTGAAGATGACCCCCGGCTCGGGAAAGTCGGGGATGTCGCGGATGAGATCCTTCAGGGCTGCTTCGTCCATCGCGCTCCGGTGTCCTAGCAATCGAGCTGCCACGCTAGCGATTGATGACGAGGACACCGGCGCCTTGCCGTTGGGTGGGCCCGGGTCGGCGGATACGACGACCCCAAACCCGGGTCAGCGCGAGAGCCGGGTGTGAGGTTCGAACTCACGACCTTCTCTTTACAAGAGAGATATCGGGGGTATTGTGGACCTTGAGAACTCGGCGAAAACCCTTGCCAGAGAAGAGTTCTAGCCTCTCGTTGGTTCCGGTTGTTTGTCGTCGTTTCGTGGTCTCATGTGGCATGGATGTGGTATGGAGTGCCTGCCGCCGACCCGCTCGCATAAGTGCCGTCAGCGCACTCGCCGAGGTGGGGATGATATACCCCTTCCATGTGGTGGTCTTCCCCCTCCCCATGCCCCAACGACACTCCCACCTCATAGACACCGTCGATGCGCGAGAAGGCCTTATCGATCGTTGAGGTACAGAACGAACACGACAAGCCCCCGATCTTCATCCGGAACGCAGCTTGCTCGCCGTTACCGTCCGACCCGCGGTCTGTGTGCTTGAGAGCCATCCTTTTCACCGTGTCGGTTCAGTCGTGATCGAAACCCGAGGCGCGGATCCGTTCCCGGACCTCGTCCTCGGACACTCGGTCCGGGTCGAAACGCACTTCAACCTGCCCAACCTCGTAGTCGGCTCGAGCCCGGATCACACCATCCAGGTTGCTCACCGCCGAGCCGAGGTTGTCGGCGCATCCCGAGCAGTGAAAACCCCTCCGCATCAGGATCGTCTTTGATCTCGCAGTTGCCATCAGTCCATCACTTCCTAGATGTCAATTTGCTGCGTTGTCGCTTGTATGGTCAGTGTTTCCGGCGGGCTGAAGGATGTGACACACACACGGATCGTCTGCCGCGATGTCCCGCAGTACGAGCTCGCCGCTGCAGCCGGCCAAGCTCATCGGACAAGGCCTCCAGCTGGTTGATCCGCTCCGCAACGGCATCAACCTGCCGATCCAACACCCCACGAACGTACCCACAGGGAGCCTCACCCTTGTCCCGCAAGCCCAGAATGTCGCGGATGTCATCCAACCCGAAACCCAACGACCTTGCCAATGTCACAAACCGAAGCCGCTCCATATCAGCCGCCGCGCGCAGCCGAGGTACCGCTGGGACGACGTCGAGCACAGTGAGGTGTGGTTCATTGGTATCTGCGACCTTGACCGCGGCGCGCAGCGTCATCGGTTCGAGATGCCCGGGCGACGCTGCGACCAGAATGTTCTTGAAGCGATCCATCACTCCACCGTATCTTCTCTTTCGTTGATCCCGTCGCTGCGGCCGCTGTGGTGATCCGACGCCGGTGACGTGCCTGGACCGTCGGTTCGGTCCCGGCGCATGGCGAAGTAGGCGAACCGCGGCACCGGCCCCTGAGCGCTGGTCTGCCACGTCACCGAACTGTCGACGCGGCTCACCCCGAGCACGATGCTGGTGAGGCGCTCCAGCCGGACCGCCTCTCGCCGATCCGTGACGGCACCCGCCAGGGTGACGATGCCCTGGTTCACCGCGACGTCGATAGTGTCCGGGTCGAGCCCCAGAATGTCATCGATCACATCGGAGCGAATCTCCTCCTCGATATCGGCATCGGACCGGGCGAGGGCGGCAACGACGTCGCGGCGTGAGATGATGCCCTCGAGGGCGAAGCCGTCACCGACGACTACCAGCCGCCGTACCCTGGCCTTCTCCATCACTCCGGCTGCCTTCGCCAAGGGATCGTCCCGGCGCACCCCTACTACCTCGCGGCTCATCAAGTCCGAGACCGTCGACCCCGAAGACCGCATGCGTGAACCGCGCCGCGTGCCAGTGTCAGCCGGATCCGGGAGGACGGCGCGATGGAGCAGGTCGGCTTCGGTGAGGATCCCGACCACACGGCCAACGTTGTCGACCACCGGCAGTCCACTGACCCCGGCGTCACGCATGATCCTGGCAGCAACCGTCACCGACGCATCAGGCGCAACGGTGACGACATTGGCCGTCATGGCCTCTTCGACAGTATGCATCTCACCTCCTTACAAATCCGGTCCCGGTCATCGCCGGCCGCCAGTTCCTGGGTGCTATTACGACGATCTGCGATATGGACTGGCCTTGTCATCGGACGCACTCCCGGCACACGGTGGTGGCGAGCAGGGCGTCGAGGCGCGCCTCGGGAATCGCTGACCCGCAGGTTTGGCACCGTCCGTATTCGCCCGCTTCGATGCGGTCGAGGGCGGTGTCGATGGCAGCGAGGCGGGCCTCGACCCCGTCGGCCTGGAGGGCGGCCTCGGCGTCGGTGACGCCATGGGGCTCATAATCCTCACGGTTGGTCGCCGCGTCCCGAAGATCCTCCAGCAGGTCCCTCAGCCGGTCACGTTCGTCGAGGAGCTGGGACTGGCGCCGCCACTCAGAAGCCGAGTACACATTCATTCGCCCGCCTTCGGAACCGTCGTGCCAGACCTGGCCGACGACTGACCCGGAGCCGTGGTGGATCTGGTGCGCTCGCCAGCCGAGAGCACCATGGCGTCACGAGCCAAACCGCCGCTACATGCGACACAATTGGCGTTGGCAGGCACCACCCTCAGCCGCTCCAGCGGGATACCGGCACCACAGCCCACGCAGTAGCCGTAAGTACCGTCTCGTATCCGAGCCAGAGCCTGCTCGACCTCCCACAGGCGCCGATCAGCCCGCTCCGACAACATGAAAGCAGCGGCACCAGCGGAATCCGGCGCAGGGTCCTCCGCATCGAACAGGCCGTTTCGATCTCCCGCGCTCAACGCATCGACGGCCTCGTCACCCGATGCGCCCACATAGCGCGATATCGAGTCTCGGCGCGCGACCAGAAGCTCGACCAAGCCGGCCAGCGTCCTGGGCGCGAATTGGGTAGCACTGACAGACATGCGTGCTCCAGCCTTCGTGAGACATTCTTCCTCTGTCGCGAAGGTCTCTCCCGCCCCTGAAAGGGGCCAGCACACCGGGCCGGACGACCGTGATGACGGCGATGCTCGTTTCGGGATACTCCCCTTGTA
>Ga0255057_10001918_pt1 | contig 11381 bp, 7 predicted proteins | sample Cases_109_6_MG_FD_189022 | JGI IMG/M metagenome (GOLD analysis project Ga0255057, IMG submission 189022) | Seawater microbial communities from Amundsen Gulf, Northwest Territories, Canada - Cases_109_6 | ecosystem: Environmental > Aquatic > Marine > Gulf | place: Canada: Northwest Territories... | reverse complement strand
CGGCCCAGCAGATCGTCGTCGCTGTCGTAGCCGAGTAGTCGGACGCATGCCGGATTGGCGAACGTGCAGTTCCCCTGCAGGTCGACTCCGTAGATGCCCTCGCCCGTGGAGTTCAACAGCAACGTTGCGAGGTCCTCGTCGACCGGAGTTCCTCCAGACGCGGGTGATGGGTGAGCCACCTAGACCTCCAACCCTTCCCGTGTGCAGTGGTGTACGGTACCGAGCGTTTCTGAAGCCTGCTTGTCAGCCGAGCTTCGCGATCGCTTCCTTCGTCGACAGAACCTCGTTGGCGAGATACCCGAAGTTCACCAGGGCGGCTGCGTAACCGTCACCGATATCGGGGTGCTGAGGAGCAGCGGTTGCATCCTTCACGACCGCCACCTCGAACCCGTCTTCGAGGAGCTCTCGCAAGTGAGCCTCGACACACAGATTTGCCGACATTCCGCCGAGCACGACCTTATCGATCCCGCGCTTGCGCAGCTGCAGACTCAGGTCGTTGCTCTCAGGTCCGAAGACCTTGTGGGGACTCGTAACAACGGTCTCACCGTCTGCGATGTATTGCTTCAACGACTCGAGCCAATCTGCTCCAGACCCCTCGAAGCCGTCCAAGCTGAGAGATCCGGTGCGGTCGAACATATTGATGTCGTGCATCATCGTTTCGACAGTGCCGCCGAACTGCCAACCATGATCGGTTGGGTAGTAGTAGTGAGGAGAAACTACGACGGGGTAGCCGCCGCTCTTTGCTGCCTGGAACATGCTCTCGATGTTCGCGACCGTGTTGTTTTCTTCAACGTTCGCCCCTACCAGTTCCCACGTCACTCCTTCTGGACTCAAGAAGTCGTTTTGCGGGTCGACGATGACTACGGCTGTATCTTCGGAATTGAAGTCCATGGCTGGTCCCCTCTGTGGATTGCCGACATGAGACTACGGGGACACCCGTAGTTATGCCAGGTCCCCAAGCATCCATCGAACGCCAGGACCCCCTCGGCCACGGCGACCCCACACCGAGGGGGCTTGCTCTTGACCTCTCAGGTACCTGGAATGGTTGTTATCGGACTAAGAAGCGAACTGGCTTGAGCGGGGAGAGAGGATGGCCGATGTGACCTCCGTTTGAGGTTGGTGTTCGGATAGGAGATGAATAAGGTCGTCGGTGGCTCGGATGACGTCGGCTTCGGCGTTCTCGTGTTGACCCTCAACGGTGATCAGCGCATCGATAGTTGCTGTTCGAGCCGCGCTCTGGTCGCTTTGGCGCCAACACCAACGGCGGGCGCTCACCAGCCCCACGTCATCGACAAACACCACCTCGCCGGGTTCTGGATGCGACACAGCGGCTGAGCCGAGGTCGGTGAACATTTCGTCCCCGTCCGCGAAACGTACGGTCGTAGGGCCAGATACCAAGTGTTGGTCGAACACCGCAACTGGGAGACTGTGGCGGAGGCTCACCAAGTTGGCAAGGTCAACCAACAGGTTGATCGATGGAATGCTGCCCTGCTTGGTAAGACGCCGCAACAAGGACTCGGCGGCATTGCGGTACTGGGTTGGTTTGACCCCGAAGGCACTAAAGGTGCGCCTCCAGGCCGCCACGCTGGTGATCTCAGACAATGGCACACCCTCGAGACCTTCCCAAATACTGCGCTGTTCAGCTCGATAGACACCCAACAGATCCGGCGGTGTCGCGCCGTTGGCAAGCCCGGTGGCATGAACGACGCCACCGCGGGTATTGGGGAAAGCGTCAAGGAGCTCCGTCGAATAACAGAACAGGACCACGAGCGCAGTCTCGCAGAAGCACCCGGACGCCGCTGAATCTGAAGCAGTCGGATGTATTTGGAATACACGCTTGTCGGAAGTCAGCCTCTTCCTCACCGGCGAGGACACGCTGATGCCGTCCGAGGTGCCGATTGGGTGTCCGGAACCCGTGCCATCGGGGTCTATGGGGTTACATGGGGTGCAGCTCGGTGCCGCAAAGACCGAGAAGGGTTCCCGAAATTAAGTCACGTCCGAAGACCCCGTCGTCACGGGCTTTCGGACTGCTCGATGCAGCTGAAGAGCACTCAGTGCAGTGGCGTCGGAGAGCCGACGGTGGATAAGACCGACCCCTTGTGGAGGTTGAAGCCCTGGGGGTCTGCCACATATCGGCAAGGGTGAGCCTTCGTTCGCGAGAGACCGCCACTTGTCGTTCGCCGGAAACGAACCGCAGCCGGTCTACCTTGAGTCCGCACATGTCCCACCCCGCACCGCCGGCCGTCGTCGACTATGACCGCAAGTGGTTTGTCATGGTTGCCATCGCCATGGGGATCTTCCTCGGAACCATCGACGGGAGCATCGTCAACGCCGCGCTTCCGACGCTTGTCACCGAACTCGACACCGCCTTCAGCGCCATCCAGTGGGTCATCCTCGGCTACCTGCTCACCCTCGCCACGCTCACACTCGGCGTGGGGCGGCTCGGTGATATCACCGGCAAGCGGCCCATCTACACAGCCGGGTTTGGGCTCTTCACGCTGGCGTCGATGCTGTGCGGGCTGTCGCCGTCGGTCGGATTCCTGATCGGATTCCGGATCCTGCAGGGAGTGGGGGCATCCATGATCTTCGCCCTCGGTTTCGCCATCATCACCGAGTCCTTTCCTCCGGCGGAACGCGGCAGGGCCCTGGGGATCCTCGGGTCGATCGTCTCGGTCGGCATCGCCATAGGCCCCGCCCTCGGGGGGATCATCATCGACGCCCTGTCGTGGCGCTGGATCTTCTTCGTCAACCTGCCGGTGGGGATCGTCGGAACCTGGACGGCGTGGCGCTTCGTGCCCGATGTGGCGCCACCGGGTAGACAGAGGTTCGACTTCATCGGGGCCGGCGCCTTCTTCGGCACCCTGCTGTCGCTGATGCTGGCACTCACCCTGGCGCAGGAACGCGGCTTCACCGCCCCGGTCGTCGTCGGATTGCTCGCCGTCTTCGCGGTTGGACTCACGATCTTCATCAGTTTCGAGCGACGGATCGATCAGCCGATGCTCGACCTCGCTCTGTTTCGGGATCCACTGCTGACGGTCAACCTCGTCATGGGGTTCCTCGTGTTCGTCGCCATCGTCGGGGCGCTCATCCTGCTCCCGTTCTACCTGCAGGACGTGCTGGGTTACGACGTACGCACGATGGGACTACTCCTGGCGGTGATCCCGCTCGGCCTGGGTGTGGCGGCGCCGATCAGCGGTGCGTGGTCGGATCGGATCGGGCCTCGGCCCGTGCTCGTGGTCGGGCTCGTCGTGATGCTCCTCGGTTTCGGCGGCTTCACCACGCTCACGACGACGACTTCCGCCCTGCAGTACTTCGTCCTGGCCCTCCCAATCGGGATCGGCATCGGCATTTTCCAATCCCCGAACAACAGTGCAGTGATGGGAGCTGTTCCCAGCGAGCGGCTCGGCGTGACTTCCGGAATGCTCACCATCACCCGTATCACCGGACAGATCTGCGGCATCGCCGTGCTCGGAGCGTTGTGGGCTGGTCGGGTGGCGGTCCGGGGCGGAACCGGCGACCCGACCAAGGCTCCTCCTGCCGTGCAGGTCGGGGCCCTCACCGACACCATGACCGTGATCGTCGGCTTGGTCGTGCTCGCTCTGGCGCTGGCGATCTGGAGTCTGTGGCAGGACCGGAGGGGTCGGTCGGTGGCATCGGCCTGACCGGAGACCGACTCGGCCACAACAGAGCACCAACCACGCCAAGGATGCACTCCACTGTGCTGCTGACGACAGGAGACAGCGCAGCTGACGTAGTTGCTGCCGCAGGCGTTAGTGCGGACGCACCTGGCTCCCAGCCTGGAACTCCGGCGTTCCTCGATACCTAGCTGAGCTCGGAGCGACGGCCTTTCAGGGCAGGGAGCAACGGGTCGAGGTGCCCGACGGAATGCCGTCCGAGTATCCCCCGGACCTCCGCCCTTTTTTTTGGGTACCACCGGGGAGGTTGGGATGCGGGGTAGGCGTTCCCGTTGTCTTTCCACGGTCGCCCGCCCTTTTGGGGTCTCCCGGAGCACCGCTGCGGGTCGTCGAAGGCAGCGGAAGGCACGTGACGGGGTTCCGGTGGGAAGCGACGGCGACTGGGGCGTCAGTTCAAAAGCTCGCTCGGAGGCATTGGGTGCAGTGGTGTCGGAGAGCCGACGGTGGACAAGACCGACCCCGAGTGGAGGATCAGGCCGTGGAGCCGCCACCCTGACCCAAGTGCCTGATGTGTTCACTGGGTCCCGCACCGTGAGATAGTGTTCAAGACAGCCACCCAGTGAGGCCGAACCGTATGAAGGTCGAGAAATTCCAGGTGATGAAGTTCAGGAACTTCATCAATTCAGGTGAGATAGAGGTGAACGCTGAAGTCATCTGCTTCGTTGGCAAGAACGGATCAGGCAAATCCGCTCTCCTTGAAGCCCTCTACTTACTGAACCCCGTCTATGGGGAGGAATTCGACGTCGACGAGCACTATCCCCGCTGGCTAACTGTTCAGGATCGGCGGAGCGGCGACATCTCGAAGGCAGTTCCGATCCGGGCGTGGTTCGAACTCGATGAGGACGATTGTGCTGCGGTCAACGACGAGCTTGGAGAGGGAGCGATCTCGCCGCAGACCATTGTGTTCTCTAAGCAGTACTCCGGTAAAGGCATCTGGAAGATCAAGTCTTCCGAGGCTCCGATTGTTAAGGCGTTCGCCAACACCCTCCCGGAGCCGCATGGCGAATTCGTCAGGAAGTACAAGACGCTCGATGATTTGGCGAGCGCTCTTGCAGAGGCTTCGCAGGCACCGCCAGTGAGTGGCGATGAAGAGCAGGCCGGGGCCTTTGGGGCGGCGGAAGCAGCATTGGTCCAGAAGGGTCTCGTAGAGGAGGGCCTCGACGGAGGGTCATTTGAGGCGATTGCTCGGATTCTCAAGAAACGGTTGCCCAAATTTTTCAGATTCTCCGATTACCAGACCCTCCCCGGCAGAGTCGACTTCCATGAGATCGCGTCGGTTGCCGATCCCGGACCCGCAAGCTCTGGACTCCGGACAGCCCAGGCCTTGATCAAGCTCGCCGAAACCGATTTGGAGCGACTCGGCGACGATGCGTATGAACTTAGAAAAGGCGAACTTGAAGCTATTTCAATCGACCTGACAAATCAGGTGCTTGAGTACTGGAAGCAGAACCCGTCACTCACTGTCACGATCGATGTCGACAAGGAGACCGTGCCAGCTCCCGGTGGTGGACAGCAAGCCGTCGCCCGCTTCCTGGACGTGCGGATCGCGGACAAGCGGACCGGTTACTCCAACAATTTCGACCAGCGCTCGACCGGTTTTCAGTGGTTCTTTTCGTTTCTGGTCGCCTTCAGCGAGTTCGAGACGCTCGGTGAGGATGTGGTCATTCTTCTCGATGAGCCCGCTTTGGGCCTACACGGCCGCGCTCAAGCGGACTTTTTGCGGTTTATCGATGAGCGTTTAGCGGTCGCGAGCCAAGTGTTCTATACGACGCACTCTCCGTTCATGGTCGACCTTTCGAAGATTGAGCGGGTCAGAGTGGTCGAGGACCGCGGGCCTGACGACGGCGCCAAGGCGAGCTCAGAGGTTCTTGCAATCGACCCCGACACCCTGTTTCCCCTTCAGGCTGCCTTGGGCTACGACATCGCGCAGAGCCTCTTCGTCGGTCCGGACAATCTCGTCGTCGAAGGAACATCGGACTTCGTGTACCTGAGCGTGATGGGTCTGTTGCTCGAGTATCAGGGGAAATCTGGACTCGATCAACGGTGGCGAGTTCTCCCGGCTGGCGGCGCGACCAACATTGCGACTTTCGTGGCCTTGGTTGGACCAGCGCTGGACGTCACGGTTGTGATCGACGCCGACGCCCGTGGCTTTCAGCGCGTGCAGGGCATGGTCAAGTCTGCTCTTCTTAAGCCCGAGCGGCTGGTTGTGGTGGCGGACGCTGCAACGTTAAAGAATGCTGACATCGAAGACCTCTTCTCAGAGGGTGACTACCTGAAGCTCTACAACGGCGCGTTTGGCGTCGACGTGAAGGTGAAGGACCTGCCACCTGGTGATCGGATTGTTAAGCGCCTGGAAACGAAGGAGGGCGAATTCAACCACGGCAAGCCCGCGGACTACTTGCTACGTCACCATGCGGAGCTGACCTTCGCGACTGGATCGCTGGATCGCTTCGAGGCCCTGATACAGCTAGTCAACAACACCCTGAGCTAGACCAGGGAGTAGCTTCGGCTTGAGGGTGCGTCCTCTGAGGTGAGGCTTACTGGAGGGTCGGGTATTTCCGGTGTCGGAGAGCCGACGGCGGATAAGACAGACTCCTCCCCTGGAGGCTGAAGGCGTGGAGCTTCGTTGCCCATCAATGAGGGGAAGGATCGAACCTCGACAGACGTCCAGAGCAGGGAGTAGGCGACGATTCAGCCATCTCCCACGGGGGTCACGGCACGGCTTGGTGGATGGATCGATCCCCTAGAGGTCGTTTCTGATGAGATCCTCGGGAGACTCCCGGCGAACCACGATCCGGGCATCACCGGCCTGAGCGAAGACGACGGCAGGGCGCAACATCTTGTTGTAGTTCGAGCCCATCGAATGCCCGTAGGCCCCCGTCACGGGGGTAGCCACCAAGTCCCCCACCACTAGGTCGCTTGGCACCCGGCCGTCCCGGACCAGTACGTCACCCGACTCGCAGTGTTTTCCGACCAGGCGGATGAGCTTGGGTCGATCGGCGGCGACCGATCGGGGAAGGAACGTCTCGTATCCACTGCCGTAGAGAACTGGCCGCGGATTGTCACTCATGCCCCCATCGACCGCCACGTATGTTCGGGTTCCTGGGATGTCCTTGATACTCCCCACCGTGTAGATGGTCACCGCTGCCGAGGCCACGATCGCTCGGCCGGGTTCTGCCCAGAGCTCGGAGTTGAGGCCCAGTGAATAGGCAGCGGTCCGTAGTGTCGATGCCCACTCAGCGATCGTGGGAGCGGTCTCGCCCTCGACGTAGGCCACCCCTAGGCCGCCGCCGATCGCGAGCTCGGGCAGCCCGTAGGGCGTCGCGAACTCGGCGACCGCCCGCAGCGCCTCGGCGAACGACTCGACACGGAAGACCTGGGACCCGATGTGCGCATGCAGACCGTGGACGTCGAAGGCCGGCGACGCTAGGGCGCGCTCGACAGCTCGGGCGGCGTCCCCATTTGCAACTGTGAACCCGAACTTGGAGTCATTCAGGCCCGTTGTCACGTATTCGTGGGCGTGGGCATCGATCCCGGGCGTGATCCTCAGGAAGACCGCCGGAACCGGGTGTCCACTCGCCACCAGGCGCTCAATCCGATCCAGTTCGTCGAAACCGTCTACGACGAGGCGGCCAACCCGGTTGTCGAGGGCCATCTCGATTTCGCGCAACGACTTGTTGTTCCCGTGCACGACCTGCCGCTCCGACGGCACTCCCGCGGTCAGCGCAACGAACGCCTCGCCCTCCGTGGCGACATCGATCCTCATGCCTTCCTCATGGGCCAGCCGGGCCATTGCCATGCAGAGGAAGGCCTTCGATGCATACACCGCACCGTCGCCGAAAGCAGCCACGGCCTGGCGACAACGTTCTCGCACGTGATCCTCGTCGTACACGAATAGTGGGGTGCCGAACTCTGCCGCTAGGTCGAGGGTGTCACACCCGGCGATCATCAAACTGCCACCCTCGGCGATCGTGGCATTGTCGGGCAACAGCACCGGGGGCAAGGAGGACATGGCCAGAGATGGTACCGAGAGGACGGAACCATCTCCTGCCGATCACTCTGTCTTGCTGGCCTGGACTCGGCGCGATTCGTATGGGCGCCCTGGGGGAAGCCTCACGGGCGCAAGCGCCCTTGTAACGCCTCCCATCGAGCATCGGCCTCGGTTAGATCAGACGAGACTTGAGCCCGAATGGAGGTCGAATCGAGGCAGAGAACCCGGCGGTGTCGGAGAGCCGACGGTGGATAAGACCGACCCCCCCTGGAGGCTGAAGGCGTGGAGTCCAGGTTGTTGACGGATACAGATCGTCAGGCCCGCCGCGGTGCCGCTCTAGATCCCTTCGGTCGTGCAGAACCGATTGTTGATGTAGACGTGTCTACTGCCTGAGAAGCTTCCAGCAGGTCGAAGCCTCCGTTGTCGCACGCCTCGCCGACTGCCAATAAGTCTCCTTGACATCCGACACCATTCCAGGCATCCGAGAGAGCAAGACAAGACGCCCCCGGTGTGGTGGTTACCGAGTTGGAGGGGCCTGGCGGATGGAGTTAGACCCCCACCGGACCACCGGACCACCCGAGTCGTGGAGTGGTCCCGTGTACTACTCTACGTGGTGCCACTCTCGGTGCTGGGTGTGGCCACTTGGAGGAAGGGACCATCGTTCACGTCATCACGCGCCTGATCGGCAGCGCGAGTCGCTCGTGCGCCCCCGTACGGGTTCCCCGCGCCGGTGCGCGCAGAGTGGTCCACGCCCTCAGAAGGGTTACGCCCACCGGGGCCGATTCGGCGACCCCCGGCACGGCGACCGCCCGGTCCAATCACGGAGCGGCAGATGGGTGACCGCTGGCTGACCTTCGTGGTGGAGCGGGAACCGGAGCAGCCGGTTCGCCCCCGCCCCCTGCAGTTCCCGCCCGCGATAGAACGTCGGCCGGTCCGGATCGCTCTTCCGGCGCCGCCGCCGACAAGGCGTGCGCTCTGGTCGCTGGCAGCGGGCGTGGTGCTGATCTCCGGAATCCTGGCCGGACTGTTGGGAGCCTGGCAGGTCGCGGCGTCTGGTGTCAGCTGGAACAAGATCGTGCGCGATGCGGCGGAGATCAGAGAGGATCTCGCCAATCGCTCGCAGGCCGCCACGGCGGCGCTCACCAACGAGCTCGCCGAACTCGGGCCGATGGCTTCGACACTCGCTGAAGTATCGACCGCCCTCGAGGCCGCGGCCCGCCTTGCTGCCGATCTGGAGGCGGTGGCGAGCGGAGAGCTTCCTTCGGGCCCCGCCGGGTCGGGCGACGCACTGCGGACGGCGGGTGCGGCGCTGTTGGCCGTCTCCGATGTCGTCGTCCCGGCTCCCGCCACTGGCTTCGGGCCATTCGTGCTCCGGTACCCGCTGCCAGGGCACTCCGTCACAGACTCGTTCGGCGCCCGCCGGGATGACAGGTTCCACCAAGGGATCGACATCGGCGCGTCTGCATGGACCCCGATCCTCGCCGCCGCCGACGGCGTCGTGCTCCAATCGGGCTGGTTGGACGGCGGCGCAGGGAACGGAGTCATCCTCCGCCACGAGCCAGGCTGGGAAACGCGTTACTTCCACATGGTCAGCGCGGATCTCCCCGTAGCGCCCGGAGAGAGCGTGCTCGCCGGCCAGGTGATCGGGAATGTCGGGAGCACGGGCGACAGCACCGGCCCTCATCTCCATTTCGAGATCGTGTACGGCCCGATCAGAATGGATCCCGAGCGCGGGTTCACCTACATCGGTCGTGGGATCGAGGTCGTCGATCCCACCACCGACCTACCCGTGAACGGGTCGCGGGTGACTCCCCCCGCGCTCATCGATCCGGCAAGTGCCCGCACCGGATCGTCGACAGCAGAGAGATCGGCGGCGGACATCGCCGCCCTGGCCGCTGCGAGAGCCGACATCGGCGACGTGCAGCGAGAACTGCTGGACATCGCGGCAGACGCCTCCAACCAGGCGGCGGTGCTCGAGGAGCGCCGCCTCGCGGAACAGGATCGAGCCCGGATCGCCGCGCTGATCCTCTACGGGGGAGCCGTGACCGTGGTGTTCGGCCTGCTGCTGCTGTGGGTGACCCGCCCGCGGCGGCCGGCCACCCGATAGCCACCAGATAGAACCTGGCCCATCACTTCTCGGTGCAGTGGTGTCGGAGAGCCGACGGTGGAAAAGACCGACCCAGGGTGGAGGCTGCGGGATTGGGTCGGTTCCAGGTAGGCGCCTTCGATAAACCACTCCCCCACTGACCAGCAAATTGACTGATGTGCGAGCTGAGATCCGCTCGGCCGAGAGCAGCTGGTGGCCTGCGTACGGATGAGCGGGCCCGACGTTGCCATCGGGCCCGCTCACCTATGTGTCAGCTAGTAACCGGTCGTCGCTCAGACGTTTCGGTCGCGCTAACTACAGGCTGCCTGGTTCGTCAGCAGAGACCCGCCGGCGAACTGGTGTCGCACTTGTTCTTCTTGTAGGTGTTGCCGGTACCGCCGGTACCAGCCCCCGCCGTGTCATCGACAATGTCGAATCCACCGCTGGTGCCGATCTTGTTCTTCTCGAACGTGTTCCCGGGTGATCCGGTCACCACGATGCCGTCGCCGCTGATGTTGCCGATCTTGTTCTTCTTGACCGTGTTGCCGGAGACCACCCCCAGCGGGCCAGAGTCATTCGCCTCGGTCAGTTCGATACCGTTCACATTTACGAGTGCCGAGTTGTCGCTGACGAGGTCGACCTTGTTGCCGTCGATCTTGTTGCCAGTCAAGGCAGCTGCACCGCTACGGCCGAAACGAAAGTCGGCGAACAGGACGATGCCGCTCCCGCTGTAGCCACCGCAGTCACCCGGCGACACGAGGAGTGTCCCTTCGATGGTGTTCTTCTTGACCGTATTGCCCTCGTAGGCGCCGCCGTCGCGGCCTCCGACAAGGATACCGATACCGCCTCCGCAAATGGTCCACAGATCGGTGATCGTGTTCTTCTCGATCTTCCAGCCATTGCCATTCCAGTCGGTGATCGCCTGGAGGACCTCGTCCATCGTGTTCTTCGTCACGGTCACGTTGTCGGCACCACTGCTGTAGATGGCGAAATCGAGCGCCCCGTCATCGACACGCACGAACTGTTGGGCGCCCACGAACTGGAAGCCCTCGATCTTCGCTCCGCTACCGCTGTAGTCCCCGTTGAATAGGAACCCAACGCGCAGGTCCGGGGCCAAGAACGGGCCATCGTTGATGATCACGCTCCCTTTCTTCGCCTTCAGGTGCACCGCCTTGTCGACGATGGCCCCGAAATATTCGCCTGCGCAAACTTCGATCTTGTCGCCGGCAACCGCAGCATCGATGGCCGCCTGGATGGTCGTGTAGAGCGCGCCGGGACAGTCCAAGCCGTCGTCGTCGACGACGAGTGCCGCCGATTTTGCCGGTTTGGCACTAGCCGTCGGTATCGTGAGCGCCAGCGCGACCAGAATGGCCGTAGAGATCACCGTGATTCTACGCATTGCTGTGTTCCTCCCCTTGGGCCGAATTGGCCCGTTGCTTTACCCTTTCACCTCTTTGCGACTGCCGGCCGCCCCGCACCACCAGCCCCCACTACGTAGTGTAGTCTGTGCCACCACGCTTGGTAGTCGCTAGCGGGCATCAGGTGCGCTGGTGTCGGAGAGCCGACGGTCCCACGCCTCTGTGTCACCTATGACCCCACGGGGCGTAGG
>Ga0255057_10001917_pt1 | contig 11382 bp, 8 predicted proteins | sample Cases_109_6_MG_FD_189022 | JGI IMG/M metagenome (GOLD analysis project Ga0255057, IMG submission 189022) | Seawater microbial communities from Amundsen Gulf, Northwest Territories, Canada - Cases_109_6 | ecosystem: Environmental > Aquatic > Marine > Gulf | place: Canada: Northwest Territories... | reverse complement strand
GCCGCATTGCCTCGGCCACGACCTCCGCTCGGGTCGCTTGGGCTGGTGCGGGTGCTGTGCCGGGAAGAGGGTGGACGTCCTTGCGTGCAATGGCGAGGTGGTCCAGCAGTTTTTTCAATCCGAATTGGGGATGCTCGGGATGATCGGGCGCAATGGCCTGCCAGCTCTCGTCGTCGAGATGAGGATCGAGGCCGGGTAGAACGATGGCGCCTAACGGCAGCTTCGCCACTTGGCTCATCAACGCGACAGTCGCGGGGATGGAGCCTGTCACACCTGCAACGATGACAGGTCCTTGAGGAGGCGAGGTAGCGAGGCGCGCAGTCTCCGCGAGGATCGCCCTGTTGCGCCGGGCGGACTGCGACAACAGCCCCTTTTCTGCCAGATGCGCTGGCCAGGCAGTAGTGACAATCTTGAGGAAATCGATTGTGTCTTGCCAGTGCTCGGAAAATTCCTCCGGTACGAGCTCGTCCAAGCCATCAAGCGCAACGTTTTCAGTCTCCACCATGTCCATGAGGCGCGAAAGCTCAGCTGCCAAGTGGGCTGCTTGTGCCGGCGTATTGGCGCCTGCAGCCGCCGCACGAGGACCGAGGAAACCGGCGGCGTCCTCGTCCCGGCGCTTGACTTGCGACCACTTGAGTACAAGCTCTGTGAGAACCAGTCGCCGCTCGATCTCGCTGATAGCCGGCGGCAGATCCAAATCCGCCATGCCCAGTGTGCCGCCACCGGCGAGGCCGGAGAGCAAGGTTAGGTCTTCCTCGGCTTCCGAAATCGGCCGGATGCGCGGTAGCATCAGGGCACGGCCGCCGCCAGCTGCAAGAAAGGCATCCTGCATCGCACGTGCGGCCCGCCGCGTCGGCAAAAGGAGGGTGATGTCGGGTAAGTCCAAAGGCTGTGGCGCCGGCCCGCCAGCAATCGGCAGATCGCCCTTCAAGATCGCGGTTGCTAGCGCATGGAGAAACGGGCGCCCCGGTGGCACCGTGTAGACGTGGGCGCTGCCCCGCGCGTCGCCATTTGCGCTGGGGTTGGCCGCTTCAAGCGACGTCCTCACTCTCGATCCACCTTTCGGCCTCCTTCAGCGCTTCGGGCGTGCCGACATGCATCCACTGGCCATCGAGGCGAATTCCGTAAAGGCGGCCGTTCTCGATGGCTGTGTTCCATAGCTCGTTGAGCGAGAAGCGCCCCCGCGGCGCCCCATCGAACATTCTGGGGTGCGCGATCGATACGCCGGTGAACACGAACGAGGCCATGCGGTGCTCACCGCGGCGGACAAGCCGGCCATCAGTGTCCATAACAAAATCACCCCCGCCCTCGTAACCCAAGCTCGTTGTGGTAGACGCGAGCAGCATTAGGCTATCCATCTTGTCGCAGTCCCAAGCGGCAATCAGCCGGTCGAGGTTCGCGCCCACTCCCTCGATCCACACCGAGTCGGAGTTGTGAATCAAAAAGGGTGCGGGTCCGAGCGTGGGAAGGGCATGCACAACGCCTCCACCAGTGTCCAGGAGCAAGCCGCGCTCATCGGATATGATGATTTGAGGTTTCTCGCGCGTGCTCAGATGCGTTTCAAGCGTATCGGCAAGATAGTGGACATTGACCACGGCCTTAGAAATGCCGGCGGCGGCCAAGCGATCGAGCACATGATCGATAAGCGCGCGCCCCTTGAGGCGGACAAGCGGCTTGGGGATTTGTGCCGTCAACGGCCGCATGCGCACGCCTTTCCCGGCGGCCAGGACCATCGCTGCCTGTGGGTGCCAATGCGTTGATTGGGTCATGGGCGCAGACCCTTGTCAGGTGAGCTTGGTCTGGCGGACATCGGCTGGCATGTGGCGATCATACCAACCCCGCAACGCGCTAAGTTCGGGATGTGCAAGGTCACGTTCCAAATAGTGCCAGATTCGCGGGATGTGTCGCAGATAAGTCGGCTTGCCATCGCGCTGGGCCAGGCGCGAGAAGATGCCGAGGATCTTGGTACTGCGTTGAGCGCCAAGCGCGGCATAAGCGAAAGTGAAAGCGTCACGGTCGAACCCCGTCTGTCGCGCGGTGACGTTTGCACAGTAGTGATCGAAGAGGTGGGCTTCAAGTTCGGGGGCGACATCGGTACGCGCGTCCTGCGTGAGTGAGACAAGGTCATAGGCCAGGGGCCCGCGCATTGCGTCCTGAAAGTCGATTATCCCGACTCGTGCAATGCCTTTGCGGTCCGGGAGCCAGACGAGATTGGGCGAGTGGTAGTCGCGCAACACCCAGCCTCTCGGCAGGACGTGCAGCCGGTCGAATATCGCCTTCCATAACGCAGCAAACTCGGCGCGTGCATCTGCGGGTACGGGCGTGCCAAGTGCCGCCGGCCAGTACCAATCGATCAGCAACTCCACCTCGATGCCGAGTGCATCGTGGTCATAAGCCGGTAGGCGATGGCTCGTCCCGTCTACAACGGGCAAATTCTCGGCCGGTGGCGTTGCGCGTAGTGCGACGAGGGCTTCTACCGCCGTCCGCCAGAGCTCGGATTGGTCCAACGCACTCGTGGCCACCTCCTGCCCGAAAATGCGATCGCCAAAATCTTCGAGCAAGAGCAAACCGCGGTCGAGGTCTTGGGCGTAGATCTCAGGCGCGCTGAGACCGGCCGCGCGCAAGGCATTTGCGACAGCAACGAATGGGCGCACGTTCTCAGCCAGGTGCGCAATGCGGCTGTAGGGCAGCTGTCCTCGAATAGGCGGCCCGTCGGGCTGGGGCGGCCAATCCATGAGGATGGCGCCCGACCGGTTTGAACATGTCAGCCGTGCGTAGCGGCGCACGGACGCGTCGCCTTGCAGGTAGCGCAGCGCACAATCCTCGCCACCCATACCCGCGTTACGGATCATCGCGTGCATCGCGACGATCCGTTCAAGCCTTTGGCCCCAATCGCCATGGCCGGTAAGCGTAATGCACCGCGTACCGCTCTCCGCGATAGTGGACTTGCCACTCTCGTCCTCAAGCAAAACGACGAGCCGGCTATCGGGCAGGGCCTCGTGGGCGCGTTCTGGCCATTCGATCAACGCAAGTCCGGTTTGTAGAGCGTGATCGAGACCCAATTCCTGGAGCTCGGAAGGATTGTTCAGGCGATATAAATCGAAGTGGGAAACCGTCATGCGTGGGGTTGCATAGGTTTGCACCAGCGTAAACGTCGGGCTTGGCACTTCCTCACGCGCACCGCCTTGCAGCGCGCTGATCAGTGCACGGGCGAGCGTTGTCTTGCCGGCGCCGAGGCCACCGCATAGTGCGATGAGGTCGCCCGGCTGGGCAGCAAACGCAATCTCCTCCGCCAAGCGGACGAGCTGCGGCTGGCTAACATTCGAGATGACGTGGGAAGCAGGCATTGAGCGGTTACTTTATGCGGCGTTTCCGCCCGCCGGTAGCAGGCCAGAAAGGCCGACTTGTGATGCGGGAGGTTCGCCGGTGTCGGCTGGGCGGGCGTTCTCGGGCAGACACACGGTAACGCTGGTGCCGCGACCGGGCTCCGATTCCAGCGACACGGTGCCGCCGTGCAGCTCCACCAGGCTTTTGACGATTGATAGCCCAAGCCCGGCTCCGCGATGGCCCGAACCCTGGCTGCGGCTCTCGAAACGCTCAAATATGCGCCACTGCTGATCCTTAGGGATCCCGATCCCTTGATCAGCAACTGTGAAGATCATCATGCCTCCTGAGCGCTCGCACGTGACGTGAACCGCACCGCCCGGATTGGAAAAACCGACTGCATTCGACAGCAAATTGTAGAGTACCTGGCGCACGCGGGCCTCGTCGGCAAAGAAATGCTTGGCGTCTTCGGCAACCGCTATGTGCAGCGTGAGCCGCGAACGCAACGCCGCTTCGCGCACACCAAGGATTGCAGCTTCCAGAACCGCGCGTACGTCGACAGGGCTGAGTTTCAGCTCCATGGAGCCGGCGTCAATCGTTGCAAGATCGAGAATGTCGTCGATGATGGCAAGTAGTGTCTTAGACGATGAGGTGATGTCGTCGAGATACTCGTGCTGCTTCAAGTTGAGGGGGCCGATTTGCGGGCTCGCCAGCAGCTCGCTGAAGCCAATGATGTTGGTGAGGGGCGTCCTTAGTTCGTAGGAGACGTGGCCAATGAAGTGGTTTTTCATGCGATCAGCAGCAATGAGCGCCTCGTTACGCTCCTCCAGCGCTCGCTCGTAGCGTTTGGCATCTGTGATGTCGGAAAAGGTAAACAACATGGCGCCGTCGGGAAGTGGCATCGCTGCGTAGTCGATGACCGTATTGTCTGGCCGCATCATCTGGCCATCGAACGCTTCGCGTTCGACGGAAAACGATGTAACGGCCCGGCTGATGCGCGCCCACGTTGGCGGATCGTCATAAAACTTGCGCGTCTGTGCGATGACTTCGTCGATGTGCGGCTCTTCTCCAAGAGCGCGCCGCGAAAGCTTCCATATGGAGGCAAATGCCGTGTTGTAGAGCTTCAGTCTGCCGTCGGTTGCAAACACCGCGACGCCCTCCTTGAGGCTGTCGAGTGTTTCGCGCTGCACGTCGCTCAGGGCACTGTAATCTCTTTCGAGCGCAAACCGCTCCGTCTCATCGATGTACAGGTAGGTGACGCCGCCGTCGGCGCGCTGTTCGGCCATGAAGTGAAGCATGCGGCCGTCAGGCCAATGCCACCAGTCCTCGTGGCTAGTGGCCGCTCCATAACAGGATAACGCATTCGCTTTCCATTCGGGATAGCTGACGGCCTCCGGCAGCCGTCCCAGCTCGCGCAGCCGGTCGAGCAACGCTGCGTCAGTCGGCTGGGTCCTGAGCCAGTCTGTATCCAGCTTCCACAGTTCGCGATAAGCCTCGTTAAAAAAGACCAGCTGTTGGTTTCGATTGAAGATGGCAACAGCGGTTGGGACCCTGTCGAGCGTGCGGTCGTAGACGGCGATTTGTCGGTCAAGCTCGCCTTGCGCGCTTTCGACCGCGGCGACACCGACGGCCGCGGCGGCCGTAGCGTCCTCGAAGGGCAGCACAGTGATGTCGTGCGGTTTGCGCTCTCCGCCGATGATCAGCGGCACGCGCCCGCGGTAGCTATCTCCTTGGTCAAGCGCGCGCGCGACGACCTTACGCTGGCGCTGATCCAGCAACTCAATTTGGCTCTCCTGCACCTCCGCCCGGCTGAGCGCCTCGACGGCTTTCACGTACGCGCTGTTGACCCAGGTGAGGCGGCCATCCCTCCCCCGCAGCCAGATTGGCATCGGCAGGTTATCAAGCAATGCGCGGCTTGAGCGGACGTCGCGCGCGAGGATCTGCTGCTGGTTTAGGACGCGTGCAACGTCGTCCCTGTGGCCGGCAGTGTCTCTGAGGCGGAGTAGGGCGCGCCCGCCTGCGGTGCGCCCTTCTGCTTCGGCGTGGCCGTCAGCGAGTGTCCTTACAATGATGTTGAAAGGCTGGCCGCGCGCAAAAAGCGCATCGAGCCCCCTCTTGAGGCTCGTGGCCGAGTTTGGCTCCAGCCATCTGCCAAAGCGCAAGAAATCATCCATATCGCTCGGCAAGCCCGGTACGCCTGTCAGCGTCTGGGCCACGATACGCACCGGCTTGTCTTGCTCCCAAATTAACAAGATCTGCGGTTCAGAACGCACAATGGCGTCGGCGGATGCGAGGTTGTGCTTGAGCTTCGCATTTTCTTTCTGTGCGCGCTTTGCCTCGCGGTGGGCCGTGCCCGTCATCATCCATATGAAGATTAGCGCAAGAACGCCGGTGGCCGCGAGCAGCCCGATCAGTGGCACCCCTTCGAGCGTGAGAAACGAGCTGGGCAATCCGCCCGCGGAAGTGACTCCTGCAACGAGCACCAGAACGCAGGCAAAGCTTGGCAGCAGGAGCGCGATGAGCTCCCGCCGTTCTCTGCCAAATCTTCCGTTCTTTCTGGCTGATTGCATCGGGATCCAGTGAAGGCGTGTGGGAACCCGAGACCAAAGACGCAACGCGCAGGAGACAAAGGCCCGGCGGCGATCACCACCAGAGGCGGCGAATCAATACGATTATGGGCAGCCATGGCAGGGCTGACCAGAGCACGGCGGGCACACAACACCGCTGCCCGGCAGTTTTTGTTGAAATGCTGCCGCGAAGCCGCAGGCTACTCAGTAGCGGTAGTGGTCGGGCTTGTAGGGCCCCTTCTGGCTGACACCGATATATTCGGCCTGCTCTTCGCTGAGCTTCGACAGGTTGACGCCGATCTTTTTCAGATGCAGCCGCGCGACTTTCTCATCGAGATGCTTAGGCAACGTATAGACCTGCTTGTCGTATCTGCCCGCGTCGGTCCAAAGCTCCATCTGCGCCAGCATTTGGTTTGTGAAGGAAGCCGACATAACGAAGGATGGGTGGCCCATGGCGTTGCCGAGGTTCACCAGACGCCCCTCCGACAAGAGGATGATGCGCCTGCCGGTGGGGAACTCGATCTCATCGACCTGCGGCTTGATGTTGTTCCACTTGTGGTTCTTGAGCCCCGCCACGTCGATCTCGTTATCGAAGTGTCCGATGTTGGCAACGATGGCGCGATCCTTCATGCCACGCATGTGGTCGATTGTGATCACGTCTTTGTTGCCCGTCGCGGTGACGAAGATGTCCGCCTGCAGTATCGCATCCTCCATGGTCACCACCTCGTAGCCTTCCATGGCGGCTTGCAGGGCGCAAATCGGGTCGATCTCGGAGACAAGGACACGGCAGCCCGCATTTCGCAGCGAGGCGGCAGAGCCCTTGCCGACGTCGCCGAAGCCAGCGACCATCGCCACTTTGCCTGCCATCATGACGTCGGTGCCACGGCGGATGCCGTCGACTAAGCTTTCGCGGCAGCCATAGAGGTTGTCGAACTTAGACTTCGTCACCGAGTCGTTGACGTTGATTGCAGGGAACAAAAGTTTGCCTTGCTTGGCGAACTTGTAAAGACGATTGACGCCCGTGGTGGTCTCTTCCGAAACGCCCTTGATGTTTTTGGCAAGCTCAGCGAACCAGCCGGGCTTCTCAGTCAGCAGCTGCTTTATGAGAGCAAAGAGGACCTCTTCCTCCTCTGAACCGGGCTTGTCGAGAAAGGCCGTATCGCCCTGCTCTGCACGCAAACCCAGATGCACGAGCATCGTTGCGTCGCCACCGTCGTCGAGGATCAGGTTAGGCGTACCACCATCGCCCCATTCGAGCATGCGCCGCGTGAAGCCCCAGTACTCGTCGAGAGTCTCGCCCTTGAAGGCAAAGACCGGCACACCAGTGGCGGCAATGGCCGCGGCCGCATGGTCCTGGGTTGAATAGATGTTGCACGATACCCAGCGAACGTCGGCGCCGAGCGCGGTGAGCGTCTCGATAAGCACTGCCGTCTGAATCGTCATATGCAGCGAGCCAGCGATGCGGGCGCCCTTTAGGGGCTTTGCCTCGCCGAACTCTTCGCGTGTTGCCATCAGCCCGGGCATTTCCGTTTCGGCTATGGCGATTTCCTTGCGGCCCCAATCGCTGAGGCTGATGTCCTTGACGACGTAGTCGGCAACTCGACCCATCGATTGCTCCTTAATGCCGGGGGCGGCAGCCATTCGGCCACCGCGGTTTTGCGAACGCTATGAGCGAGGCAACGCCTCTTTGGGGACGTTCTATCGAGCCGGCGGCGACATCGCAACAAGATATAAACAAGTCCTTATATCTTAATGCGCAAGGAGCAGGGGCGCGGCGCTGTAGGTAAATCCGCTCTTGCCGCCCTCATTCGGCAGTAGATGCTAGTATTATTAGTTACTAACCGATGAATATTTACCAGAATAAAACAAGAACCAGAGTAATCGCACGTTAAGTAGAAACAATAGTTCTTATCAATTTTACGATTTTTAAATTTTTACGGCTCCATTTTAAAAAAACCAATCCGATTGTATGCGGGAGTTGCGTATCATGATGACGGTGCTTGTACGTCGCGTTCGGGACAGCTTTGAGCGAAAGTGTTTTGTCGGCCGGCCTGTCCGCTTCGCAGCCGATCGCTCCGGCAGCGTTGGAATGCTGTTCGGCCTTGCGGCCATCCCGCTGATGATCGCGATTGGCGGCGCCGTTGATTATGGCCGTTGGCAGCATGCCCGCGAACAGACCATTGCGGCTATGGATGCCGCCGTTCTGCGCGGTGGCCGCGCCTTGCAGGTCGACAACCAAGACACAGCCGCGGCGATCGCCGCAGCCGAGAATTTCTACGAGGAGAACCTCAAAACGCGCCTGACTCTCCTGAGCGACACCGTCACCTTCAATATTACTGACGATGGGACCGCGATGACGACGAGTGGCCAAGCCTGGATCGGAACGACATTTCTGCGTCTCGCCAACATCGATAAACTACCTCTGCTCAATGGGACCGGGGCGGATTACTCCAAGGCGACGCTCGCGATCGGTGGGAGCGGCGGCGAGAACCTCGAAGTTGCCATGATGCTCGACGTCACGGGTTCGATGTGCAGCCCGTGCAGCAAGCTCGAGGACTTGAAAGAGGCAGCGAAGGACTTGATCAACATCGTCGTCTGGGACGATCAAAGCGAATTCACTGCGAAGGTGGCACTGGTACCGTTTTCGGCGGATATCCGCTTACCGTTGAGCGCGCTGGACGCTGCGCGGGGCACCGGCTTGCCTCAATCCAAGACGGTCACTTACATGAGGTCGGGCGAGGAGAGGTCGAGGACCTACTGGCGTTCAGACTGCGTTGCCGAACGGACGGGTGATGAGAAGTACACCGACGCTGCGCCCGGTCCCGGCACCTATGTCATGGCGCACTACACGTCCAGCTCTACCGGCAGTGGCAGCAACAAAAAGGGTGTGTGCGACGTTCCTTCAAGTGCCGAACTCGTGCCGATGAGTGACGACAAGGCATCTTTGACTGCAACCGTTGACGGGTTTTCTGCTGGCGGCTGGACTGCGGGCCATCTGGGAGTTGCATGGACGTTCTACATGCTCTCGCCGGATTGGTCTTCGCTGTGGCCTGGGGAAAGCCAGCCACAACCCTACGGCACGGAGAATGTGAGGAAGATCGCCATCCTGATGACCGACGGCGAGTTCAACACTCAATATGATGCCAATGGTATTTCGACTCGTGACAGAGGTTCCGGATCGGCTGCCAATGGTAGCTCGACCACGCAGGCGCGCGCGCTCTGTGACAGCATGAAGGCTCAGGGCATTACGGTCTATGCGGTCGGCTTCGAGCTTGGCGGCGAAAGCAGCGAATCCTACCAAACGCTCTATCAGTGCGCGACCGACCCCGGCCATTTCTACAACGCGGAGGATGGCGAGCAACTGAAGGAAGCGTTCCGCGACATCGCGCTCAAGCTTTCGTCGCTGTATCTGTCAAAGTAGCGGCACAGTTTGAGGACGGTGGCAATTGGGAGGGATGCTTTAGCGGCGTCCCTCTCTTTTTGCGTGAAGCGGCTATCAGGCGTCCTCGATGCAGTCTTCGTCAAACCCGCTCTCAACCAACGCGATCAGAGCTTGCAGGGCTTCGGGTCCCTGAGGGCCTTCCGCTTTTAGGTGCAGTGTGGCGCCAGGTCCTGCCGCCAACATCATGAGCCCCATGATTGAGGTGCCCCCGACCTCCTGGCCCTCGCGGATCACCGTGATCGTCGCGTCAAAGCTTTCTGCACACTTGACGAATTTGGCCGAGGAGCGCGCATGCAGGCCTTTTTGGTTGCGGATGGTGACGACGGCTTCTGGCCGTACGCTATCGTGAATTTCCGGCATTCGATGACGTTCAATCCTCGCCCGACAATTCCTGGCTTGCGACCTTAATATATTTGCGTCCTGCCTCGCGCGCGTTCGCCACAGCATCGGTGAGGTTCAGCTCGCCCCGCACGCTAGCAAGCTTTACCAGAATTGGCAGGTTAATGCCCGCAATCACTTCTACGGGCGCCTCGTCCATTACAGAGATCGCGAGATTGGATGGTGTGCCACCAAACATGTCGGTGAGGATGATGACGCCTTCACCGTTGTTGGTGCGGCGAACAGCATCGAGGATTTGACCGCGGCGCACGCTCATATCGTCGTCAGGACCAATTGAAACTGTCTCGAGCTGTGTCTGGGGTCCCACGACATGCTCAAGCGCAGATCGGAATTCAAGCGCTAGTCCGCCGTGCGTGACGATGACAAGTCCAATCATCGATTAGCGCCGATCTCGTCTCTTGCCCGTGACGCTGCAGCCGCCGAGCGCGGCTGTTGGGAACACAGTTTCGGTTTATGTCGGTTCCCGCCCGAGCCAAGCGAGGGGCGGTCTTGCAGCGTGCCAAAATTTACAAGTGTTCGCCCCGGGCGCAAGAGGGATTATGCTTCCGTTGTTAAGTCTGTGCACTTCCTTGAAGCTTTTGTGCCAGCGCCAGCAGCAGCTTTAGCGGCGCTGAGGCCTCAAATGGCGCCAGGAGCAAGAGCGGAAAGCTGAGCCCCAAAAGCTCAGTCTGGGGCTTAGGATCGGGAAATCGGACGATATCCTCTGGTGCAGTGAGGTCGGCAACCAGAGCCAGATTGGCGCTTGCGAGGCTAGGAACGGTGAGGATTCCGAGGCCCCGCACCTCAAGCATACCGCCTATAGTTGCAGGCGCCTCCGCTTTGAGGATTTCGCCGGTGCGGGTGAGCTGAACCCGGTCATCGGCCACTAGCACCGTCTGGCTCGGGATGAGGGCGGTTGGGGCGAGGCCTATGCATCTTAGTGCGAGGTCGGATTTGCCCGAGCCTGCCGGGCCGCGAATGAGCGCAGCGCAATGGCCAAGCGCTATCGCCGTGCCGTGGTGGATCTCAACGGCGCCGTCCAACCAGCCCCCCTCCGCGCTGTGTTTGGCCCGCCAACGGCAACTTCACCACAAAGCGGGCGCCAAGAGGCGCGTCATCTGGACCAGATCCGTCCTCAAAGCGACTTTCGGCAGAGATCTGACCACCATGAGAACGAATGATCTCTCGCGAGATGCTCAATCCGAGCCCGGAATTCTTGCCTTCCGTGGCCTCCGTATCCGGTCGGTCGGTATAGAACCTGTCAAAAATGACTTCGAGCCGGTCCTCAGGGATACCGGGTCCCTCGTCCTCAACGTAAATCTCCAAATGGAGCGGCGTCGACCGCGCCCGCACCGTGACGGTGCCGGTCTTTGGCGAGAAGGAAATGGCGTTGTCCACAAGGTTGGTGAGTACCTGTCCGATGCGGCCCTCATCGCCGCTGACAATGTAGGCCCCTTCGAGCGGGGCATCCTCGATGACAAGCCGAATCTGGCGCTGATCGTCGCCCAGGATATCGCGAAAGATGGTAACAACGCCCCGCAGAACTGTCGTTATGTCGACAGGGCGCATCTCTTGACGCGCGAGTTCGGCATCGAGCCGGGAGGCGTTGGAAACATCCGTTATGAGCCGGTTCAGCCGATTAAGCTCGTTTTGAATCTGTTCGACGAGGTG
>Ga0255057_10001915_pt1 | contig 11391 bp, 13 predicted proteins | sample Cases_109_6_MG_FD_189022 | JGI IMG/M metagenome (GOLD analysis project Ga0255057, IMG submission 189022) | Seawater microbial communities from Amundsen Gulf, Northwest Territories, Canada - Cases_109_6 | ecosystem: Environmental > Aquatic > Marine > Gulf | place: Canada: Northwest Territories... | reverse complement strand
TGAGAAAGAGGACTCCCCGGAAACCCCCCACCCCGGGGAGTCCTCCTCATTGCCCTCACCCAGTTAGGACCGTCCGCGCTCGCTTTTCCCTGTCAGCGAGGGGTTCCAGTAAACCGCACACAATGCCGGTTATGGGCGGTCGATAACCGGATTCGTTGGCCATGCTCAGCCACGAGCGATGGAACACCGATGTAGTGCCGCTGCTGGAGAGCATCGATACTCTGTTGAATGCCGAGTCTCTATAGGGAACGGCTTACCTGACGAGGTTTGAGCCTTCTCGTTGGCCCCCCGCACATAACCGCATTTATCCGCTTGTGATCAATCGCAGACAATGCCGGGGTTGGAGTTGGTGGATTGCAGTCGGCTTGTGGGGTGTCTTCACCAATTACGACCCCGTGCCTTACTTCAGCAGTCGAGACTAGTTTGGCGCATGATCCCTGAGGAATTGCGATGGATTATCCGATCGACGGCCAATACTCCCACGAAGATATCTCTAATGGAGCGCTCATACTTCTGCTGTTGAGGGACAGCAGTAGATGGGAGGACCTATGTCGGAGGTTCAAGTACGCCGAACCAGGAGGCACTACTGCGATGTTCCTGTCTGACCAACTCCGAAGGATGCGTGAGCTCGATCTGATCAGTTTTGAGGATCAAGAAGGTGTGCCTGTCAGTGAGATCGTCGACACAGGCTTGTGGGCGAAGATTCGTGTGTCTTTCGGCGGCATGAGCGCATCGGATGCCGCCATGATCTCTCGACACGCCGCGGGGATTGCGGTAACTCCCGTCTTCGGGAGGCCACGCAAACTCGAGGAGAGTATTGACGTCTTCGTCCTGATGCCTTTCAACGAAGAACTCGAACCCATCTATCTGAACCACATTCTTCCGCTGGGCGACGAGCTGGGTGTGTCCATTAGACGTGCTGATGACAAGTTGTGGGCGGGACCCTTCATGGAGAAGGTCTGGGATGGCATCTATGCCGCCGATCTGATCTTGGCAGACTGCACTCAGAGCAATCCGAACGTCTTCTACGAGATCGGGATCGCACACGCCATCGGCAAGAAGGTGGTGTTGCTCACTAGGTCAGAGGCTGATATTCCGTCCGATATCAAGCACTACGACTACATCCCTTACGTCTACGACCCAGAAGGCGTGGGTGAACTCATTGACCAACTCAGACGGTTCATAGGGTCACACTTTGAACCCGACTGAGTCACCCGCACACCCCCGGTTACCCCCCTGGGCGTTTCGTCAATTCTGAGCCGCCTTATGCCGCCCGTTCGGTAGGGTTGCAACAAAACGCAGGGCGGCGGAGGCGGAGGCGAATGGCTAGAAAGAACAAGCGGGAACAAAGGGGCGCGGTCCGGGGTGGTCGTCGCAAAGACTTCCGTCGAGGCAAGCCGAAACCTTGCCAGCTTTGTGCGGGTGCGGTGGCCGACTGGAAGGACACGTCCACTCTTCGGAGGTACATGTCAGATAAGGGCAAGATCCGTGGCCGCAGCGCAACCGGTCTTTGTCCCCGCGATCAGCGCAAGCTGGCCACCGCGGTCAAGAACGCTCGTGAAATGGCGCTACTTCCATACGTTGGTAACGGTCGATGAAGCTGATCCTTACCGCCGGGGGTTTCGTCTAGTTCTGCGCCGCCTTGTGCATCCTGTTCTTGTGCTTGTACTCGTTTGACCACTGCTCGGGGTCCATTTCAGTCCAACTGGGGCTAGTAATAGGGCTTCCCTTTTCACCAGCGGGAAGGTCGAGGTCGAGGATCGCCTCTCCCTTGTAGTCAACGATGTGGGGTCTGACAGGTCCGGCGCGCCGCGTTTGACGGAGGTTTGAGATCGGGCCCGGTCCAGCCCCCAATCAAAGGAGTCCCCAGGTCTCTGACCTGGGGACTCGTTCGTAGCGGGGGCGGGATTTGAACCCGCGACCTTCGGGTTATGAGCTTGAACAGCCACACCACTGGACGCCACTGGATACCCATTTAGTCAACTGGTAGCTGGATACGTGACCATTCAATGCCACTCGATACACCTGGGTCAGATCGGGTCAGAGGATGTGTAGAAGGATGTGTGGGACCGCACATAAGTGCCGTTATGTGCGGGGCTGTTTGAGTATCCATTTCGGCGAACTTGGCCCCGCCTCATTTCGGGCGGGGCCAAGTTCTTTGTTGTTGTTATCGGTTACGGCGTATCAAATATCCAGAGGCCGGTCGAGCGGTCGCTTCCAAGGATGTATGTGTTGCCGTCGCTGTGCTCATACAAGTACACACCCCAGAAGTTGGACCCCGCCGGGTCTACGTAATGGGCGGTTTCCGTGAGCGTGTCGCCCGAGAAGTCGACGACCCGCATGCCCTCGGCATACCACGAGATGTACGCCGTTGTGCCCTCGTCGACCACGATGTTGTGCATCGTCCTGTCACCTGCGAGGGGCGGGTTGACGAACACGCCCTCGGTGGCGAATTGATCGAGCTCGACAATGCTCCCCGGAATGGTGACATCCAGGAGTCGCAGGTAGCCGTAACCGTCGAACAGCCCCGTGGCGTCGATCGTGTCGCCATTTGCGATCAAGTTGCCATCGGCGTTGCCGACGAAATACCCGACGATCGACCGTGGGTCACCGGACATGCCCACAAGGGCATCGCCGCGTGCTGCATCGTTGTACACCACCATCCCGTCGTAGCCCTGTGCGATGGCACTCGACGCTTTGGCGTCGAACCGGCAGTCGCCACGTTGGATGATCGCCGTCGGGTTCGACACTGCTGGAGCCGGTGTGAGGTCACCCGCCGTACAGCCGAAACTACCCCCCTGTAACACTGCGGTACCGGTGAACGAAGCACCGGACAAAGTGAACGTCGGGATGGTGAAAGCTCCTTCAGCAGCAATTACGTCCAGCCCGTTGACCTCGAAGGTGGTGAGGGATCCGGCTGCGAAGTCCTCGTCACCCATCAGAACCCGGGAGCCGTCGGCGTTAGGCACTGCCACATGGGAGTTGCCCTCTGGAGCCTCACCGGACAGCGGATCCGGGGTGCTGTAGGTGCTGTCGCCAAGAAAAACCGGATTCGCCGGATCAGAGACGTCAAGCAGCACAAGCCCGGCGTCCCAGTAGGAGAGATAAGCGATACCGTCCTGCACCCACACGTCGTGAAGGAACATCGCAGGATTAGCTATCTCCGGAGCCAGAGTTGAGGCGTCTCCCCAATCTTGGAAGCCGGTGCGGGCAATTACCTTGGGTGCCTGCGGCTTTGTAATATCCACGACAATGACGTCGTCCAGCGCCACATCGTCCACTGCGATCAGGTAGGCGTTTTCGCCGGCCTGCCAGATGTAGGTGTTGTGAATCCCGTTGTTGCGCAAGAAACTCTGCTTCAGCGCATGGGGATTGGTTGGGTCGGTCACATCCCAGATCGAGAACCCGCCACGGCCGGCGTTTCCGGACAGTCCGTTGGCGTTGAGACGCGGTAGGAACCCCGAGTTACAACCCTCGTTGGACGCTACGAGGATCTCGCCGCTGAAGTGGGGCGTCTCCAGGTGGGCGACCTTGACGTCGTTGGTCCGAGTATTTGGTTTGTCGGCGATGAACCCGACCTTCACCGGGGCGGTCGGATCGGTGATATCGACGATGTGGGTACCAGTTGTGTCGAAACTGCAGAAACCGTCGTCAAATGAACCCAAGTAGGCGTAGTCGCGCCCGTCGGCCGAGCTTTGCGCCGCCCAGACGTCGGTGACGTTTTCTCCGCTTACGCCCAGTTCGTCAGCGTCGGCCTGGCCGACGACGGTCAACTCGGGAGATGGGCTGCCACCGTGGGTCGCTCCGGCCGATAACGGAATCAACAAGGCACCAATCGCTACGAGCGCCACCAAAACTCGGCGCCCTCTCCCTTCAAATCTTCGATCTCTCAACAAACTCACCCTTTACTTTGCTCGCATACACACCAACCGCCGCTCGATCAGAATGTGACACACTCGGTGGCCGGTCCCGACCCTACACCCCCACCACTCTCCGCGCTCGCAAACTCCTGTTTGTGTAGGAGCCAACGCGGAGACCCCCGCCCATAACCGGCTGGGGGAGAATGGTGTTGGTGGTTTCCACCGGTCGGGCGGTGTTCGCCGGTTGAACTGTTAATGCCAGTTCGGTCGGGTCGCGGCCGCCGTCCCGGTGGTTTGCCACCCCTTGGCCTGTAAGCAACAGAAAGGGGCGACGATGAGAATCGTAGAAGTTACTGGTGGTGTCGACACTCACGCTGATACCCATGTGACAGCAGCAGTCGACCGCAACGGCGGATTGTTAGGGGTTGAATCGTTCCCGGCGTCGGAAACCGGTTTTGAGGACCTTTTGGTCTGGCTGGTCGGATTCGGTGAACTGGTCCGGGTGGGTGTTGAGGGCACCGGTTCTTGGGGTGTCGGATTATCCCGGTTCCTCGCCGATCAGAAGATTGTGGTTGTGGAGGTGGATCGGCCTAACCGTCAGACCCGTCGCAAACAGGGGAAGTCGGATCCGACTGATGCTGTTTCGGCGGCTCGAGCCGCTCTTTCCGGGACGGCGACGGTCACTCCGAAAAGCCGGAACGGTCCTGTGGAACAGATACGGGTGTTGATGGTGGCTCGTCGTTCTGCTCGGGAACAACGCATCCAAACGTTGAACCAGTTACGCCATCTGGTGTTCACAGCCCCTGAGGAGATCCGGGTCAGGTTCAAAGACAGACCCAAGACCGGACTCATCACTGAGGCAGCAAACATGAGACCCCGTAAGGGTTCTGACCCGATCATCTATCGAACGAATCTGGTCATCAAGAGTCTGGCCCGACGTATCAAAAGCCTGGACGCTGAGATGAGGACCATCGACCAAACTCTGCGATCTCTGATCAAAGAGACGGCTCCCACCATGCTCGAGTTGTATGGGGTCGGCGTCGACACCGCAGCCACACTGTTAGCGACTGCTGGGGACAATCCCGACCGGCTCAAATCAGAACGATCGTGGGCTCACCTCTGCGGAGTCACACCACTTCCTGCCAACTCAGGCAAGACAACCACCAGATACCGGTTGAACCGGGGAGGCGACCGTCAAGCCAACGCCGCCCTCTACCGGATAGTCCTCACCCGCATGAGCAGCCATGAGGAGACCCGCCGATACGTGACAAAGAGAAGAACCGACGGCCTATCCACACCAGAGATCATGCGGTGCCTGAAACGATACGTCGCTAGGCAGACCTTCAAACAGCTGCCCCACATGATCTGAAAGCTTGGGATGGGGTCTGACCCCATCAACCGGCTGACGAGGAAACACCTCTGTCCTGATAATGACCTGTCGACCCCCACCCACCCATTTGGCGGAACGTGTGACCTAATAAGAGCCTGCCCACCACCCGGTGTGGCCCACCCCAGTCCTGTCCACCCGCCGGCAACTTGACAACATAAGAGATTCATTATGTGCGGCCCTTGATCTTCAACTCAGGCGTACATAAGTGCCGTTTGTGCGGCTCGAACTGCTGGTCAACCTGACATCTAGACACACCATTGCGAAATGCCTTTTAGATTGAGATGCTCCCCAAAGATTGGTTCAGTATGAGTGATGCTTCGCACAAGCCCGCCACCCGATTTGTTGTGGATGTTCATGTCCATGCAGGTGCCCCTCCTGGTGCTGAGGAGATGGTGAAGGAAATTCACAGTCCGGCGGACTGGGCAACTCAGCGGAGCAAGGACCCAGTGCGTTTCGCTGAGGTTATGTCTCAACAACAGGTCGATAATTCAGACCTGCTGATTAAGACGATGGATGATCATGGTGTCACTCATGCCCTCATCCAGATGACGCCGGGGATGGGGGCTACCAACCAATTGATCTCCGACATGGCGACTAAATCCAGTGGGCGACTCTTCGCTACTTATCGCCCCGAGTTCGCGATGGGTGCTGTCGGCTCCGGTGATCTGACAACAGGGACCGACACGGTGGCACTCTCCAAGAACGCCGAGCGTATCGCCCAAGACATCGAAACGTTGTTTCCCCAGTTGGGCATGATCGGAGTAGGCGAAATGATACCGGGCGGCATGGTGACGACATCAATCGATCCGGTCGAAATCGCCCGAGACATGAGCCCAATCATGGAGGCTTTGGGCAGTGGCGCCTGGCCGATCCAGATTCCGACTGGATGGTCGGGTTGGCAGGGCGGCCTTCACTACATCTACAACCCGATTTGGGTAGATGAAATGGCGGGCATCTTTCCAAAGGTGCCGATTGTGCTCACCAAGATGGGCCGAGGATTCCGCTCTTCTTTCGATGCCTGCATGGTTACTGCGATGCGGAACGCCAACGTCTACTTCGACATGACGGAATCACCGCCAGAACATGTGCGAGAGGCGTTGCAGAGCATCGGTCCCAGCAGAATCATGTTCGGCACCGACTTGAGCGCCATATCTGTGAATTACTCCTACCAGCATGGGTTTGCCTTCCTCAACGGGGCCGAGCCTGACGCAGAGGAGATGGAATGGATGGCGTGGCGTAGCGCCAACGAGCTGTACGAGCTTGGGTTGGGGTAGAAGCCCTATCTAGGGCATTCGGCCTAAACACCGGCCGCCCATAACCGGCAATATGTATCCCTCACCAGTGATGCATAAGTGCCGTTATGTGCGGGTCTATCCGCTTGTTCTGCGGACGAATCGGATCTGAGAAGCAGCCATGAAGCGTTACCAAACCCTGAGCCACCACGCATCGAGAGCCCTCATGCCTTCATCTTCCGAGTCGGCTGGCTTCGGTAGGCAACGATGAGCAGAGGGATCTGGGTCAATCCGTAGACAAGGTGCAACGTGACGTTCGACGCCGGCTCATAGACGCTGCCCCAAGCCGCAGCGACCAAATTGAGCAGGGCCCAAACGATGATCGCCCACCTCGCCGTCGGGCCGGGGCGCAAGATCCACCACACTCCGAGGACCAAGGCGGGCAGCCAAATAGCACCCATCTCGAACACCAGCGGCGTCGTGCCGGGGATTGCCACAGTGTGGTGAAACCCGCCGCCGAATGTTGCCAACGCAAGGGCGGCCACCATCTGCCAACGCCCGGTGGCTGTTGCAGCGTTCGACCCGGTCATCACCCGTCCCTTCGGCCAACACCCTATCGAAAATGCATCGGGCATTCGGATAACAGCTAGCGCATATCCGGCATTATGTGCGGCTGATCACGCGCACATAAGTGCCGTTCTCGCGCACCATTGGCGTCCGGGCGATATCGCCCATATCTGGTGATCTGTGCGTGTCCGGGTCCTTGATAATGCACGAAAGAGGCGCGGCGGGATAGGTTCTGTATGCTTGACGGGAAGAGTTGGAGACCATCGATGACCTCTCGGCAGAAGGCTCGGCGTATCGACACCCTCCTGTTGTTAGGCTTGCCTGCATCCGGGAAATCCGAAGTCCGCCGGCACATGTCCACGGTTTCGCCGGAAGTCGCTGAATCGGACTTCCATTTGGGACCGACCGTTCAACTCGACGACTTCCCGTACGTTCACTTCATGGTGCGGATCTCCGAGGTGATGGAAGACCTGGGCCATGAACCCGCCTTTTGGGAATCCGGGAGGGAGCGGTTCAGGGATCTCCGCGACTTGGGAACGCTGGTTCATCTTCTAAACGAGGACTACGCCGCTCTGAATGCGACACGAGTTCCCGCCGTGAGATCCCCGGGGAAGTGGATCGTGGACCGGTTAGAGACCGCCCGCGGGCTGGCCAGGATGCCTGGTCCTTTCTCGCTTCTAGACGAGGGCGACCGGACAGCGGTGGTGGCCGCCATCGAGGATGAAGCCGCGCTATTCGCTGCGGAGTGGTCTGTCCGGAGCCGCCCGCCCGGCTCGACCGTGGTTATCGAGTTCGCCAGAGGCGGACCCGAGGGCTCGAATCTCCCCTTGGACCCGCCGCACGGTTACGCACATTCGCTGTCCCTACTGTCCGCGGAGATTCTTCGCCGCGCTGCCGTCCTCTACCTGTGGGTAACGCCCGAAGACAGCCGGCGCCGCAACCAGGAACGGGCCAGACCCGGCGAGGAAGGCTCGATTCTGCACCATGGTGTGCCCGAAACGGTGATGAGAGCCTATTACGGCATCGATGACATGGAATGGCTCATCGACCAAAGCGGACAACCCGGCACGATCACCGTGCGAGCCCACGAATCCACGTTCCACCTTCCAATTGCGCGCTTCGACAACCGGCGTCACCTCACCCTGTTTCAACCTGACCACTCCACCGCCTCGCCTTCAAGGCAGGACGAGGAAGTCCACGCCGCCCTGCGCGAAGCCTTCGCCGGATTGGTCACACATCCCGCCTAGTTACAAGCACCGTCGTGTCAGGTGATCGGTGGGGCTGAACCATACGCTGACATCTGGCGCCCAGATCGCTCGCCGAGCCCGCTGGTCAATGAGTCAATCCGGCGCCCTGGAACCGGCATTATGTGCGGTTCAGTGAACCCCTCGCTGACAGGGGATTCAACGCTGCGAATCATCGGCCTGGGAGGGGTTCTTAGCCGCCTGGCAATAGGTGGCTGAGGTCGAGCATACGCGGATGTGCGGCCGCCCATAAGTGCCGTTATGTGCGGCTGCCTACTGGTCTGAGGGGTCTAACGGGTACTTGTCGGATTGGGCGACGAACTCTTCGACATATTCGACTGCGATGAGCATGTGGTCAGGATTCTGCGTATCAAAACCCGGTCCATTACTAGATGGGATCGGCTTGCCGTAGTACACGTCCGGGTAGGTGTCACTCAACCACTGGTGGAACGCAATATTGAACGAGTTTTTTCTTGCCGAACCGAAATGGTCGCTGCTGGAGATGAGTCCGTCTGCGTGGACCGTGAACCTCAGCACTTTGGTGTCGCTGATCCCGCCAACACCCCAATAACTGGTGGTTATTTCCTGGATCAGACACTCAACAACGGTGTCACCTGAGGTGGTTTCTCCCGTAACCTGACAGGGTTCGACGACCTCCCATCGTTCTTCGGCATTCATCAGGATCTCCTCGGCGAAGATGGGAACCCCCCGACGTTGCCCACCCTCAAACGCAGCAAGCCATCCGTCGAGATCGAAGCTGTTCTTGGCTTCCAAAGCCGAGAGAACAGCCGCAATCTCAGCATCCGCTGAGTCACCGTCATCTCCTCCGCATGCACTCACCACCAACGCAACAGAAATCAGAATCAGAAACGAGCGTCGCACCGTGTCCTCCTTCACCATCGTTGGCTTCCTTCCGTTAGTGATGTCGTGATCAGCCGCCCATATGTGCCGTTATGTGCGACTGTTTCAACGTCGGTTCGTTGTTGCGTTCAGCCGTTCCAAACCGCTGCGGCCCCTGGGTAGTGTTCCTCGCCTACCGCTACCAGACCGAACGGGCCGACGGTCACGCTGAGCATCCGGTCGTAAGGACCATTGCAGATGCGTGCGTCTGGAACACGGGACCAGGTGAACCCATCGGGAGACGTCCACACTGCCGAATCCCACCCGCAATCGTCTACCCCGTCGAGTCCGACAGCCACCAGGCCGGGACCCCCAGCGGTAACGCTCAGCATCACTTCCTCTGCATCAGATGGGATCGACTCATTTGATGAGGAAAAGACGGCGTCGTCATGGGGGACTCGCGACCAGGTGAACCCATCGGGAGAGGTCCAAACGGCCGCATCAAAGTGGTGCCGCTGCAACGGATGAAGGTCGGTCAAGTCGCCGGTCACGCTCCCGACCGCTACGAGGCCGGGGCCTCCGGCGGTGACGCTGGCCATCCGCTGTGCACCCGGCCCACCAAAGATGGATTCGTCATGGGTGACCCGTGACCAGGTGAACCCATCAGGAGAGGTCCACACCGCGGCGTCCACCGCTGACTCGTCCCCCTCTGGCTCGCCCAGCGGCCTACCGCCGTAGTCCCCGTCGGTTCCGACTGCCACAAGGCCGGGGCCTCCTGTGGTCACGCTCAGCATCATCTGTCTGCTCTCGCCGCCGAATACCGCTTCGTTGTGCGGAACCCGCGTCCAGGTGAACCCGTCGGGAGACGTCCATACCGCAGCATCGCCCTCCCCTACTTCGGCTGGTCTGTCAAATCCGACCGCTACCAAGCCAGGACCTCCGACGGTCACACTGACCATCCGCTGTTCACCCTCCCCACCAAAGATGGCTTCGTCGTGCGGGACCCGTGACCAGGTGAACCCATCAGGAGAAGTCCATACCGCAGCATGTCCCTCCCGGTCGGCGACCGCACCGTCCCTACCGACTGCCACCAGTCCCGGCCCCCCTGCCGTCACAGCAAACATCTGTTGGCCTCCGTCACCGCCGAATGTGACAACGTTGTGGGGAACCCGCGTCCAGGTCAACCCATCGGGAGACGTCCACACGACCGCATCATTAGCTCCGTTGTCCCAAGGAGTGGCGTCGTCCTCCCGCGTGGAGTAGTCCAGGCCATTAGCACCGACTGCCACCAGACCAGGGCCGCCCGCGGTTACGGCGTACATCGCTGCCTCGTCGAAGCTGGCTGGGCCACAGACTTGGACCCACCCAGACGGAATCTCACAACCCAAGAGGCCCGCTCCGGTCCACCGGTCAACCCTGATCGGAGTGGACGGAACAGGTCCAGGCGTGGTCACGGTCGGAGACGGCGAAGGCTGCGACACGGCCGGAGCCTCAGGAGTTGTCTGGCGGGTCAAGAACGTCAACAGCCCAAGGACCAACACCACGGCTGCTCCTGCCACGCCAACCAGCCACCCACGGTGGCGACTCGGAGAGGCCAAAGGTGGCACCGGCCCCTCATCAATCCGTAAGGGGCGTTCCTTGATCTCTTCGAGGTCGATGGACTCAACCGTTCCCATGAAAAACTCGGTGTAATCCCGAACCTGGGTTTTAAGGTCACCGCTCATCATCAACTCCTAAACGTTTGCGAAGCTTCGCCATGCCCCTCTTCGCCTGGGTTTGCACAGTGCTCTTCGACACACCAAGCAACTCGGCAACCTCGCTGTATGTCCATTCCAACCCATGAACCAACATCACCGTCACCCTCTCCCTCTCCGACAGCGCCGCCAAAGCGGCCAGAAGGCCCGGCTCGAACCACGGAACATTCTCAGACGGCGGAACCGGGAAAATCAGTCGAGGACGCCGACTACGACGGGCATGATTACGTCCCACCCCCCACAAGTAACCCGCCGGATTCGGCATCGCACTTACCCGCTCCCAGTGTTCCCACCCATAAGCAAGAGCCTCACTAGCCGACTCCCTACCCACGTCACCACCAAAAGCAGCACACAACGCCTGACGGAGACGCGGCTCACCTACACGGACAAAATCCGTAAACGAATCGGTCGAAATTTCTTGGTCAACCACAGGCTCTTCCAATGGGTCTCACATATATGGCGACAAGACACCCAATCGTACGACAAGAAATTCCTGCAATCCTG
>Ga0255057_10001913_pt1 | contig 11398 bp, 11 predicted proteins | sample Cases_109_6_MG_FD_189022 | JGI IMG/M metagenome (GOLD analysis project Ga0255057, IMG submission 189022) | Seawater microbial communities from Amundsen Gulf, Northwest Territories, Canada - Cases_109_6 | ecosystem: Environmental > Aquatic > Marine > Gulf | place: Canada: Northwest Territories... | reverse complement strand
TTCCACGCGTTTCGGGGCAGCATGCATGTGGCCACCGACTCGCTGGCAGACTTCAGCAGCGATCACAACGCGGTGATGGATCGCTTCACGGTCGATGATGGCGACACGGTGCTGACCCTGGCGCAGTGGCGGCAGCTAACGGGTCAGGATCAGAGCTCTTTTCTGGCCACCCCTGACGAACTGTTTGTCGATCCGGAGGCCGACGACTATCACCACCGGCAGGGCAGTCCGGCGCTCGACAGCGGCGAAACGCTGCCGGAGGTGCCCACCGATCTCGAAGGGACACCACGCCCCAGCGGACCGGCCCACGACATCGGCCCCTACGAGAAGGTCCTCGATGCCGATAGCTAGAACCTTGCGCCGGCCCTACTTCACCACTTCCCTCCTAAAGCCCTTTTGTGTCCAGATAGTCGTAGATCCCCTCCTGGGCGAGACGGTTACCAAGGGAATTCCAGTGTGCATCGAAACGATATCGCGTCTTTCTGCCTTGGGAGGACTCATGCACGTGCTCCCCAACGTCGTAGAGGCACGGTATTTCTTGTTCCAAGATGCTCCGTAGCCTGCCTCGCAATCCGCCCCTATCGGTCAGGTTCGCTACCAGAAGCACGAACTTGAACTCGTGCTGTTCCGCCATCTCCTGAAATGCCAGAAGGTTGGCGACATGATCCTCAAACGCTGTCTCCAACCAAGGGTACTCCCCTTCGGGCACATCAAATAGAGAGAACGCGTAACGCGACGTGAGCTTAGGTCCGAGTGTTTCCGGATCGATCGCATCGGCGTTGGTGAATCGAAGCCAGACGGCCCGCCCCAGTCCGAGCACTACCGACCTTTGACTGGCCCTTGCCCAAAGACCCCGATTCTGGTCTTTGTACTGGCGGTATCGATCCTCCAATTCCTGCTGGGTATATCGTTCGATGACCCCGTTTCTAAGATCCACGCTTCGAAGGTTGTTGATCCGGTGGCCGTCGACAATCGCATAGCCGGGGAAGACGACATCATCGGCAAAATCGTTCTCGTTATAAAGTAAGAGGATCATCTGGGGTTGAATTCCCACTTGAGCGATAACCTTTTTTGCCTTGAGCAGCTGATATTCTGGGCCTGTACCGGAAACTCCACATTTCAGGATTTGTCTTCCCAGAGCTCTCTCTAGCCGAGATGTCCACATGCTCTCCAGCTCAGCGTATCCCCAGGTGGAGCTGTCGCCAACGACGAGGATGTAGTCGTCTTCGACTTCATTCGCTCTATCGAGGCATCCGAACCTGTTGGTGAAAGCCTCGTGGCCGGGACCTCGGAAACGAAATTGTTGTGGGGCGAAATTTGCGGTGTGGTCGACGCCCAGGTCTGGATCCGCTGAAAAATAGCCTTGCGGATAGCCCATTTTCGGCTCTGCAATCTCTCCGTACTCTGTCAGGCGCAGGGCCATTTCTGCGAGGACCGCCGTCACAGCCAGGGTCACCAACATAATCAAGAGATTTTCCCAGCGCAGTAACGACCCCGTTCGTTTCATCGACTTCGTCTGCCTACAGGGTAGCGATTTGGAGTCTCGGCTCTTCTAACTCCGCGGCGCGTGTTCTTGTTTTCCCAACGATTCAGGAGAGCGGGCCGGATTCTACCAGCCTGTCGGGGTAGGAGTTGAGGGCTGACTAGCTGAACCATCTCTTGCATTTGATGTACGCTACCCTGGTCCGAGCCCTCGACACCTGGCGAAGCATCGCGGTCTCAGAGTTCGAGGCGCGCTACCTGCGCGAACTGAAGGAGCAAATCAACGAAAACGATCCTCGCTAACCTGGCGCTGTTGGGCATTTCAGCCGGACTCTGCTTCGTCGCCGCAGAAATAATTGTTCGGGTTTCACTTAGTGACATGCGGTCGAGGCCTATCCTCTCAATTTTCTATTCGATCGCGTGCTAAACGCTTGCCACCACCATAGGATTCAATGTCTGGATCTTCGCCCAGTATTTGCCAGAGTATCGCCAGCTTCAGAGTTGTGGGCCAACCGGCTTGATAGTCATCCCGGCTCATTAGCGAATGAAATGGCGCCTGAGGCCATTTTGGAGACGTTCAGGGACGAGTGGGCCACCTATAGTATCTCGGTGTGGAGCTTGTCATAGAGTAAACGACATTCTTCTCATGAAAGCGTTGGTGATCGCTCCCGAGCCTTTCTTCTCCCCGAGGGGAACGCCTTTGAGTGTCTACTATCGAACACTCGTTTTGGCCGAGCTCGGCGTCGAAGTCGACCTACTGACCTACGGGCAGGGAGAAGACGTAGATATTGCCGGGGTTCGGACCGTGCGAATCCCGACTTTCCGGCTTCTCGGAACGGTTCCGGTCGGGCCTTCTCTCGTCAAGGCCTTCCTCGACCTGGTTCTCGCGGCGTGGGCGGTGGCGCTCCTGGCTCGAAATCGGTACAGCTTCGTCCACGCCCATGAGGAGAGTGTCTTCATCTGCCGAATTCTCAAGCCGCTGTTCGGCTTCAAGCTCACCTACGACATGCATTCGAGCCTGCCACAGCAATTGACTAATTTTGATTTCACTCGCTCCCGGCTCCTCATCGGGCTCTTCGATAGATTGGAGAGCTCCTGCCTTCGTATCGCCGACGCCGTCATCACTATTAGCCCCGCGTTGGCCGATTACGCCTGCGAGCGAATGCCGGACACCGGCCGCCACTTTCTCATAGAGAACTCCATCTTCGAGGAGGTGCGATTGAAGAGGCCTCGTCCGCATCGGGATACCGCGAAAGGATGGGAGCAGAAGATTCCGGCCGGCCGCCCCATCGTCGCTTATGCCGGGACTTTTGAGAGCTATCAGGGTTTGGAGCTTCTCATCGAGGCCTTTGCCGTGCTCCGGCGCACCCGGCCAGACGCCTTTTTATTGATGATCGGGGGCTCGCCAGCCCAGGTCGAGAGCTACCGCGATCTCGCACAGCAACATGGTCTCTCCGGCGAAGCTCTGTTTACCGGAACCCTTCCCCAACCGGTTGCACGCCGGCTGCTCGAGCGGGCCGACGTCCACACCTCTCCGCGCCGCACGGGGACCAACACCCCACTAAAGCTCTACGCGCAGCTGGCGAGCGGCAAGCCCCTGGTCGCTACCCGCATCCCCGCGCACACCCAGGTCCTGACCGAAGAGATCTCCTTCCTGGCGGAACCAGATCCATCTGCTTTCGCCGAGGCCATGCTCGAGGTCATGAATAGTGAAGACAGGTGCCGACAGGTGGTCGCGGCCGCCCGTATCTTCTACGACAGCCGATACTCCAGAAAGGCATATGCGCGAAAGGTCCGAGCGCTTCTCGAGGTACTTGTCTGATGCGCGACATCTCCATCATCATGGGCTTGCATCGGAGAAGCGAGTGATCGAGCGCCATCCCGAGGCAGCAGTGCGGAGGAGATATGACCTCGCCATCGTGGGAGCGGGGGTCTACGGCATCGCATTGACCCTCGAGGCCGCCCGGCGAGGGCTCAGACCTCTTCTGGTCGAGCGGCACGACTTTGGCGGCGAGACGAGTTGGAACAGCCTCCGTATTATCCACGGTGGGCTGCGCAGCCTCCAGAGGCTCGACGTTCGCCGCTTCCGTGAGATGGTCGACGAACGACGGTGGTGGTTGCGGAACTTTCCCGAGCTCGTTGAGCCCCTCCCCTGTCTCATGCCGCTCTACGGTCGCGGCCTTCGCCGGCCGGCCGTGTTACGACTCGCCCTCGCAGCCAGCGACCTGCTCTCCAGGCAGCGCAACGTAGGCGTGAGAGCCGATCGAGCGCTCCCCGGCGGCTCGATTCTGGGGCCGGCCGAGACTCTTGCCATCTGCCCTCACCTCGATCGGCGGAGTCTTCTCGGCGGCGCCCTCTGGCACGACGGTTTCGCACCCGATTCTCACCGACTTCTGATCGAGATGCTCCACTGGGCGACGGCCTGCGGGGCGGTAGTGCTCAACTACGTAGAGGCAACGGGGCTAAGCGTCCACCACGGGAAAGTGACCGGGCTCGAGCTGCGGGATGCGGACTCGGGCCGCATGTTGGAAGTCGAGGCGCCTGCGGTCGTCAACTGTTCGGGTCCTTGGTGCCGACAACTGGCAGCTGCATTCGATCGGGATATCCCCGGGCTCTTCCATCGCTCGCTCGCGTTCAACGTCTGTTTCGATCGGGAGCCACTTGCCGAGGCAGCCGTCGCCGTGGCCCCCGAGGTTCCCCAGGGCCGCACCTACTTCCTGGTGCCCTGGAAGGGGAGGATCCTAGCGGGTACATTCCACGCGAAATGGAGCCACTCGCGAGAGCAGGAGGGCGTCGACGATCGTCTTCTCGAACGTTTGCTCGATGATCTGAACGGGGCCATCCCCGGTCTCGACCTCCAGCCGCAGGAGGCTTTGCGCACCTTCTCAGGCTTGGTTCCGGCCCGCCGCAGCGGCTCCGACGAGCTTGTGACCCGCGACGTCATTCGACACCACGCCGATCACGGGGGACCGGAAGGCCTGTTCAGCGTCTCGGGAGTCAAGTTCACCACTGCGCGTGGGGTGGCCGAAAAAGCACTGCGAAAGATCCAGGCGTGGCGTGGCGCGGCGCTTTCCGAGCCTTCAGGCACTCGGCGTCCCGATACGCTACACCCGTCGCCGTGGGGAGAGTTCCGAAAGCTCCAACTCAACGACAGCGCTGAGGCCTGCAGGTACTTGCGGCGCTTGGTCGGTGAGGAAGCCGTGCTTCATCTAGACGATCTCATGTACCGACGTACGGACTGGGCCTTCGATCCAAGAGAGTCTGGTTCCAGGGCGACGCTGGTAGCACAGCTACTCGACTCCGACGAGATCCTCGCGGGAGGTGTCGTAGGTGGCGGAGTTGCTAAATCAGATCGGTAATTAAAGAGTAGCTCTCGACCAAGTGGTGGTGTCGCCCGACTCAAAGCCGTCGGCGAGAACGTCTTCATCAAAGAGCAGGTAGAGCGCCGCTTCGCTGCCGATGCCACCCGGGCGGGAGAAGAGAGTGTTACCCCCACTTATCGATTGGGTGAGCTCCACCATCGTTCCGGTCACGGTGTCGAGCCACCGCTGGAGGGGAGTCCCTGCTGGGAGGCTCTTGATTCCCGGCGAGCCGCCGTCGCGCGTGTAGGCGATGTAGGCAATTCCAGGGTTGGCCAACACGTAATTTGTGCTGCCCGAGGCTAGCGAATCTTTGGGGGCCATAGAGGTCAGGTCGGCGAACTCCATAAAGGAGCGGAGGTAGCCGCACTCTTTGAGCCGGGCCACGGGGGTACCGGCGATGTCCCAGTCGATGTGCATGACGTAGGCCCCGCCCAAAGCGGTGGCCCACGAATTGTGGCGCGCCCGCGAGCCGGTCCCCCAGGCGTCACGATGAGGCTCGGCCAGGTTGAGGTTGTAGCGACCGTTGGCGCTGTTCCAGGTCGAGACCATGTTGGCATGGACCGAGTCCGGATCGAACGCGCCGTGCTGGATGGCAAACTGGTCGACTCTGGGGTCATTGGGGAAGTCGAAGCCCAAGCCGGTAAGCTGGTGAACAGCGACGGGGTGATTGTTGTTATCTGCGGCCTTGATGATGCTGGCCAGTTGGCTCGCCTCGGCCGTGGTCCACATTTCTTCGTACTCCTCGGCCACCACCCAGATCAGATGTTTGTGGTGCTCGAAGCGATCGACCAGCGCCGACACGAAAGTGGTCTCCTCGGGCGCCAGGCCCGAGCCCTTGGAGCCCCAGAGGCGAGCGCTGTCGTCGTAGAAGATGAAAAAGATGACGATTCCATCCTCGTCCATGGTGTCGAACCAGCCCTCCCACTGGTCGAGCACCGCTTGGTTCAGACCCTTGTTCTTATCGTTGTCGACGAAGGGGTTGTGGGTCGAATCCCCGTCGCCGCCATGAGAGCGCACCGCCTGCAGGTAGATTCCATTAGCGCCCGTGGGCCCCAGCTTGGATAGCAAGGAGCCTTGATCGCCGTTTCTGGTGCCGTTGGCATTCCGGGAGCCGCGGTAGAGAAAGTCTTCCGGCTCCCCCGGAGCACAAAGATAAAAGGAGTCTCCCTGCTGGTAACGGAACCAGCTTGCATTATCCGGGTCGACGACGACCTGGCCCGGCAGCTGACCAAGGGCTGCCGTGGCGATCAGCAGACCGCCGAGCAGCATCGAAATATCAATCGAGCTTTTCATGAGTAGAGTCTTCACGAGAATTTCACCGTGGCTGGTTAGAAATAGTATGGTTTCATACTAGGCAACCACAGCAGCCGGCGCAGTGACTCCTTTCACAGAATCGTTGCTTCCAGCTGCTTTTCCTGCGGGATAGTGGTCTGCTCAGTCGGCCGGGCTTCCTTCATTCCCCGCGGGCCGACCCGGAAGGTTATCTCGTTTCCAGACAAATCTCCAGAGAAGCGGGGTTCCGGAAAGGACCCGAATCATAGTGGCTAACATGAAGGCCAGTAGGGAAAACGAGATCGCATCCTCCGCCGCGACACCGAAGGGACAAAGAAGAGCAGAGAAGGCCACCTCCCTCACTCCTATCCCCCCGACGGATATGGGCAACATCACGAGCAGCTCTACCAGCGGAACAGTCAACATGAGATTCCAGAGGGGAACATCGATCCCCAGCGATCTCGAGACGGCGATGTACCATACTACTATCGCTAGTTGCAGTAGGACTGACAACAGAGCTACTCTGATCAACATCTCAGACTTGATCTGCGGCAAAGAGACCCGTGTCAAGATAGTGCGGAATCGCGAGGGAAGTCTCTCCGCGAGCCATCGAGAGACGAATCCTCCTTTTAGAACGGCCCAAAGCAGTCCACTCGAGACAATGAAAGCGATGAGGACGATGATGAGTGTGCCGGAAAGCTGCTCGAATACGGGATGCCGAAGGAACACGAGACCGTAGGCCAGGCTGGCCATCGATACGATCAGCATGCTTGCACTACCTATGAGCCTCTCAATGACAACAGAAACCACCGACCTCGGGCTATCTTCGGTTGCCCTGGCAATCCGGTAGGTCCGATAGATGTCGCCCCCGATGCCGCCGGGGAGAAAACTAGCGAAGAAGGCCCCTTCCAATTGCGTCAGACCGAGCCACCAAAGTGGACGATCGAGACCGACTCCAGCAAGTATCGTTTTCAGACGCCAAGCTCTGATGCCTACTGCGACGAGGTGAATCGCCGGCACCACCAGGAACAGGATCCACAGATTGACACCCTTCCAGCGAGCGACGATCTCGCCGACTCCGACTCTAGAAAGCAGCCAGACGATCAGGGTCAGGCTGATTGCAACTCTCGTCAGAAACCCCAGCGTCGATTGGAGTCGGCTCCTCCCCTTAACCTCCCTTGGGTGACGGTGGTCTGCTTTGGATCCTTCGGGCGCTGTCGTCAGCGGTTCGGGCACTGAGCGGGATGTTATCGCTGATCCCTACCGCCTCGAGAACGGGGGGATCCCATATACTGTTTTGGCGAGTGGTTGAGGCATGCTGAGCAAGCTTTTGAAACGGTTCCTTGTTCCCCGCTTCGTGATCAGCCTATACTATTACCTGAAATTTCGCGCCAAGATCAGCCCCCGGGCCGAGGTCGAGCTGTCGTCCAGCCTGAGGTTTGGACCCGGCTGTACGGTGAGCTCCTTCACCAAGATAAAGGCAACCCACGGGACCATTGTCATGGGATCCAGATGCGGCGTGGCCACGGGCTGTTTCCTGTCGGCGGGAGAAAAGGGTACGATCATCGGAGACAATCTTGTTTGCGGACCGAACACAGTCATCACCTCGAGCAACTACATCTACGATGACTTGGGTGCTCATCTCGAGGACCAGGGACACACGTCCAGAGGCATAAGGATCGGCGACAACGTGTGGATCGGCGCGGGCTCGGTCATCTTGGACGGGTCGGTTCTTGGGGACAACACCGTCGTCGTAGCCAACAGCCTGGTCAATCGCCGATATCCACCCAACAGCATTCTGCAAGGAAATCCCGCCAAGGTGATCATGAAACGAACCGCGGGGGAGTGACGCTCGAGGAGGAACCAGGGAGTGCGTGAAGAGACCTTTTCTTTGGTCAAGGCGGCAATCGAAGAGCTGAATGAAGAGCTCGACTACGACACCCTGCGAGGGGTGACCGAAGAGACCCCTATCTACGGGGGCGACGACGGCATCGATTCTCTGTCATTGGTAGCACTGGTCGTGGGATTGGAGCGGGAGGTCGAGAAAGCGTTCGGCAAGCGCATCTTGCTTGCCGACCAGAAGGCGGTGTCGATGCGCCACAGTCCTTACCGAACGGCTGGATCTTTGACGGACCTCATCGCGGCCCGGCTGGAGAGCGACCATGCCTGAGACGATGGTCATAACCGGTACCAGTAGGGGGATCGGGCGCTACCTGGTCGAGTACTACACGGAGAAGGGGTATCGGGTGACCGGTTGCAGCCGCTCCGAGGCCGAGTCCGCACCGAAGGGCTATGTGCACTACTGTCTCGACGTCTCGGACGAGCCCGCAGTGACCGACATGATTCGCGACATCAGCAAAAGGTACGGGGCGATTGCCGTTCTGATCAACAACGCCGGCATCGCCTCCATGAATCATTCTCTTCTGACACCGCTGTCAACCGTTCGCGACGTATTCACCACCAACGTATTCGGCGCCTTCTTGTTTGCCCGCGAGACGGCGAAGGCCATGATGAAGCGTAACTATGGCCGGATCATCAACTTCGCCACAGTGGCGACCCCACTCAAACTAGAGGGCGAGGCGGCCTACGCGGCCTCGAAGGCCGCCGTGGAATCGTACACCCGGATCCTTGCCAGGGAGTTGGCCACCTTCAACATCACGGTCAACGCCGTCGGGCCCACACCGGTTCCAACCGATCTGATCAAGAACGTTCCCGAAGAGAAGATCGAGGCTCTAATCGATGCGCAAACGATCAAGCGCATGGGCGAGTTCCGCGATATCTCCAACGTCATCGATTTCTTCATCTCTCCCGCGAGCGACTTCGTAACGGGTCAGATCGTCTATCTCGGCGGGATCTCCTGACTGCGGAGCGCTGTGGTGCGCGTCGACAAGCTCCTACGGTCTCTCGAAGGGATCAGGGACAGAGAGTGTCTGATCGCGGGCGGGGCCGCCGTGCGGTACTCCGATCTGGAGCGCCGGCGGCAGGAGTGGCTCGAGGTCTTTGAGAAAGAGGGCATCGAGCCGGGGGCGGTGGTCGGACTAAAGGCCGACTATTCGCCTGCGGCGGTCAGCCTACTCCTGGCACTTCTCTCTCGTCATTGCATCGCCTCGCTGCTGCCCTTGACAGCGAAGAAAGGCGATCCCTATCTCGAGGACGGCCAAATCGAAGGTCTCTTTCACCTGGATTCGACTGGTTCGTGGACCTGGGACGCGCTTGATACGACGGTGGACCATCCGCTTCTGACGCAGCTGCGCGACCTCGGCGAGGCAGGCTTTACCATCTTCTCCTCCGGTTCGACCGGGCGTCCGAAGGCCGTCCTACATAGTGCCGAGCGCTTTCTTGCCAAGTTTGACCGACAGGGCAAGCCTTTTCGCACCTTGGCCTTCCTGTTGTTCGATCACATCGCGGGCATCGACACTCTGTTCTATACGCTGAGCGCCCACGGCTCGCTAGTGCTTACCGAGCGGCGCGACCCCTTGTCGATCTGCCGGCTAATCGAAGATCATCGTGTCGAGGTGTTGCCCGTCTCTCCCGCTTTCCTAAATCTCTTGTGTCTGTCAGGTGATCACCGGGAATTCGATCTGACCAGTCTGAAAATCATCACCTACGGCTCCGAACCGATGAGCCAGGGCACACTCGACGCCTTGTGCGAGATCTTTCCCAACGTGAAGATTATGCAGAAGTACGGAACCTCCGAGTTCGGATCGCCTCGAGCGTTGTCGCGTGCCAACGACAGTCTGTGGCTCAAGCTGAAAGGCGACGAGCTCGACGTCAGGGTGATCGACGGAATTCTATGGGTCAAGACCGATACCGCGATGCTCGGTTATCTGAACGCAGCCAGTCCGTTCGACGAAGAGGGCTGGTTCTGCACCGGCGACCTGGTGGAGAGGGACGGCGACTGGGTTCACATCCTGGGCCGGGAGTCCGACATCATCATCGTGGGCGGGGAGAAGGTCTACCCCCGGGAGGTGGAGGATGCGATCCTGGGACTCCCCTTCGTCGAGGAAGTGGCCGTCAAGGGCGAGCCACACCCGATGCTTGGGCAAATCGTGACCGCCCGGGTGACGCTGCTGGAGCCCTTGGAGGAGAAGGTGGTCCGCACGGAGGTCCGCAAACACTGTCGGTCGCATCTGACGCCCTACAAAGTCCCTGCCAAAGTGGAAATCACCACTCGTCCGCTCACCACCGGCCGCCAGAAGAAAGTGCGACAGTAGACCGACGGTAGACCAGGAGCTAGCGCGGTTCCAGATCAACTTCCTTGCGGGCAAAGACCATCATCTTGTCGCTGAGCTTGAGCGCCTTGAAGATTCCGATGAGGTGCAGCCGCTTCAGCAGCGCCTCCCTGGGCAGGGCGACCGATCGGGTCTCTAGGCTGAAACCAGTCTGATCGAGCAGTTTCGCTATGGCTTTCGCGTTGTAGTAGACCACGTGCAGTGGCGGGATGAGCATACGCCACTTGAGGCATTGCAGTCTCGATACATAGCTCCCAACATCGCCGGTTGTGAAGACGAGGAGGCCGCCCGTGCCTAAGATGGGGGTCCCGCACTGATCGACAGTTTCGAATCGCCACCATACACACGATGGCCTTTTGACTTCCCGGCGGCCGAATTGAAAAATGGGGATTCTGCAAGGTCAAGTGTGCGTTGATGAAAGCCTTCGTTGGGCCGTTGTGGGGCTGCCCGGCGACGTTGCTGATACTTCTGTCGCCAGCCGTTGCCTTGGCGGGAAGCGATCTTGGACATCTGGGTAGCTTCCCGAAGTGGGAAAAAACCAGATCGAGCTCATTGGCCCGGTCTCTCAGGGGCTGAGCACCACCGACAATCCCTTTCTCATCGACGTCGACGTCTCGTTTTCGGGCCCCGGGGGAGGCCTCTCGGCCATCGACTCACTGGGCGTGGTGACCTATACGCCCGATACAGGCTTTGTCGGTGACGATGGCTTCACCTTCGAGGTGGATGACGGTTATGGGGGCACAGATATCGGGACGGTGTCGATCACGGTGACCCCAGTGAACGACACACCGGTGGCCCAGGACGGCAGTGCCTCGACCGACGTGGGCACGCCCGTCGACATTTTGCTGTTGGCGTCGGACGTGGACGGGGACACGCTGAGCTATCAGGTCGTGGATCTGCCCACGGATGGCACGCTGTCGGGTGACGACGCTGATCAGCAGGTGATCTACACCCCGGATGTGGGCTTTACGGGCAGCGACAGCTTCAGCTTCGAGGTCAGCGATGGTACGGAGACGAGCAATGTGGCGACGGTGACGGTGGGTGCGACCG
>Ga0255057_10001912_pt1 | contig 11401 bp, 14 predicted proteins | sample Cases_109_6_MG_FD_189022 | JGI IMG/M metagenome (GOLD analysis project Ga0255057, IMG submission 189022) | Seawater microbial communities from Amundsen Gulf, Northwest Territories, Canada - Cases_109_6 | ecosystem: Environmental > Aquatic > Marine > Gulf | place: Canada: Northwest Territories... | reverse complement strand
GCTGCCAGTCCGAACGATAGATGCCGACCCGTCCCCGACGACACCGCCGGCCCTTACTCCTTCCTCAGGATTCACCACCTGGAACGTGGCGGACATCTCGCGTGTGCTGCCGTCCCGCGAGGTGACCACCGCAGTCACAGTGTTGGTGCCGTTCGATACCTCACCAGTGTTCCACGACTCAGTGGCGGCGTCGGCACCGCCGCTGATCATGTCGTATGGGGCGAAGTTCTCCCGATGACGGAAGGTGCCGTTGACGAAGAATTCGACGTGACTGATAGTGTCGACGTCGTCGGGTCGGAGCGGCGACATCCACACGTAAATCTTGCCGGACACCGTCGCACCTTCGAGGGGCGCTCCTCCCGACCTGTTGGCTTGTGCGCCGTACATCAGTGACTCGGCGGACGCCATCTCAACACCGCACGCAACCACGGCGGCTGGGCCCGACCCTGGACCGAACTCTCCTACCACCGTGCTGTCTCGAATCGAGATCGTGTGGAATTCTTCCAGCCCCACGTGAACCGACCTTCCATCATCGTGCCGGATATTGGTCATGCTGAGGCGGCCCTCACCGTCCTCATTCACGTTCCAGAAGCCCACGAACATCCGGTCGATGATGGAGCCTGGGGCCTCCGGGTCAAAGATGGCCGGCTCACAGGCGTCCGGACCCTCAGCGACCGACTCGTTGTCGTAGATCAGCGACACGTACGAAACGCCTGGATCGAGACCGCGGGCCCTTCCCTCGATCCTCAAAAACTCACCGTCATCGCGGAATTCGATCTCGGCAGTCACACCAGATCTGTTCGACTCGACATCATCAAGAACGGCCGAGCTGCGAACGATCTTTCCTCCCACAGCCAGCACTGGTACGGAAGTCAACAGAAGTCCGACAACAGCTGCCAGCACGGCGACGCTACGCCATCTCCTCGTAAACATGGCTCCTCCTCCTCGTATCCCGGGACCACCGTGTGTCGCCCCCTCGGTCCCTGTATAGCAAATCGGAACAGACGGCGCGGCTTAGAGCCACACAGAACGAACGCTCGACGGTTCCCGGACGCCGATCCAGTAGGGCCGTTGCGGTCGGTTAGGGGATACCTCGTGTTGGTCGCTCTGGGCGCAATCATGTTTTTACCTACAACCGTTTTCTCCTTTGTCAGCGAAGAATCGTGCGGCTGTGATCCGCCACGATTGGTGAGCGTCTTTGTGTTCGGCCTGGCCCTGGCCACCTTCCTGTTGTGGGTGGCCCGATACACAGGTCGGCTGGCTTCATGGAGTAAGGGGATCAGAATCCTCGGCATCGGGACTTTTCTCGGTGCTGCGGTGGCAGGCACCATACGGGCGGTCGGTGACATCGTGACCATAATCTGATCGACCAGGCTTAAGCCTGCCTCTGCAACACGGGGATGAATAGTTGATCCGCCTGATGCGCCCAGCGCGCCTCGAACCGGTTTAGGCGAGCTGCGAAACAACATCGGTCCGACGGATTGGCAACTGGGGCACCGCGTTCCGGCTGGTCCTAGGCATCGTCTTCGTTTCTTGGGCGTTATGGCAGGGCGTCGGCGGGGACGACGCCGTCATCGGACTGGTTATCTTCCCGGCTGCCGTGTCACTCGCACTGGCACTGCGCGGGCCGGATGCTCGCCCGTTGCGCCTTGTCGGCCCAGGAGGCTACACCCTGAACATCCTCATATGGACAGCAGCGTTCAGCTTGGCACCACTGCCGACTCTGCTTTTCGGTGGCGCCACCCAAATACTCGCCGCCGCCTCCGGCTACGCCGGGTGTGAGCTGTTCGCCGTATCAAACTGGCTGCGCCAACGGGACGACCAGATCGCCTGCCCGGTGCACTCCCCGATCGACGCTTGGGAGGCTCAAGCGAACGACCGCCAGCATCAGGAGGTGTGCTGAGCTTCGCTCCCACGGCGACTACCTAGACGACAGAAACCTCCCTCTCCAGGGAGGTTTCTGGCGCAGCAAGCCGTTCAAACTGCTCACGCGACATGACCCTCCCCTGCGCGCCGCCGCTCACAGCCACCCAGAGAGCGCATAACGACCCCAAACACCAACCCCCTTGTTGGCTCACTCACCCGCACATAACCGGCAATCTGTGCGGCTCTATAACGCTCTATATGTGCCGATCTGGCGCACTCGCGCGTTGGAGCGATATCGCACAGATCTGCTGATCGGCGGCCACCTAGCCCGCTGCCTCAGACGCTTACTCGACATGGCGTCATGGGGATGGCTGGCGCAGCTAGCCGCGGAGCTGCGGTAGGCGTCTGAGGCGATCGCTTCCGACATTCGTGACCTCTTCCAGTTTTCGACCTACTTTGGAAGGAGGCCCCAATCGACGCGGTGGCCCAGCAGCGGCCGAGCGTGTTGCGGACGGTCATCGCAGGTGTTGCCGGGGCTGTGGTGTTCCTCATCGTCAACACCATGTTGTTCGTTGTGGCTGATCCAGTTCTGTTTGATCCACGATCGCCAGACAGTTTGAGGCTTAAGGCAACCCGCTCACCGCATACAGCTGCCACTCGCCGGGGACGCCCTTGAGTTCGTGCGAGCCGCGGTGATCGAATTCGATACCCGAACCGACCACCAGGTCCTTCACGGTGCTCGACACCATCACGTCGTTTCCCCCGTTGGCATCGATGACGCGGGCAGCGATGTGGACGGCAAGCCCCTCGATGTTGTCGCCCCCCAGCTCTACCTCTCCGGTGTGGAGACCGGCGCGGATCTCGATGCCGAGCTCGGGCATGGCCTGTTGGAGCTCGGCGGCGCAGGTGACGGCTCGAGTCGGCCCGTCGAAGGTGGCGAGGAACCCGTCTCCCGAGGCCCGTCGTTCGGTGCCGCGATACCGAACGAGATAGTCGCGGGTGAGCTGGTCGTGCCGGCCGAGCACACTCAGCCATTGCTGGTCGCCCAGGCGGGCGAGGTGGCCGGTTGAGTCAACGATGTCGGTGAACATCACGGTCGCCAGCGTCCGGTCGGACACCGGACGCGTCCGCACGCCGGTGAGGAACTCCTCGATCTCGTCGAGCACCGGCTCTGGATCGATGAAGTAGGGCGAGGTGTCGGCGCCAGCCAACTCGACGAGCCTAGCGTCGGGGATGTGGGCGGCGAGATACTCGCCGTGTGCCGGCCGGTGGTAGATCGCGTCCTTGCGGGTGATCACCAAGGTAGGGGCCGTGATGGTGGGGAGGATCGAACGCACGTCGACCTCCCCGTACCACCGAGACACCATGGTGGCCCAGCTGGGCGGGGCCGAGAGCCGTTGATAGCGGGCCAGCCAATTCTGCATCTGGGGATCGTTCACCGTGCTCGGTGCCGGGAGGTTGAAGAACCCCGCCTTGCCCCACGAAGCTCGAACCGCGGGGATCAGCTTGTCCAGCGTTTCCTGGGGCATCCCGATCGGGAAGTCGTCATCTCGAGGCCAGCGGGCGAAGCTATTGGTAAGCACCAATGCAGACACCCGATCTGGGTGGGTGGCGGCGAACATCATGGCTCCGGGACCGCCTTCGACATCTCCGATCAGGACGGCTTGATCGATTCCTGCGGCATCCATTACAAAGCGGGTGTCGTCGACCCAGTTGTCGATAGCCAGGGTCGCATAGGGAATGGCGTCCGAAGCACCGGCGCCTCGGTTGTCGAAGTACGTGACGCGAGCAAATGACGACAGCCGATCGAAGAAGCTCGCGATGGCTGGCTGCTCCCACATCACCTCGACGTTGGAGTGCACGTCGCTCAAAAAGAGCAGATCGCGGCCCTCTCCGAAGGTCTGGTAGGCGACCAGCCCCTCCCCGGTGTCGGCGTAGTGCGTCTCTGGAGGGTTACGCAGAAGGCTCATGGCAGACCGCTGACAGCGTAGAGCCGCCACTCCCCAGAGACCCCCTTGAGCTCGTGGCTGCCCCGCTCGTCGAGATCGCGTCCCCGGCCGAACGTCTGGTAGGCAACGAAGCGGTCACCGGTGTCGGCGAAGCGGGTCTGGGGCTGGTTGCGCAACAGACTCATCCCGGTAAGGCTATCAGCCGCCACCCATCGGCTGCCAGCGGAATTGGGGGCGATGATCCTGAAGAGGGGATCCGCATGATTAGCCGGGCCATCGCCCTGGCTCCCCAACATCCGGCCGGAGCCTGGTTTTTTGGGGGTAGGGCGATCGGCCACTTCCTGCTCCACCATCAGGAGGAAGCGGTGTCGGACGCCCGCGCCGCCATCAAGCTCCGCTACGGCTACCTCTTCGGTCGAGTAGTCCACACAGCAACACTGGCACAGATGGACGAAATCGAGGAGGCCCGCAAGGAGCTCCAGGCGATGCTCGGTATCCATCCAGACTTCACACCGGCGCTGCTGGGTCCGTATACGTTCAGCAACGAGGCCGACCGCGAGCGCCTGATCTCGGCTCTTCGGATGGCCGGATTCGGGCAGTAGGCGGCTGCTTCTCGCCCACCGGCCACGGCCGGGCGACCGGTCACCAGCAGCCGCGGCCCGCGCTCTGTAGCATCGAGCGTGCGCAACGCCGGGAAGGATGCACACATGCCCCTGTTCAGCCGCCGCTCGGACAAGGCCGATGCTCTCGGCAAGATCCCCCTGCTCTCCGGCCTCTCCAAGAGCCATCTGATGGAGGTCGCACGCCACGCCGACGAGCTCACCGTTCCGGCAGGCGACGTACTCACGAGGGAAGGCGAAGCGGGTCGGGAGGCGTTTCTGATCGTGAAGGGCAGCGTGACAGTGCGACGAAAGGGCAGAAAGCTGGCAACACGGGGGCCCGGCGATGTAATCGGCGAGATGTCCCTCCTCGACGATCAGCCTCGCAGCGCGACCTGCAAGACCGACGAGGAGACCGTCCTGCTGGTCATGTCGAGGAGCGACTTCAGCTCGCTGATCAGCGAAGTTCCCGGCCTAGCGCGCAAGCTACTCGCCAGCATGTCGCGGCGGCTTCGAGAAGCCGAAAAGCACAACGCCTGATCGCCAATTGCGCCCGCCGTGGATCGGCTCGGACGATGTCATCGTCAACACCCTCCCATCTCGCGGTCTTCGATTGCCTGATACGCGCACATAACGCGCACCCCTTGACCTCGCTCGGCGCCGACGGAGCGCGCCATAACCGGCATTCTGTGTGGCTTCGAGAAAGATTTCACGAACGCCTTAACCGACTACTCGGAGCCTCCTGTGACCCAAAAGGTCGGCCATGCGATCCACATCACCGGCAAACCTCGAGGAGTAGAGATCGAGAGTGGTACTGACCTGAGCATGGCCAAGTAAATCGCTGATCGACCGAGGTGGAGCACCGGCCTCGGCCAGCATCGTGGCGTAGGTCTTTCGCAAGCTGTGGAACGTGTTCGGTGACTTCAGTCCTGCAGCATCGACTGAAGGGCGGAACACTCGCCTGGCGAAATTGGACCTCCGTAGGTAATGACCCCGAGGGCTGGGAAACATCAAATCTGTCAGAGACCAATCACGAATCTGGCGTTCCAGGGCATCTTTGATTGAAGCGTGGAAGACGGTTACCCGATTGCCGGCACGGCTCTTCGGCTCCTTCACCTCGAATTGCCCAGCGACTTCGCTCAGGCTTTTGTTGACCCGGATGAGGCCACCTTCCAGATCCACGTCCTCGGGGGTCAATGCGGCCATCTCTCCCCACCGGAGGCCGGCACCTGCAGCTAACAAGATGGGAGCGGCGTAACCGGTCCAAATCATCGATGCCTCGTTCGCAATCCGCCGGACCTCCTCCAACGTGAAGACGACCTCGTCGGATCGGTTGCTTCTGCGGGTGGGAACCCGAGACAGCTCGATTGGGCTCGAATCCGCATACCCGAGACGCCTCGCCTCATTCCAAATATTCGAAAGGACCGAGCGAAGCTTCATGATGCTTGCGTGCGCAGCTCCACCCTCTGCTCGCCGCCGATACAAGTCGTCGATGTCCTCAACTCGCACGAGGGCCAATCGGCGGGAACCGAGTGCCGGCAGAATGTGGTTGTCCAGCTCGCCCCTCCAGCTCGCCGCAGTCGCCGTTGCCACTCGAGCTTCAGCTGCAGGCCACCACTTGTCTTCCACAAACCGTGTGACCGTGATGGCCGGCAGCGAGCCCCCCTCGAGGCTCAGCTGCTCCCTGCGAATACCATCTCGAAACTCGTTGGCTTCGCCCTCAGAAGAGAAAGTCCTCCCCCGCCTCCGACCGTCCAGCGTGGTCCACCTCGCCTCCCACCTACCGTTGGCTCGTTCCCTCACCGATACATTCGACATTGCCGTTTTCTCCCCTCGACTAGATGAGCGCTGCGTAGTCGGTAGGCAGTTGCGTGTGTTCCCTAAGCCAGGCCTCGAGGACCGAGCGCCGAATTCGGACCGTACGCCCGACCCGGATGTGCTCAATCTCTCGGCGTCGCAGATAGCGCCGCACCGTCGATTGGGACATCGACAAATAGTCAGCCGCTTCGGCAACGGAGAGAAGCTGATCGTCAAGAACTGGAGCCATACCCAGAAAATCGGATACACCGGGTAGATACTTGAGCCAGGTTGCGTCACGAACCGTGACGCAGACGTAATTGAGGCGACTTGTCCACAGCCAGACCGACCTGCGGGAAACCCCATGGCTACTGGCGTTTTCGCTAGTGGGCGCTACAGGGATTGAACCTGTGACCTCTTCCACGTCAAGGAAGCGCTCTCCCGCTGAGCTAAGCGCCCGGAAGCATCGCAGTGTAGCGATGGAGGTGCCGACCGGAATCGAACCGGTGTACATGGATTTGCAGTCCATTGCCTAACCACTCGGCCACGGCACCTTGCGAAATGGCGACTCCGGGAGCCGCCTAATGAGCGGACGACCGGGCTCGAACCGGCGACCTTCACCTTGGCAAGGTGACGCTCTACCAACTGAGCTACGTCCGCCAACCGTCCCCACTTTACCGTCCAGTGGAACCGAATCCTCCCTCTCCCCTGACGGAATCCGGCAACTCGTCTACAATCTCGAACTCTTGATTGGCCACCGGCACCACTACCAACTGCCCGATACGGTCACCGCGGAGAATCTTGAAAGGCGCATCTCCGTGGTTGACGAGCAGGACCGTCAGCTCGCCCCGATACCCGGAATCGACCAGGCCGGGCGAGTTGACGATGCCGACGCCGTGCTTGACGGCGAGCCCACTGCGGGGCGTCACCAGCCCTGCGAATCCCTCAGGAATCGCTACCGCCACACCTGTGGGAACCATTTCTCGCCCGCCAGGCTCCAAGAGAGTGTCGGCCCTGGCATATAGGTCGACCCCGCCGTCGCCCGGGTGAGCATGAGCCGGCGTTGGTAGGTTTAGGTCGAGCTTCAGTAGAGGAATCTTCATGCCGAGAGGATTCTTACAGGGCGATAGTCAGAAAAGGAAACGAGGAGGGCCGGTTGAGCACCCGCCGCAGAAGAACTCCTAGTGAGTACCGATCATCGGTGCTCGAGATCCTGGGTTTGTCGGGCCCGTCAGAGCATGCCGTTACCACCACCAAGGTGGTACCTCCCACCCGGTATATCCCGACGTTCGACGATCTGGAGACCAACCTGCCCCCTACGCCGAGGCCACCCACCACCAGGCCCGACGGTGATGACATCGAACAGGAAGGCGGCCTGGTTCAACGCTTGTGGACGGCCGCCGAAGGGGACGGTGACCTCGGGATAGAGGACTGGGCACCTGAGACTCCTATCGACAGGGTTGTGGGCCGCTACCGATGGGCATGGTGGCCGGTCCTAATTGCCATCTTCATAGTCGGCGTTGTGCTGGTAGTGAGCACGCTACGAGGGATCCCGGTCGGGCAGGCTGAGGATCTGCGTCGCGAATGGGTTGGGGACATCATCGAGCTCCAGGCCGATCTACCGGCTGCCGAGAACGCCGCCGCCATCATCACAGAGGCCTCTCCCGGCCCGGCGCGCTTGACGAACGCCCGCGCCAGTCTGATCGGATTCAGCACGAGCGGTGCAGCCATCGACGCATCAACAAGCCTCCCCTTCCCCAACCCTCCCCCGCTGGCTTCCAGAAGCGTGTTCGACGAGCTCAAACCCATCCAAGATGACCTGCAACGGGCGGTACAGTTGACCGAAGACATTGATGACGCCCTGGCCGACGCCCTCACCTATCGTGAACTTGTCAACCAATCCTTCAAGCTCCCCTCCCTTCCCATTGTGGGCGACGAGGTGACGATCGGCGATCTGGGCCGGCAAATTGCATCCACACTGAGCTTCTCGCGGGAGTCGGCAAGGCAACTTCCCATTAGCCCGGAGTACGACCAGCACCGCGCAACGGTGGAAAGCCTGGTTGACCGGCTCGAAAGTTGGCAAGCGTCCTACCTCGACGCGCTTCGCTTGGGCGACATCGACGGAGCCACCAGCTTGAAGGTCGAAATCACCGACCGCATAGCCGCAGTCCGTTCCACCCTCGATGAGCCGCTCGCCGCGGTAGGTATCTCGGTTGACGCTCAAATAACCGAGCTGAGCGACTTGCTGGCCCGGTCCCGAGCGGCGCTAGAAGCCGGTTAGCGGCTCGTCATTTTGCGAGGCGCTGACTACTCGTCGAGGGCAGCCATTTCCTTCTCGAAATCCTGGGCGCCCTGAAAGTTCTTGTAGACACTCGCGAATCGAAGGTAGGCCACCTCGTCGGCCTCTTTCAATCCTTCCAGGACAATGCGCCCCACATCCTCTGAGGGGATTGCCGGCGCCGCGGCCCTGGCCGCCGATTCGACCTCGCCGAGAATCCCGGCAATCACACCGTCCGAAACCATCCGTCCACCCAGTGCCCGCTCGATTCCGCTCTCCACCTTCTCGACCTGCAAGGGCTCGGTGGTTCCATCACGTTTTCGTACCAGCAAGGGCAACTCTGCTCGCTCATAGGTCGTGAAACGCTGATTGCAGTTAGCGCACAGGCGACGGCGCCGGACCTCCTTGCCGGATTCGGCCGGCCGGCTATCAATGACCCTGGTGTCATCAGCCGAACAAAACGGGCACCGCATAGGCGGCAGAGTACTCGCTACCGCACGGACGGAACCCACCGGACCCCCGGTCAGACGGCTGGCAGATCCAGAACCTGGCCGGGAACGATCAGCCCGCCCTCGAGGTGGTTCAGTCTCTGAATCAACGAGACCGTGGCACGAACGTCCTCGCCGTCGGCAGTGCGTTCCGACGCCAGATCCCACAACGTGTCGCCGCTCGACACGCGATGTGTCTCGGTGGGGATGGGCGAGTTGCCAGCCTCGACGTTTTGGGCGAGGAGGAGGAGAAACACCAGGGCCAATGCCAGAGGGAGGACCAACAACCTCAGGCTCATGGATGGAGTGTTCACGATGTTTCTCCTCCGTTCTCGTCCTAGCCATTTCCAGTGGCTCACTTACCCACACTGCATGAGGCGGGTGTGACACGAACACATGTTCCGTATATGGGAGCCACTTTAGAACAGGTGTTCGATTTGTCAAGGCGAACATATGTTTGTTTTCCGCGCCAGGAATTGCTACGGTGCTCGGGAGCAAAGGAGTGAGACGTGCCAGCTGATATCTCGAACCGCCAGCAGGAGATCCTGGACTTGATCCGGGACACCGTGGCCGACCGCGGTTATCCCCCATCCGTCCGCGAAATCGGGGAAGCGGTGGGTCTCAGGTCCCCCTCGACGGTCCATAGCCATCTGTCGGCGCTGGTTGCCGGCGGCTATCTACGTCGCGATCCCTCCAAGCCCCGCGCCATAGAGGTAATCGACTCTCGCTCACGGCACCCGAATGTCCGCGAGGTTCCTCTCGTGGGTCGGATTGCAGCTGGTTCGCCGATCCTCGCCCAGGAGGACATCGAAGAGATCTATCCGCTACCGATCGACCTGGTCGGGGACGGGCCCGTCTTCATGTTGCGAGTCAAGGGCGACTCGATGATCGAAGCCGGGATACTTCACGGCGACTACGTGGTAGTCCGGCGCCAACCCGACGCGAACGACGGCGAGATTGTGGCGGCCCTGATCGACGGTGAGGAAGCGACGGTCAAACGCCTCGAACGGCGCGACGGCACCATCATTCTTCATTCCGAGAACCCGGCGTATGGGCCGATGGTCTTCACAACGGGCGTCGAATTGATTGGCAAAGTTGTCACGGTGCTGCGAGCAATTAGCTGAAACGGATCGACCACGTTCAGATTCCAATACCCCCCCGGGAGCTGGAGATACCGCCCGTGGCTTCTACGTCGAGCTCGAAGTCGCCGATTACGTCAACAATCTTGCCTCGAAGACATAGTTTGCCGGCCCCTCCATCCAGACTGTTTCGCCGTCGATCTCGACGTCGAGATCGCCCCCAACCAGACCGACGGTAAGCGCATCGTCGGTTAGTCCTTCACGATTGGCCACAACAGCAGCCGCGCCGGCTCCGGTGCCGGAGGCCAGGGTTTCGCCGACGCCACGCTCCCACGTGCGGACCTCGATCCGGCTGCGGTCTTTCACCTTCACGAATTCCACGTTGGCGCGGTCGGGGAACTCGTCGGCCAACTCGATCATCGGCCCGAGTGTCGCCACCGGCGCATCAGATGTGTTGTCGACAAAGACGACCGCGTGGGGATTGCCGAGGCTCATGGGGCGCACTTCAGTACCGGCCACCGTCAGTACGGCCTCGTCCGGCGCCTGCGAGCGACCCAGCATGGCACGCACCCGTCCCGACTCCTTCACCTCCACCGGGTGATCCCCAACGTCAGTGACAACTGTGAATGAACGATCCTCAGTCCACTTCTGATCGTATGCGAAGCGGGCAACACAGCGGAGGCCGTTGCCACACATCTCGGCCCGGCTGCCGTCGGCGTTCCAATACTCCATCCGCACCCGCCCCGATTCGAGCGGGGAAACAACCAGCACCCCGTCGGCGCCTATCCCTTGCCTACGGTCGCACCCCTGCGCGACCTGAGCGGGTTTGGGAGTCACATCGACCAGCACGATGAAGTCATTGCCGAGACCCTCCATCTTTACGAAATCCATGCCATCAACTCCCGCTCGACCCGCTCAGTGAGCACCGCGGGGTCATGATCCCACTCGAGCCATTGAATCCGCGGGTCGCGCCTGAAGAAGGTTCGCTGGCTCGCGGCGGCTGCAAGCGTGGCAGCTTCGACCGCCTTGCGCCCATCTGCAACGCTGACAGGACCGTCGACCACGCCGAGTAGTTCCTTGTAGCCGACTGCCTGCGAGGCGGCACGCCCCAACCTGGGAGCAAGAATTCGCACTTCCTCCAACAGCCCGTCGTCGAACATGGCATCCAACCGGGCTGCGGCGCGTTGCTCCAGGGCGTCGCCCGGATCGAGTCCCACCGCATGGAAGGGAAGCAGCGCACGATACTCCCGGACGTCCTTGGCCTCCGCTGTGGCACCACGGGCCGAGGGAGTCAACCCGGTGACGTCATACACCTCCACAGCTCGCACCACCCGTCGGGGGTTGT
>Ga0255057_10001911_pt1 | contig 11402 bp, 13 predicted proteins | sample Cases_109_6_MG_FD_189022 | JGI IMG/M metagenome (GOLD analysis project Ga0255057, IMG submission 189022) | Seawater microbial communities from Amundsen Gulf, Northwest Territories, Canada - Cases_109_6 | ecosystem: Environmental > Aquatic > Marine > Gulf | place: Canada: Northwest Territories... | reverse complement strand
CTGCTGTTGAGGGTTAAACAGACATTGTCCGCAGAAAAGCAGACACGCAATTTTTGATGTCGGCTTCTGGAGGCAAAGCGGTCGTGTTTGGGGAGGCTCTAAAAGGTCTGCTCGTAGCCATGAGCCGACATGGCGGCTGTTTGAATGATCCAGCCGCACCTCGGATCGAAAAATTCGATCGAATGCAGAAAGTTGCTGAAGAATAGAGATGCAACGAAACTACTATGGCGGATTGTGAGTCGAAATTCCTCCCGACGTCACTCTGGGCCCAGGACGTCGCCCAGGGCGCCCGCCACGGCTTCGCAGGCCTCTTCTTCGGTATAGGCGACGAAGACGAGGGGGATGACAACGCCGAGGCTCATCGAGGTGCCGCTGGAAGTGGCGGTGATTTCTCCGCTCTCACGGCCGGTCGCGAGATCCCAGACTAGAGCGTCCAGCCGGGTCGCTTCGGTGCTCCAGGCGAGGCCCAGACAACCCGCACCAGCGTAACCGCCCCCGCAGAGCATTCCTGGAAAACCGTCGCTTTCTGTGCGCAGCGTCATGGCGAGCAGGTAGCGCACTTCGATGGCGGCGATGGTCTGGCGAACCTTTGAGCGCGACAACAGGCTTTCCAGCTCCGCGACGCTTTGCGGCGCATGGGCCGGCTCGAACCAAGGGAACAGCGCGTCCTGAAACGCCTCTGTCGCCATGATCGCATCGTCGGGCACGCCCAGCTCCGCGATGGCGCTCCTGACACAGTCCACAAAATCGCGGCTCGATGCGACTCCGGCGCGCGCGCTCGGGAAGAGGACAATCCGCTCCCCCTCGGCGAGTTCGATCTTGGCATCGACCGAAATTGCGGTTTCGGTTGGGCTCGCGCAGGCCGCCAGGAGCAGCAGTATGAGAAGTCCCGCGGACCTTGGTTTCATCGTGTCACCCAGGCCCGCACGGCCGGGTCGGTCTCGAAGGTGACGACGAAATCTGCCGCCGCCTTGCGCATAGCGATACTTGTCAGCGCATTCAGATGAGACGCCTCGGGATCGCCAGTGAGGCTCGGGTCGCCGAGGTCGTCACCGGGCCCTGCCCGGCCACGACCCGACCAATGCGTCAGTTCAGCACCTTCGGGAGAGCGGGCGACCGCTTCATAGGCGATCTCGACGACGCTGGTCCCGATGATTGGCCAGCTCGCCTGGCAGCCGGTGAAGGCCGTCAGGGCCAGCTCGACGACATCTCGTTTGTCGCCAGCGCCAGCGCCAGAACCATCACCGACCTCGACGAAAAGGCTCTCGAAGATCGGATCGAACATTTCGATCGAGGGCGGCCCGAGTGCGAAGGACCAGGAATAGGCGATGTAGCCCTTGTCGCCCGTGCAGTGGTGGTTCCGCAGGTCCTCCGCATAACGCAGCGTGATCGCGACCGGCGCCGCCTCGACCAAGGGCAGAACTTCAGGCGGTTGAAGCGGCGGCGCCGCGCCGCAACCCGAGAGCACGAGAAAGATGATAGGCCAAGAGAGGCGTCCGCGCATCGGAACTCCTTCAATGTCTCGGCGGGGGACAACAACGCCAACCCGTTGAGGACCACGGCTAGGTTCGGATGCCCAGGGCAGCGTATCTGTTTTTGATGATGAAGACGAGCTTCGGGGGTCCGCAGGTGAATGCCTGCTTGGGGTCACTAGGCGACCATCGGCGGCCTCGTCAAAATCGTCTGCTTGCGGGGGGTAAGCAGTCGTCGGATGTCTGCTTTTCTAGCCCGGCGCGTTCATGCGTCCACAGCGCCCAGCGTTACCTCGGGGGAAGAGGGAATTTTTGAAATTTTTTGAAAAAAAAAACGAGAATGTGAGGGGATGACATTAAACGCCGGGTACCCAAAAAAACTTGGCCCGGGTCTTTTGTCATCCGAAAAAAGCCGAGGCCGGCGGCGTTCGCGGATCGCATCGAAATGACCCAGCGCGGTCACTTATTGGTCACTCTACAAGGGTCGTGTTTCATAATCACCTGATAACGCTAAGCATTATCATCATGATCATCTGATGATAAGTCAGGTATTCTCTGTTCTTCCCTTGGTTTTACCTCGATCATCTCTACCGCTTCGCCGTTGATCAGCTTCAACTCCGGCTCATCACTCTCCCGGATCGCCTTGGTCATGCCCTTCACCCAATCGGCGTGGCTCTGGCCTGGTGTGCCCGTGGTGACGTGCGTGGCCTGCAATTTCGGGTATCTGTAGTTCGCGAAGGCGACGGCTGCCTTGATGCGAATTTCGATGTCTTGGTTCGGGTCTTGATAGACGCTCGCCAGGAATTCCAGCACGTCGAGCTTTTCATTGAGCCGTGAAGCTGCCCGCGGTGCTTTCCTCGCGGTCCTGGTGCCTGATCCACGGGCGGACTTGATCCCTGGTGGCCGACCGTTTGGGTTGTTGGACCTGCGAGGCATCTGTGATCTGGAAGTTAAAATGTTTCCAAATAGATGGGGGCAGAGGCGGGCAGGGAAAAGAAGTATGTCGTCATGAGCATCAAAAAGGCGGTGTTGGCACGCCTGCCCGAGACGGGCCAGGAACACCAGTAACCGATCAGTTACGGGTGTTAAGGCCGGTCATTTGGCGTCATAAGGCGAGCGGCCAAAAAGAGGCTGATTGTAGGCTGTAAACCTGCCCATTGTGGGCAGATTACCCCAGCCTCCGCGATCATGTCCGTTTATTCAGACAGTGTCCGCCGGGGCATATCCTGAAGGGTCTGAGGGGTTCCCCGTTATCGACGTATTCGTGCGCGCAGGAATATCCCGATAAGTATAGACGTCGATAATAGAAAACCCTTCAACCCTTCAGGCGATCACCAATTTTGGTCCTGATCGTAGACTTTGCGCTTCAGCTTATAGCCGAGATAGATGACCCTGCCGGTGGTGCTGTCACGGTCTTTGGTGGCCCCTTCCAGCGTCTTGAAGCGGTCAGAGAGCTTCTTCTGAGATCCGGGTTTTTCGCCAGCTGTGTCGGCGAAGTTCTTCCAGTTCCCATAAAGCGTGGTTGATTCCTCGAAAGCATCTGGATCGCGCTCGCAGCATTCGTTGAGCCACGAGGCAAATACGTCCTCGGTTTCGAGATAGTCCGCCGTGGCTTGGGTCACCCGTTCCGGGGGCGCTAGGCCGATCTTTTGCCATTCAAGACATCCCTCGATAAGCCACGTCAGAATTTCCGGCCATTCTGACTTGAGGCGCTCGGACAGGTCCGGGTCGCGCTCTTCTTTCGGTATTTGCACATCGAAGGGAACCAAGTGTATGCGTCTTGCCAGCGCTTCATCGACGGTGCGTATCGATGGCTTGTGGTTCCCGGCGATGATCAGCGTGAACTGCGGTTTGAACTCGAAGAAGTCCTGCCGCATGAAACGTGCCGAGATCCGGTCCCCGCCAGTCAGCGTCTTAAGCCGTGCCTCGTTCCATTGCTGGCCCTGGTCGATTTCGGAGGCCACCACCAGGCGTGCGCCGCGCAGTTGCGCGAGCTCGGTCGGGTGCCGATCCCAGCTCGACGCCATGAAAACCTCTGCGGATACAGTGACGGCATATGAGCCCAGTATGCCGCCAAGGGTATTCAAGAAGGTGCCTTTGCCATTTGCGCCGGAGCCGTAAAAGAAATCAACGCACTGCTCTTTGCCCGACAGCGCTTTAGTGAGACTTTGCATGGCCGCAAATCCCCTGACCGCCTATCTAATTACCATGGTTCTGCTGGGCACCGTCGCCGCGGTGCTGGGCGCGGTCTTGTATCGTGGGCACAGGTCGTTGGGCGCGGCGATCGGCTTCGCCGTCGGCATCATGATCTCGCCGCTGATATCCGACATGATCCTGCCGACCGGCGTCAGCTCCGAGGAGGTTTCGCTCACGGGACACGATCCGAGCTAGGCGCCGATTCTGGTCCCCTGGCTGGGTTTACCGCTTATTCACATGGCAAGTTTATCGTGTGCGCCACGAATATAGGCACTATCGCGCCCCGGCCTGACATGTCTTGCCTGGGCTTTGGGATCCGAGGGCCGATGAACGACAACATCGTGCAGTTTCCACATCAAGGAGGGGGCGAACCGGTCCTTCTCGAGCTTCCCGACTACATCGTCGTGCCGGCAAGCGTCTGCCCCTTGATCACCTCGCCGCTGGTCCGTGCGCCGCTCGTACGTATTGCCAAAAACGCCGTCAGCGCTATCGAAGATGGTTATATGCAGGAACTCGACAAGCACGACCGCAAGCGTGCCTCCATAGCGGTCATCGCGCTGCTGCGGCTGCTCGAGGGTTACGCCGAGGAAGACGAAACCGCGTAGCCCGGATTTCTGTCAGCGAAAAAAGCCCGCCTTTAAAGCTATTGCTGCTGGTCGTCGTCGGGCGTTTCGTATTGCCGCTCGACCACCGGCTCGTCGGGATTGGCCCAGCTACTGCCCGGCGCGCCTCCTTGTCCCGCGGTACCGCTGCCAGCGCCCCCGGCGCCACCGCCACCGCCACCCGTGTCGACGGGCGAAGGGATGACGCGCGTATAGTCGGAGCCGTATTGGACCAACACCCGCTCACCGTCCTGCAGCGGGAGCTCGTCGGTGTCGCGGTTCTGAACGATGGTGACGACCCGTCCATCGTCCATTTGTACGACGTACTCGATACCCTCGCGGCTGCGCACCGATTCTTCGATCAGATAGCCCGCGCCCGCGCCGATAAGGCCCCCGATGACGCCGGCCGCGATGCTGGCGCTCTGCCCACTCGCCACGACGGCCCCGGTCGTCGCACCGACCGCGGCGCCGGCCAAAGCGCCCGTATTGCTGTTTTCGCCACCGCGCACCTCGACGATTCGGGATGAAACGACCGTCCCTTCGGTGGTCTCGATAACCTGCCCCACATCGCGCCCGCTGTAGGTGCTCGATGTCGAATTGGTACAAGCGCTTAGCGCTAAAATAGCGGCAAAACAAAGGCTTATAAGTCGCATTGTCATCACCTTCTTAGGGCGTATCGGTTGTAATTCTACCCCAATTACCTTGATTTTACTACTTGATTCCCGGCCCGCCAAAAGACTATCGGTTGATGCCTGTCTTTGCCTTGAGGCAATATCCGCGCATGGTAGCACTAGCACGGAGTCGCCACGACGCAACGGACGGGGCGCGCGTTACACCGAGGCTGAATAAATATGGTAATTGAGCCGCCAGGAATAAAGACCGGCTTGAAGATCGGGCTCTTGCTGCTCGCCTTGGCACTGGTCCCGGACGCGGCGGCCGGGCCGGCCGCGGCCGCCGAGACCCCCGAAGACGCGGCTTATGTCGCCCAGCGCCTGCAGGAGATCCTCGAGTTCGAGAAGGCCGGGATCGAGATACCTTGGAAGAACCCGGCGACCAACAACACGGGCATGATAAAGATCGACCGTACCTACTATCAAAAGCCCAAGCTTCCCTGTCGCGACTATCGGCGGACCCAGATCATGGACGACGGGCTCACGCTGGTGGTCGAAGGCACGGGCTGCCGGGTGGGGGATGCGCGTTGGTTTCTCAACGAGAAGCCGCCCACCGTTGAAGGGGCCGGGCCGGTGAAGACCGCCACACCCACACCCCCCACGTCGGCCCCTGCCGCACCGGCACCGTCCTCGCCATCGCCCGAAGCGCCAGCCAAGACACCGACCAAGACGCCGGAAGCGCCGAAACCGGCGAAAAAAGCCGAGAGCAAGCCGAGCCCGCCCAAAAAACCCAAGAAGCCGGAGTTCACGTTTCAGCTTCCCACCCGAACCGCCATGCCGGACGGCGGCGCGTCATGACACGCCCGGTGGAAGACCCGCAACCCGCCTCCCCCCCGAAGCCGAGTCTTGCCGAGGCGGGACGCGGACAGACCCGGCGGGATAAGACCATCGGGGGCTTCAGCGTGCTTCGGCGCGTTGCGTCAAACCCCAGGGGGGAGGTCTTCGAGGCCCTCGACCCGGCGAACGGCGAGCGGGTGGTGTTGAAGACGGCGCCGCCAAGCGAATCCGCCGGGCCCGATGCGGCGGGACGCGATCGGCTGGAACGCGAGGCGGCCATCCTGGCCGGCCTCGACCACCCGGGCATCGCGCGCCTGATGAACCTTCGTGAAATCGACGACCAATACGTTCTCGTGTTGAAGCACGTCGAGGGGCGTTCGCTGGAAGGGATCCTGGAGACCACCAGCAGGCCGGTCGACGAAGACGAACTGCGCCGGTTCCTGGCGGGCCTCGCCGATGCGGTTACCTATCTGCATGGCAAGAGCATTCTCCACCGCGACCTCAAACCGGAAAACGTGATCGTCGACGATAAAGGTCAACCCATCATCGTCGATTTCGGCAACGCCCGTGATATGCGGCGCGGGGGCGCCGGCGCTCCCGCCTATGCCACGCCCGGGTATTGCGCACCGGAACTCTACCGGGCGCCGCGCGACGAGGGACCCTGGACCGATGTCTACAGCCTTGCCGCGATCGCCTATCGCGCCGTAGCCGGACGTGCGCCGGCGAGTGCCGAGACGCAGAGCACCGCCGCGACGTTCGAACCTCTGGCAACGATCGGCGGAGATAGCTACACGAAGGGATTTCTCGAGACCATCGACCGCTCGCTGTCGAGTGATCCGCGGCGGCGGCCGCAATCGGCCGCGGCGTTCCATGCCCTGATGCTCTCGTCCGAAGATCCGGCCAAGAGCGGCACGGCAGCCCCGGCGGACCGGACCGATGGGGCGCGGGCGGCGGCCTATCCTCCCACCGTCGCGGTCGCACAACGCGCCCTGGCGCCGGTGTCCGCACCCGCGCGGACCCACCACGAGAACGTCCCGGGTAGGCGACGCAGGCGGGGCCCGCTGTTGGCCGCCGCCCTGGGCATCGGGCTGCTGGCCGCCGCCGCGGCCTGGCAGGCCTGGCCTCTCTATCTGCGCTACGTCAAGTCGACCTGGGTCGTCGATGCGGCCGGCAACGGCGACACCAGGCGTCTTTCCGATGCACTTTCGCAGGCCCGTGACGGCGCGACCATCGTGGTCCGGGCCGGAACCTACCGCGAAAGCCTCGCCATGACGCGCTCGGTTCATCTGACGGCCGACCCTCATGCCGCCGAGCCGGCCGTTATCGCGCCGATCGCCGGCTCCTGCCTGGTCATTAGTTCCCCGCAGGGCTCGGTGACGGGGCTCCATTTCAGGACCGAGGAAACCTTCGGCTCGCTCTCCAGCGCCTGCCTCGTGCTGCGCGCCGGCAACGCGCGGATCACCGAGAACGTGATCCATCATGCGCGCGGCACCGGCATTCTGATCGTGGCCGGCGCGGGCGGTGAGATTTCCGGCAACATCATCGAGAACTCCGGCGGCGCGGGGCTCATGATCCGCGGCGGCGCGGCGCCGCGCGTCGTCGGCAACACGATCGAGGCGAGCAAGGGCACCGGGATGGTCGTCGCCGAAGGCGGCCGCGGCCTGTACGAGGACAATACCGTCTCCGGCAGCGTACGCTCGGGCCTCGAGGTGGCGTCGGGGGCGGCGCCGCAGTTTATCGGCAACAATATCGCCGGGTCCGGCGAGGCGGGCCTCTACCTCTATGGCGCCGCCGGTGGGGTGTTCGAAGATAATCGATTTATCGAGAACGCGCTTGGCGGCATAATCATCGAGAATGGCGCCGGCCCCTCGCTGCGCGGTAATGTAGTGGAAAAGAACGGCGAGCACGGCGTTATCGTGCTCAACGGCAGCGCCGTCCTGGACGCCAACATCGTCCGCGACAACGAAGGCCATGGCATCGCAATCGCCGAGGAGACGAGCGTCGAGCTGGGTGAAAACGAGCTCTCCGGCAACAAGGAGCCGGAGCTTCTAACAAAGGCGCGGCCGAAGACCCGGTGAGGCGGTCATGGCGTCCGAGCTTGCAAGGGAGGCGACACTGAAAACATTCATCATCGGCACCAGCGCGCTGGCCGATATCGTCGTCGATCAAGAAGGTGTCGCGCCGCGTCACGCCGAGCTGGTCGTGACCGACTCCGGACAACTCTATCTAACCGATTGCGCAAGCGGTCTGGGGACATGGCGCGCGGCCGAGGACAAGCGGACCAAAGGTGAGGAGACAGCGGTTTCCTGGCTTCCGGTGCGCCAGGAGTTCGTCGGCCGGGCGGATCTCATCCGGCTGGGACGGCTGCGCTGCCGACTTGGCGAATTGTTGGATACGGTGAGCGCCAGGCGCGGCGGCGAAGCCCACCAGCGCGATTTCGGGGAGGCGGAGGCCGATCAAAGCCGCCGCAAGAAGGGGCGCGTGGAACGCGACCCCATTACGGGTCAAATCGTTCGTAAGAGAGTTTAAAAATTGCGTAGTGATAAAAGCGACGACCCGGTGATGGCCAAGGTTACGGTCATGCCGATGCAACGTATTTTCAGCCATCCGGCAATCTTGGTCGCCGCCCTTTTGGGCGCCGCGGTGGCGATCTTCCTGATGGACCGCTTCTTGCCGGACACGCTGGCCGTGCTCCTGATCGACCGGGACCGGGAGACCTATCCGCTAACCGTGCAAAACGTCATGTGGATGGTCTTCGCCATCGGCCTGGCCGAGTTGATGGTTCGCCTGCGCGATACGATAAGCGAGCGCGGGCAGCTCGCCCAGGGCTGGCTGCCGGAAGACGAGACGACGATCCTGCAAGGGCCGGAGTTGCGCCGCGTCTATGCGGCCACGCGCCCCACCGCCGCCACCGACCCGGCCGCCGGGCGCCGCCACCGTTTTCTGCCCCGGCTGATCCAACGGGTCGTCACCCAGTTTCAGACCAACCGGTCGATCGAGCAGGCCAACGCCATCCTCAACTCCAGCATGGACCTCTTCATGCACGAGATCGACCTGCACTATTCCATGGTGCGCTATGTCGTTTGGGTGATCCCGACGCTCGGGTTCATCGGCACGGTGATCGGCATTTCGCTGGCGCTGGCCTTCGCCGGCCAGGCCGACCTGCAGGATCCGCTGCTGCTGGCGGAACTCACCAAGCGCCTTGCCGTCGCCTTCAACACGACGCTGCTGGCGCTCGTCATGTCGGCGATCTTGGTCTTGATCCAGCACCTCGTTCAGGCCTTCGAGGAGCAGGCCCTCAATGCGGCCGGCCAATACTGCCTCGACAACCTGATCAACCGCCTCTACGTGGAGTGAGGTCGCCATGCGGCGGGTCCGGCGCACATTCGGGGAGCTGAGCGTATCGGCGCTCGATCTCTTCGCCTCCGCCCTCGGGGTGTTCATTTTGATCGCCATCTTGATGTTCCCCTACTACCTGCGCCAACCGTCGATAGAAATCGGCCTCACCGGCGCACAGGCGGAGCTTTCCGCGGCGCAGGACGCCACCACCGCCCTGCAGGAACGCATTGCGGAGATCGAAGAGGAACGGCGCGCCACGGAGGCCGCGCAGGCGGCCGCAGCGCAGAACCTGCAACGACTCCGCGAAGCCAGGGCCTCCATCGCGGACCAGCGTTCCCAGGTCGAAGACACGGTCGGCCGGCGGCACGCGGAAATGCGGGCCCTGGGTGAGAAAATGGCCAACCTCGCCATTCTAGACCTCGACCTCGTCTTCGTCATGGACACGACCGGCAGCATGCGCGACGAACTGGAGGACATTCAAACCAACTTGCGCGGGATCGTGCGGATCCTGTTTCGTTTGGCGCCGACGCTGCAGGTGGGCTTCGTGGCCTATAAGGACGTCAAGGACGACTACCTCGTCCGCTCCTTCCCGCTTGCCGAGATGAGCGAGGCCAACCTCGGCAGAATGCTCGGCTTCGTCAATTCCCTCGAGGCCAGCGGCGGCGGCGACAAGCCGGAGCCCGTCGATCTGGCGCTGGGCGAGGCCGTGGAAATGAACTGGCGCGACAAGGCGCATGGTAAGATCATCGTCATCACCGATGCCACCGTGCACAGCCGGAACAGGGCACGGACCCTGCAGATGGTGCGCGACTTCCGCGCCGTCCCGGCGACCGCTCTGCCACGGGGCACCTCGGCGATCTTTACCGGCAGCGACAAGGTGGCCGAGCAGTTCCTGCGCGAGCTGGCGGGGATCGGCGGCGGGGACTTCTCGACCCATTCGGGACAGATGCTCGAAAGCGTGTTGCTGTCGGTCATAAACTAACGCGAAGGGAGGCCGTTTACATGGTGCGTGGGTCCGGACAAAGGGCGAGGCTCGCCGAGGGATGGATAATGGAGGGCCGGGACGCCCGCGGCGGCCCGGTGCGGCTGCGTTTCGCCGAGAACGAGCTGGCCGAGGCCGACCTGGGCCTGACCGTCGGACGCCACCCCGAGGTCTGCCATCGGGTCATCGACGACCCGTCGGTGTCGCGACGTCACTTCCGGGTCTTGTTGCGCAACGGACAGCTCTGCGTGGAGGACCTGAATTCGCTGAACGGCACCCTCGTGGGCGAACGCCTGCTGGCCCCCTTCGAGGCGCAGGAGGTCGCCCCGGGTCAGAGCGTGGTTCTCGGCCAGGTGGCGCTAGGCATTCGGGAGTTGGACGAATAAGGGCGTAACGATATGTGGCGACCGAATAGAGAAATTTCGATTTTTACCCTATCGGCGCTCGACATTCTGGCGATGGCGACGGGCACCTTCGTGCTCATCGTGGTCATTCTGATGCCCTACTACCGCAAGACCTTTCACGCCCACGCCGAGATCGAGGGCGTGCGCGCATCGACCGCCGCCGTCGTCTCGCAGGTTCAGTCGTTGGAAGAGGAGATCGCCGCCCAAAGCGCCCGGCTGGCCGCGGCGCGCGACGCGGCGGCGCGCCTGAACGCCGAGGCCCGCACCCTCGAAAGCGAGATCACGCTCGACGAACGCCAAGCCTTGCAGGCGCAGTCATTGGCCGACGACTATGCCAAGCGGGTCGCCGAAATGAACTCGGTCATCGATCAGGAGGTAACCAAGAAGATGGACCTCGTTTTCGTGATCGACACCACCCGCAGCATGGGCCCCGTCCTGCGCGAGCTCTCCCGTTCGATGCGTTCCATCGTGCGCATCCTGGAGAGGATGGTGCCGTCGCTGCGCATCGGTATTGTCTCGTATCGGGACCGGGATACCGGATTGCCGCCGATCATGGCGTTGTCCTTGACCCCGACGGACCGCTCGTTGAACCGCATACTGTCCTTCGTCTCGGCCCTCGACATCTCCCCGCGGCCGAGCAAGACGCCGCAGGAAGACGTCCTCCTGGGCCTCAACCGAGCCTTTTCCATGAACCTCAGGCCGGAGGCCAAGCAGACCATAATCGTCATGGGCGACGCTGCCGAACATCTCGGCGACCAGCGCCGCACCCTCAGCCGTATCCGCAACTTCACCCTGGCCAACGAGGAAAACCGGAACGTCTCCGCCCTCTTCGTTACCACACCGGCCTATCTTCGCTATGGCTTCCGCGATCGGGAGTTTTTTCAGGCCATGGCATCGGCCGGAAACGGCGCTTTCAACGATCACTCCGGACAGATGGTCGAGAGCGTGCTGCTCTCGGT
>Ga0255057_10001910_pt1 | contig 11413 bp, 9 predicted proteins | sample Cases_109_6_MG_FD_189022 | JGI IMG/M metagenome (GOLD analysis project Ga0255057, IMG submission 189022) | Seawater microbial communities from Amundsen Gulf, Northwest Territories, Canada - Cases_109_6 | ecosystem: Environmental > Aquatic > Marine > Gulf | place: Canada: Northwest Territories... | reverse complement strand
CTACTTTGGTGCGGGCGCGGGAATTCCGAAGACAGGTTTCCAGGCGTCCAATGTGCGCGCCTTACTCGGGTTCATGTACGAGCCGGCCGTCGAGGATAGGGACGGAGACGGCATCTACGACGACAAGGATGCCTGCCCCGACGACCCCGAAGACAAGGACGGTTTCGAGGATAGTGACGGCTGTCCCGATCTCGACAACGATGGCGACGGAATCCTCGATGTCGATGACGCCTGCCCGCTCGTGAAGGAAGACTACGACGGCGATCGCGATGAAGACGGATGTCCTGAGGGTCGAGAGGGCGACCGGGACGGGGACGGCATTCCTGACAATGTCGATGAGTGCCCCGATGTGCCGGAGGACTTCGATGGCTTCCAAGACGAAGACGGCTGCCCGGATCTCGACAACGACGGGGATGGCATTCCAGACGAGAAAGATCTCTGCCCGAACGATCCCGAGGACTTCGACGGCTTCCAAGACGAGGACGGCTGTCCGGACGTCGACAACGACGGCGACCGGATCTTGGATGTCGATGACGCTTGCCCGAACGACCCCGAGACCTACAACGGGCACGAGGACGAAGACGGTTGCCCTGACAAGGGCCTCGTGATCGTCGAAGACTCGCAAATCACCATTCTCGAGAAGGTCTACTTCGAGACCGACAGCGCGATCATCAAGTCTCGAAGCTTTGCGTTGCTAGATGCGGTGGCGGCGACCCTGAACGGGAATCCTCAGATCACCCTGGTGGAGATCCAAGGCCATGCGGACGAGCGCGGCAGCGACAAATACAACATCAAGCTCACACGAGCCCGGGCGGCGTCGGTGATGAATGCTCTGATCGAGCGAGGCGTGCTGAAGGACCGGCTACGATCGGGAGGTTACGGCGAGCGGTGCCCGGTGGACCCGAAGCACAACGCCACGGCCTGGGAGAGAAATCGGCGAGTCGAGTTCAAGATTATCGAAACCGACGCCGGTCCCACCGGAGTTGAGGTAACATGCCCGCGGGGCCGTTCTTTGGTTCCGAGGTGATATGTCGCGCGAGCGTTTCGTGGAGCTGATGGCGCCTGCACTGACCCGCTTCAGTCAGGACCTGAAATCTGTCTTGCGAATAGTCGACGACCCCGAGATCGACGACGAGAGTCGGATCGCGGCGGCCGGCGGGCTTCTGCACGTGCTCTCCTCTACCGGCGCGATTCCCGGCGTCCGCGGGGTGCTCCGGCACTTGGGCGACGTTTTGGTAATCCGTTTGATGCTCGATCGGGTTCGATCCAGCGCTCCGGGTACTTTCGAACGCTACGTCTCGGAGTCGCCTGAGATGTTGGAGCCGCTTTCCGACGAGCTCGATGCCATGCGCGATTACCTCGGGGATCGCGTCATCGTCCTAGAGAAAGTCGTCGACAAATTTCCGGAGCTCAATCATCAAGGGCATCAGGCCGCGGGCTGCATCGGCGACACAGAGTCGAGCAACTGGCTCTACGAGGCTGTTCACGAAGCCTTGATCGACGAGATCGAGTTCGACGACGAGGACGTAGCCCGCGAGTTGAAGCGTGTTGACCAGATTCTCGGCCCGCTGTCCGCGCGACTCGAGCGCTAGGCGATAGTGTGGGGGTAGGTGATAGCGTGGGGGCGGTGGGGTGGGACCAATTGACGGGCCGCAGGCCCGACCGGGATCACGATGATCAACGATGTGACCGCCTAGGCATCACGCTGCCTTGCGCTGGCTCTCACAGATTGCGCGTAGAAGCCAGGTGCCTTTGGAAGCTTTTGCGGGCTTGGTCGGAGCTTGGCAAGCGAGGGCACGAATCAAGCTCATCGTGTCGGGTTCCCATTCGACCAGCCTTCCTATCCTGCCATTCGTGCTGCGGAAGTCTGGGTCGGCGCTGGTTCGTCGCCGGGCGAGATCGTCGGCGTCGGACTGCGTGCGCGTCTCGACGAGGAGCATCACGTTGCGATGCGCTACGAAGCCCACCATTCGCGTGGTCACCACGAAGCCGAGGCTCAGAAGACCGGCTCGCTCCGTCCGAAGAAAGACGCGACACCGTGGAGTGCCTCCTCCGCAAATCTCCCAGCAGAAGCTCATTGGAGGGGCTTCCGGGGGGAGTCGTAGGTCCGAGACGAACGCGTGAAGCTTTTCGGCGGACTCTTTGGCTGTTGGCGCCGTGTGTTGACGGGTTCCAGTGAAGAATACCGGCAGGAGAAAAAGGGCGGCGAAGGGCTGGTCGAGCAGGACCAGGACGGCGAACAAGGCCGCCAGGACGACCAGGCCCGCCGGGGTGGTTCCATCGAGTAGATCGGTCGGCAGGGTTTCCCGTCCATGGTCTCGTGTCGGTGTGGCCGGTTGCCACGCTCGCTCGAGCGGGAGGGTGTTTGGTTTCGTCGGGCGGTGAAGCGCCAGCACGAGGAGCGGAATCGCGCAGATGATGTCGCGCGGCGCAAGCCACGCGCTCAATCCGAGCAACGTGGCGGTCACCGCGAGAACGAGCGCCCAGGATGTACGAACGAGAAGACCGACCGGACCGAAGCGCATCTCGATCGAACGACGCTTGAGAAGTGCCAGGCATGCCAGCAGCGCGACCGCCCACGGGAGGGAGCGATGTTCCTCGGCATCGAGAGGTCGAAACCCCCGGGGTTCGGGGTCATCGGGCGCCGCCGGGGGCAGAGTCACTGCGCTCGCAGGCACGTCGAAGGTGAGTTTCCAGGGCGTGTGTCTCGGGAGGTGGATCCGTCTCCATTCGAGTTGGGTGAAGTTTGACCTCTTGGTGATGCCGAGCTCCACGCCAGGCCCCATGTCCTGCAGCTCATGGGGGACCGACGCGCCCTTCGGTGCGCGGATATTCACCGACACGTCGTGCAGTCCGGTCTCCCATGCGGGAAGCGTCCACGCGAGCCGTGCGCGATCGCCGTCGGATTCGTCGAGAGGTCGAGCCTCGCCCTGGGTTCGATACCGGAGCAGCACGCGGTATTCGCCCTTGCGGGGGGCGCCCCGCCGCTCGAAAGAGAGTCGAATGAGACCGTCCTCGGTGACTTCGGCTTCCGGACGATAGATCTCGCCGTCGTCGGATCGGAGATACGGAGGCCTGCGTCGGTCGATCTCCACGTCGGGCCCGAGTCCAGCGAGTTCGAGCTCGTGCAGCCAGCCCGCGTGGACCTCGACATCGAGCTTGAGCAGCACGCTCATCGACGTGTCCGGGCTGACATCGACCGTCGCGTCCGCGCTCTTGACGATGGTTCGAGTCCACGCTCCCGCTGAAGAGGACGTACCGAGGGTCAAGAGAAAGACGAACAACAGTTCTACACCACGCCTTGCAGACATAGCCCGAGCCTAGGAAATTCCGCCCTTTCGGTGAAATTTCCTACTGCACCCGGAGCCAGGCCGGCATGAACAGCAGCACGAAGAGTGAAAGGGTTAGCCAGCCGACGATGCGGCGTCGCGGGGAGAGCGCGGAATCTTCTGTGGGGGGATGGTCGGGTCCCGTGGCCCGTGTGAGGATCCACAAGACGAACGCCCACACGAGCCACTGCAAGCCGGCGCTTGCGTCGTAGATCAGCCGGTCACCACGCTCGCCCTCGAGGTAGGTCGGAACACCGTACGCGACGCACACCAGCAGAGCCAATGCGGGCAGGAGGCGAATGACGTAGCGGGAGATCATGTCCTGACGGCGACCCCAGAGCGCGTACCCCACATGGCCGCCGTCGAGTTGTCCGAATGGCAAGAGGTTGATCATGGTAACGAGAAGCCCCGCCCAACCAGCCAGCGCGGTCGGGGTCAACATGATGTCGTAGCCGTCGAGGATCGGGCCCTTGAGCCCGTAGAGAAGCCCGAGGTAGAGAATCGACCGACCCTCGATCATGTAGTTCCCGTCGGGAAGCGCCTCGATCGGCGATGTCGCGATGCCGTATATCACAACGGGAATGGCGACGACCATGCCGGCTAGCGGGCCAGCGGCTCCTATGTCGAGCAGCGCGTTTCGCGATCGGATTTGCTCGCGGATCTGAATGACGGCTCCCATCGTGCCGAGAAGAAAAAAAGGCACCGGGATGAAATATGGGAGGGAAACATCGACTCGGTGGTACATGCCGGCAAAGAAATGCCCGAACTCGTGGGCGAGCAGGATCCCCATCAACGGTAGCGAGAACACCCACCCCGCGCCGAGCTCCTCGAGCGACGAGGGGGGATGACCGAGGACCATTCCGGCTCCAACGTAGAAAGTCGACAGGAAGGTCAGCACCACCAAAACGAGGGGTAGACCCCACCGCGTCTTTCGCCGCTCCACTGGGGGCGTCTAGCATGGGCGTTGCAAAGCGCACGATCTGCTACTCTCCCGGGCGCATGGATCTGTACAGCGCGGCCAAACGTCTCAACCGGCCCTTCATCTTCGTCGACGAGGCGTCACGGAATGCCCTGTCCATCGCGGACCATGGGCTGATCGGCGACGGATTCTCCGCTGCGTTGGTTCGTGCTGATGGCGCTATCGACTGGCTTTGCTTGCCGCGCTTCGACAGCCCGAGCGTGTTTGCGTCCATGCTTGACAAAGACAATGGCGGATCGACTTCGATCACGCCCATCGACTATCCGTTCGAGAGTCTTCAGCGCTACGATCCCGACACCAACGTTCTGGAGACCCTCTTCCAAATCGAGGGACACGGGACGGTTCGCCTCACCGACTACATGCCCTGGGCGGACGATCCCCGTCTTGCCATCCACGAGGTCCACCGGCGAGTTCAGTGCGTCGAAGGTAAGGCGACCGTCAAGGTCGTGTTTGATCCCCGGTTTGACTACGGACGCAGCGAAGTGACCTTCGACATCGATGGGCGTTCCGCTCTAGCGAAAGGGGCCTCTGGTGAGCGGCTCGTGGGGGTGCTCGGCGGTGTCGGCAAGTGGGAGCCTCGGCCGGAAGGCGGAGTCCAGGCTGTGTTTCCCTTGCAGGCCGGTGAGCGCGGATGGGTCGTGATCAGTTGGAACGCCTCGGAGTCGGAGTCGATCTTGGCGTACCGGCCGTTCGAGTTGCTTCGCACGACCCGCAATCGGTGGCGCGACTGGTCGCGAACACTTCAGTACGACGGGCCCTGGCGCCACCACGTCACCCGGTCCGCGTTACTCCTCAAACTTCTGATGCATGCGCCAACGGGGGCCATGGTCGCGGCGCCCAGCACTTCGATTCCCGAATGGATCGGCGGGAATCGCAACTGGGACTACCGATACACTTGGACCCGCGACACGGCGATGGGCGTCCGCGCTGCAAACCTCCTCGGTTGCGATCGAGAGGCACGTGAATTCTTCCACTTCGTTCGAGACACGCTCGAGCGCGACCAACAGCTCCACATTATGTACACGGTCGATGGTGGCCGTGTTCCCGACGAGGAGACATTGGAGCACTTCGGCGGCTACAAGGGGTCGCGTCCCGTCCGAATCGGGAATGGCGCACGGGATCAACTCCAGCTCGATACCGCCGGCGCGTTGATGGATGCTGCCTACGTCTACGAACGGGGTGGGGGTTCTCTGACGGTACGGGGGTGGCGCCGGCTTCGGGAAGTCGTGCAGAACGTGGTTGCGACTTGGGCCGAACCCGACCACGGGATTTGGGAGCCGCGGGGTGGCAAGCGCCACAATGTGCATTCGAAATTGATGAGCTGGCTTGCTTTGCAACGCGGCGCCGAGCTCGCGCCGTTGTTTGGTGAGCTCCAGCTGCAACGGCAATGGCGGCAAATCGGCGAAGAGCTTCACGCCGATCTATGTGCGCGGGGGATGGATCGTACGGGAAGCCGTTTCGTCGCCGCTTACGACCATGAGCATCCAGACGCGTCGCTTCTGCTGCTCCCCATCCATGGTTTCTTGCCTCCGACCGACGACCGCGTGCTGCGCACGATCGAGTGGATTCGAGAGGAGCTTGGCGATGATCCGTTTATTTACCGATACCGCACCGATGACGGGGTTGGCGGCGAGGAAGGCGCGTTCATTCTGTGTGGATTCTGGCTAGCTGAAGCGTTGGCAATGGCAGGCCAGGTCGATGAAGCGCAGCGTGTGTTCGTCGCCCATGCCGAAGCGTCCAATCACCTCGGTCTGCTTGCGGAGGAGATCGAGCCCGCGTCGCAGACGTTGCTCGGCAATTTTCCGCAGGCTTTCAGTCATCTCGGCCTGATCAATGCCGCAGCGCGTATCGATCTGGCGCTGCGGTTGCGAGACGAGGGGTCGCGGCGTGTTCCCGAGGTCGAGATCGGGCATTCTTCGTGAGGACGTCAGCGGCGGGGCAAGGGCCGCACGCGCTTCGAGTCGTCACCGTGAGGTTTGGCGTGCTGACCGTGGCTCTTTCGGGGGCTACGGGGGTCGGCTTGTGGCTGACGCAGGAGGCTTGGGGCCTCTCGTCTGCCGCCGTTTTCGTTCCGCTAGCCTCGGCCGGTGTCCTGCTCATGACGGCCATTGCGCGTTCGGCGGCGCGACCTGCTACGGCCAACCAATTCGATCCACCATCGCTTCCAACCGTGGAGCCCCTAATCTCGACCTCAGCACCGGGCTCGGTGCGACCCGACCCCTACGATGACGTCGACTACCTGATGGCGCTTCGTCACGAGTTTCGGACTCCGTTGAACGCGGTGCTTGGTTTCTCCGACGTCCTTCTCGGGAGGATCGACGGCGACATCAACGAGTCCCAGCAAGAGGATCTCGAGATCATCCGAGCATCGGGCATCAAGCTTCGGGTCCTTCTAGACAGCGCTCTCGACCTATCGCAGCTCGCAACCAAGGATCTGAAGCCCGACGTCGAGCCGGTCGACGCGAGGGGCGTGGTCGAGCGCGCCGCCAACGAAGCGTCGCAACTCTGGGCAGGCAAACGGAGAGCTACCGTTTCTGTTTCGGACGAACCCCGCCTGGTCGCCACGGACGAGACGCGTCTTCGACGATGCATCCTGGTGCTCGCTGACTTTCTCGCGACGAACTATCGGGAAGCCTCAATCGAGTTCGAGCTCGGTCACTCCGAGGATCATGTCGTTGTGTCCGTAGCCGCGGTGCCTTCTGGGCGACTTACTCTCGACGCGCTTCCGACGCCGGCTGAAGTGTTGGCGTCCGAGGATCCTCTGAAGATCCGTCGTTGGCCGGTCGCCGTTACCTCCGAGGTGATCGCGCTTCACGGAGGGTCGCTCTATCACGGAGACGATCCTGCGCGATTCGTAATTCGGCTGCCGACGGTCGGTGTGTCGTGACGCTTCGTTGGGTGGCAGTCCTGAGTGCCCTCTACTTCACCTCGGTGTGGATCCTGATGGCGCAGGAGCACCGGTATCTGGGTGCGAGCCTGATATTCGTTGCAGCTCTTGTCACGAGCATCCGAGTCGCGGGTTCCCTAGAAGCGCTCTCCGGCGTCCCCTCCGCGCCTGTAGGCACTGCGCTTCCCGCGGCTCCTGTTGCTGCTTCAATTCAAGAGACGATCGAAGCACATTCTGCCGATCCGGAGGTACCCGAGCGGCAGCGCGCGCGCTTTCTTGGGGCGCTCGGGCATGAGCTTCGGAATCCACTCAATTCGGTCACCGGCTTTTCTGACATGTTGCTGAGCGGAAGGGATGGCGAGCTCAATGCGGAGCAGGAACGGAGCGTGCATACGATCCGAACTAGCGCCGAGCGACTGTTGCGGTTGGTGGCCACGGTCGTCGATCAGGCGCGAGTCGAGGCGGGTACACTTCGGCTCCAGCAGCAATGGGTAGCGCCTTCGGAGCTCGTGTCAGAAGCAACGAACTTCGTGCGACCCCGGGCGGAAGGGAAGTCGGTGATCGGGAATGTCGCGGATGCGCTTCCTCGGGTTTTCGTCGACCGCCACCGGACTATCCACGCGCTCGTAGGCCTCGTTGTTCTCGTCATGCGCTCGTCCGGTACCGATGTGTCCCTCCGCGTAGGCCCTCCTCGTCGCGACCAGGTGGGCAAGGGTTTCGTGCAGTTCGATCTGATGACCCACCTCAAAGACTCGTCGGCGGACACGCTTTCCGTCGTCGAGAGGCTCGAGCGACCGTCCTCGCGCACCGACGCACTGGGACTGGAAGTATCGGTTGCGCGGAGCATCATCGAGGCCCAAGGGGGTCGCATTTGGACCGAAGCCGGGACCGCAGGAAGCCTCCGTGTATGCATGACGCTGCCGACTTCCTCACGCTGAGCCGTTTCGTCTTCGTGGTCGTAGTCGGCAGAGAATACGAACTAGGGACTGCTGCTAATCGTCTGCCCCGAGCGCCTCCAGAATGGCGCGGTAGGCCTTGTTCCGCTTCCAGCCTGCGTCTCTTTGAAGCCTCTGGGTCATTTCCTTCGTCGAGAGACCGTCGTGTTTCCAATCGACGACGAGTGCGCGAACGTCGACGTCCTTTTCGATTGGTCCCCCGGACGCTCCCTCGATCACCAAGGTGATCTCTCCCCGTGCAGGCTTCGCGAGCTCAGCGCGGATTTCCTCGACCGTTCCTCGGATGGTCTGCTCGTGCATCTTCGTCAGCTCTCTACAAAGCGTGATTCGTCGGTCGCCTTCCAGTACTCGCTCGAGGTCTTCGAGCGTCGTGTGGATGCGATAGGGTGACTCGAAGATCACGCTTGTAATTCGCGATTGCGAGATCCGGGAGAGGGCCTCCTCGCGTTCGCCGCCGCTCTTCGGCACGAAGCCCTCGAACGTGAACCGACGCACGGGAAGGCCCGCCACGCACAAGGCCGCCAACACCGCGCTCGGACCGGGGATCGCCTCGACGACAACGCCAGCCTCGGCCGCGCACGACACGAGGTGCTCGCCCGGATCACTCACGACGGGCGTGCCGGCGTCGCTTACGAGCGCGAAGTGGGCCCCCGCCACCAGCTCTTCCACGAGCAGGCCGACTTTCGCGGCGTCGGTGTGTTCGTGGAACGAGCGGAGCGGTGTGCGGATCCCATGCTTCGAGCATTGGGTCCGCGTATGGCGCGTATCCTCGGCGAGAATCGCGTCCGCCTCTCCGAGTACGCGGAGCGCCCGAAGAGTGATGTCTTCGAGGCATCCGATGGGCGTCGCTACAACCGATAAACACCCGGTCATGATGGCGCGTTACCACGCTACGGCGACTCGTACACCTCGAGCACAGTCTCTCCTAACTCATCCCGCAAATAATCTTTGAGCTTTTTCAGTAGGCGCTTTTCGATTTGGCGGACCCGCTCGCGGCTGACCCCGAAGCCGTCCCCCAGGAGCTGTAGCGTTTTGGGGTCCTCGGCGACTAGGCGTTCTTGAAAGATCGTCGCCTCTTTCCCTTCCAGGGTCCTGCCAAACTCCCGGATCTTGGTCGTAAATTGGTCGCCGAGCTCCGCGTCCGCGAGAGCCTCGTCGACGCGCTCGCCATCCGCAGGGAGCAGCTCGACCCTCGCAACCGAGCGCCCCTCGGACGTTCCCACGGGCGCGTCGAGCGAAGCGTCACCGGCCGCGAGGCGCATATCCATCGATACGACGTCCCGCTCAGGAACGTTCAACCGTTCGGCGATCATCTTCGCCGTCGGCTCGATCCCCATTGCTGAGAGCCGTGCCTTTTCTTTCTGCAGGTTGAAGAAGAGCTTGCGCTGCGCTTGCGTCGTTCCGACCTTCACGAGTCGATGGTTATTGAGGATATAGCGAAGAATGTATGCGCGGATCCACCAGGCCGCGTAGCTCGATAGCTTCACGCCCTTGTACGGGTCGTACTTCTTGACAGCCTGCATCAAGCCGATGTTCCCCTCTTGTACGAGGTCGAGGATGTTCTTGTAGGCCTGGCGATAGCCGTAGGCGATCTTAACGACCAGGCGGAGGTTCGAAGTGACGAGCCGCTTCGCAGCTTCGACGTCTCCTTCTTCGAAGTACTGCACGGCGAGCTCTCGCTCCTCTTCCTTCGAAAGAAGCGAGTAACGTTGGACGTCACGCATGTAGGTCCGGAGTGGGTCACGTCGGGACAAGGCTGAAGAAGACGCGACCAACGCGTCTGCGCCCTCCGAAGGTTGTTCGGACAGTCGGTCGAGCACCTCGACATCCTGCGGTTCGTCGATTTCGTCTGGCAGATCTTCGTCTTCGATCATGAGCTTGGGTCGTGAGGGCGATCTCTAGGGCACGAACCCCTGGGCCGTCCAGTCACCGATGTCACTTGGCGGTCAATGCCGGCGCTCGAAAGGGTTGATTCCCCGCACCTTGTGGCCGCATACGTCCCGCCGGCGACCCGGTGATCTTGTATTGGAGCGATCCATCGGGGGCCAAGGCGGCCTTGTAGGCATCACCCGCGGAGGCAATCTCGATCATGGTCGCAATCTTGGGGCTGCGCTCCTTGTAGCTGTCCTCGATCTTGGCCTTGAGCATCAAGTTCAGCTGGGATCGCATCATCGGTCGGCCGAGCCTGACGTTACCGAGCACATCGAGCTTCAGGTCTTTGCCGTCGGCTTTGAAGCTCTCGATGTCGATCGTCCCCTCTTCGATCGTGGCTTGAATCTCCAGATCGCCGGCGTCGGCCTCGTCGAGCGTGAGCCCGCCCCAATCAGGAATGTCGACCTTGGTCTTGCCGTCGCCGATGCTCAGAGCCTCGATCGTCAGTGCTACGCTTCCATTCGATTCGCCGATGTCGCCCGGCATCGTCAACGCGATCTCGCCGTCGAGCTTCCCGGTGACCGGGATCATCGTGAATCTTCGGAGGGCCGGGATCTGCTTGAGCTCGATGTCCGAGAACTCCGCCTCGACCTCGAAGTTGTCCTCTCCAAATGCGACGTCTCCCTGGGCGTCCCCGCCGGCAAGCTCCGCGTCGAAGCTGAACGACTTGGTATCCGACAGGGCCGACAAGAGCGAAACCCGCACGGTTAGCTCCTCAAACAGGATGTCGACAGGTGGTTCGTCGCCCTTGCCCGGTAGTACCAGTCGTACCCCTTCGAGTGTCACGCCGCTCAGTCTCGAGGGACTCAGATCGATGATCTCGAGCTCGTAGCCGCGTTCGTCGGCCTCTTCGATGAGTCGGTCCCGCAGTCGCTCGTAGGGAAAGGTCCAATACGCGAAGACGACGAAGCAGAGTACGAAGAACGTGGGGTACCCCGCCCATCTGAGAGCGCTTTGCCAGGAAACGTCGGGCAACTTCGTGGGCAACTTCTTCCAGGGAATCTCGACCATGGACTATTCCTGCCCAGTCAGGGGGCCATCTTCGCGATCGTAGGCGTTAACGGTGAGTTTGGCGCTGTAGCTCTTGCTCCGCCGTCTCCCGTCGAGTTGAATTCGCTCGATGGCGACTGGATAGGAGCTGTTCTTGATGTCCGCCAGCATGTCGATCACGGGCCGAAGCTCCACGTTCGGCAAGGATATGCGAACTGAACGACGGCTGTAGTGGCCCATGTCGAGCTTGGGTTGGTCGGTAATAGACAGCCCGCTGACCCCATATTCCTGGGCACTCTCTTCTAGGAAACCTCCGAGCGACGGAGTCTTACGGTTATAG
>Ga0255057_10001909_pt1 | contig 11416 bp, 8 predicted proteins | sample Cases_109_6_MG_FD_189022 | JGI IMG/M metagenome (GOLD analysis project Ga0255057, IMG submission 189022) | Seawater microbial communities from Amundsen Gulf, Northwest Territories, Canada - Cases_109_6 | ecosystem: Environmental > Aquatic > Marine > Gulf | place: Canada: Northwest Territories... | reverse complement strand
GATCCGGTCCAACCCCAAGCGCGGCGCCGACACACAGCCGGCCCATCGAGTCCTTGATCGAATCGGGGTACTTGTCCGCCTGCAGTAGATCCTTGATGGTGATGAGCCCTACGAGCTCACCGCCCTCCCCAACCACCAGCAACTTCTCGATGCGGTGTTTGTGCAGGAGCTCTCGCGCCTTGCTCTGCTCGACACCGGGAGGAACAGTCACGAGCTCCTTTGTCATGAGCTGCGCGACCTTCTGATTCAGGTTCTGCTCGAAGCGAATGTCTCGGCTGGTCAAAATGCCGACAGGCTTGTCACCTTCGACCACCGGGAGGCCCGAAATCTCGTGGTGACGCATCAGCTCGAGGGCATCGTGCAGCGATTCTCCCGGACCTACCGTCACTGGGTCGACGATCATTCCGGTTTCCGCCCGCTTTACCCTGACCACCTCGAGGGCCTGGTGCTCCGGCCTCATGTTCTTGTGGATGATCCCGATGCCGCCCTCCCTGGCCATCGTCACCGCGGTGCGCCACTCGGTGACCGTGTCCATCGCGCTCGAGACGTAGGGGATCCGCAGCTCGAGCTCGCGCGTAAACCGGGTTGAAACGTCTGCGTTTGCAGGCAGAAAATCGGCGTACCCCGGCAGGAGCAATACGTCGTCAAAGGTGAGCGCCTCCCGCAGGATGCCTTCTTTCACCGGAACCTCCTAAGGACCGTAAAAATTGGCGCCGAGTATAGCGCCCCGGTGACGGCGCGCTAGTAGGCGCGCGGAAAGTCCTTGGGGTCCACGTGATCGAGGGCAAAGCGAATCAGCGCGCTCCGGCTGACCCGCCGATGACCCCGCTTTTTGAGCTTGGCGACCATGGCGTCGAGGCGAGTCAGATCTTCCTTGTAAAGGGAGATGCAGATCACATCGTAATGCTCGGCCTTCGCCGGCTTCCTGGCTTTCGCCGGTCGCCGTTTCAGCTTCTTGCCATTGTAAAAGGTGTCTCGGAGTACGGCGTTGACTTCGTCCTCTTCGAAAACCTCGTTGACCCGTGTTCCACCCCGCCGCTTCATGAGTCCCCCTTACGCTGCTGGAAGCGCCATCTCGGATCGCGCTATCTGCCCCCGCGTCGCAATGGCCGTCACCTTCTGCACGAGGCGCATGTAGTCCTCGGCCCCATGACTCTTCGGGGCGTATTCAAAGATCGTCTGTTTCGCGCTCGGTGCCTCTCGCAGCGTGGTGTTGATTCGAATCGGATCGTAGCAGCGCTCTCCGAAGTGCCCGCGCAGCGTCAGAATCGCCTCCCGTGAAATCCGGTTTCGTACGTCGAAGAACGTGGGCAGCACCCCGAGTAACTCGACCTCGTGCTGAAGGAGCTCGCGAACGTTGCGAATCGTCCGAAGCACCTGCTTGACCCCCACCAACGACAGATAGTCGCACGCGACCGGCACGACCACGCTGTCGGCGTACACCATCGCGTTCTGGTTCATCAACGAAAGCGCCGGCGCGCAGTCGATCACCACGGTGTCATAGGCACGGCAAGCATCCCCGAGGCGCTCGCGCATAATCCGGTCACGGTTGGGGCGCTCAGCGAGGAACAACTCCGCGGCCGCGAGCGTTTCGTTCGAGGTGAGCACATCGAGCCCGTCGCGAACCGGAACCGCCACCTCCGACGCCTTCGCGCCGTTGACGAGCACGTGATAGAGCGTGCGCTGCCCCGCGATTCCCAACGACGCGCCAACGTTCCCTTGTCCGTCTGCGTCGATTAAAAGCACCCGTCGACCCGCTTCGGCCATGCCAGCCGCAAGATTGATCGCGGTGGTAGTCTTGCCGGTCCCACCTTTGTGATTGAACACGGCGATCCGCTTGGGCGCGGGGCGAGTCAGCGCTACGTGACTTTGTCGCTGCTGGCCGCGCTCCCGGCAATCGGTCGAGCAGAGATATTCGCGCCGGCCGTCGCTCACCGACACCTGGTACGGATACTCGACCTCGAAAGTACGCCCGCAGGTGTCGCAAACGCATACCCCATCCGCCCCCAGCAGAAGGCTCTGTTGGCATCCCGTCGAGCAAACGTAGATATATTCACCGGCTTCCTCGCGAACCTGATAGCGAAAACGGACTTCAAAGGGCTTTTCGCAAACGTGACAAGTGGACTGCATCACCGCTCCCGGAGTTATTGAAGTACTTCCTGAAGCGGTTGAACCAGAAGCGATGCGGCACGTCAAAAAAACGCGGACCTAAACATCGAGTTCGTCCGCTTGGGGTGCGCGCTCCATGATGAACTGGTAGCGCGCCGAGGGGTCTTTGCCCATGAGCTCGCTAAACACGCGATCGGCTTCGAGCTCGCCGTCGACGATCACGCGCAGGGCTCGGCGGCGGGTCTTGTCGAGCGTCGTTTCTCGAAGCTCGTCGGCCGTCATTTCCCCGAGGCCCTTGAAGCGGCTGATCTCCGCCTTCGCGTTCCCCGGCGCGTCCGCGATGATCCGGTCGCGCTCCACGTCATCGAGGGCCCAATGCACCTGCTTTCCGATATCGATTCGGTAAAGCGGCGGTTGCGCAAGGAACACATGCCCCGCCCGAACGAGGCCCGGCAGCATCCGAAAGAAGAACGTCAACAACAGCGTCGCGATGTGATGGCCGTCGCTGTCGGCATCCATGAGCAAGAACACCCGCCCGTAACGCAGCTTCGAGATGTCGAAGTCCTCGCCGATGCCACAGCCAAGCGCGCTCACGATATCCTGCAGCTCTCGGTTGCTGAGGATCTGTGCTTGCGTCGCCCTTTCGGCGTTCAGCACCTTGCCCCGAAGCGGCAGGATCGCCTGGGTCTTGCGGTCCCGCCCCTGTTTGGCGTTGCCGCCCGCGCTGTCACCTTCGACCAGAAAGAGCTCGCTCTCGTCGGGGTCGGTGCTCGAGCAATCGGCGAGCTTACCAGGGAGGTTTAGACGGTGGCTCACCGCCGTCTTGCGAGACACCTGCTGGCTTGCCGCTCGACTGGCGGCTCGCGCCCGCGAGGAGATGATGACGCGAGCGACGATCGCCTCGGCCGAAGTCTTGTTGTTCAACAACCACTGCTCGAACGCCGTGCGCACCGAGGTCTCGATCTGCGCAGTCACTTCCGGGTTGTTGAGCCGGTCCTTGGTCTGCCCCTGAAACTGAGGCTCCTGCACATACACGCTTACCAACGCGACGAGCCCCTCGCGAATGTCGTCCGCTGTGACTTTCACGCCCTTGGGCGTGAGCTTGTGCGTGTCCATGTGGTTACGAATCGCTTTGGCGAGCCCTTGCTTGAACCCGTTCTCGTGCGTGCCGCCCGAGCCAGTGGGAATACCGTTCGCGTAGGACCGAACCACTTCGTCGGTCGCTTCGGTCCAACGGAGCGACACTTCGAGTCGAGGGTCTTCCTCGTGCTCGAGGGTGAACGCATCGACGTGCACCGAGGGCTTCCCCCGCTCGACGACCAGCTTCTCGAGGAAGTCGACGATGCCACCCGGATGCTCGAACTCGGTGCGCTTACCGGTCTTGCCATCGACGAAGACGATCTTGAGACCTCGGTGGAGGTACGTCTTCGCCTCCAGACGCTCGGCCACACGCGCCGCGTCGAAGGTGGTCCGCTTGGCGAAAATCTCCGTGTCCGGCCGAAAGTGGACCGATGTCCCGCGCTTGCTAGTTTTGGCGCCTTTCTTCAGCTTGCTAGTCGGCTTCCCGCGCGCGTAGCTCTGCGAGTACGTCTTCCCGCCGCGCCAGACGGTCGCCGTCAGCTCAGACGACAGCGCATTGACGACCGAAGACCCCACCCCGTGAAGCCCGCCTGCGACTTGGTAGTTATTCGCCTCGAACTTTCCGCCAGCATGCAGGGTGGTCAGGATGAGCTCGAGCGCCGAGCGCTTGAACTTCGGGTGCGTATCGACCGGAATGCCTCGGCCGTTGTCGGTAATGGTCACGCCTCGATGATCGTCATCGAGGACGACCTCGATGCGGCTGGCGTGCCCGTTGATCGCTTCATCGACCGAATTGTCGAGGACTTCCCAAAGCAGGTGGTGGTAACCATGCGTATCGATGCCACCGATGTACATCGCGGGGCGTTTGCGAACCGGCTCGAGCCCCTCGAGGACGTCGATATCTTTTGCGGTATACGCCACTACTCCTCCGGAAACACGGGTATCTCGGGTTCTTGGTAGGCTTCGCCCTCGACCGCGCCACGTGTGAAGAGCTGGAAGCCCTTCCCGCCTCGAGACACGACCTCGTACTTGCGAAGGGTGATTCGGTAGTCGCTCCCGCCATCTCGCTTGGCAATGAGGACGTCGTCGTCATACGAGAGCACGCGGGCGGCAAGAACCTGGTCGTCCTTTTGGAGCTTGATCAACAGAACGCCGCGGCCGGCACCCGCCAGCAGCGAGACATCCTCGGCTTCGCAGACCAACGCTCGACGTTGCTTGGTTATACAAGCGACACAGTCCTCTTCGAAGACGGGGGCGACGTAGATCACCTCGTCTTCCTGCTTTGGCCGCGTGAACTTGCGGCCGGAACGGGTCGACGGCTCCCGGTGACCTCGCAACGAAAAGCGCAATGCGAGACCACCTCGGGTGACGGCTATCGCGTACGGCGGCTCAGGCTCTTCCGACTCTTCGTCGGGCGGCGGCACTTCCAGGAATCGTGGGTCGAACCCGATCGCTCCGACGATTCGCTCACCGTCGGCCATCTTGAACAGCGTCTGCAAAGGGGTTCCATGCCCCGTCGATGCGGGCACGTCGACGATACGGGTCACGTAACAGGCCCCATGGCTGCTGAAGAACCCCACGGTGCTCTTCGTCGACCCCGCGAGGATCGCCAACACACGGTCGCCTTTTCGAACGCGCGTGGACGCGACGTCTTTCACCCGCTGCTGACGCTTCACCCAGCCCTGCTCGGACACGACCACCATCGCGTCTTCGTCCACGATGAAAGCCTCCGCATCGAATTCGGGCTCGTCGAGCTTGGCCGTGATTTTCGTACGGCGCGGGTCGGCATACGTCGTGCTCAACTCCAGAAGCTCGGCCTTGATCAGCTTCCACCGAGCCGTCGGGCTACTCAGGAGCTTCTGCACCCGCTTGGCTTCCTTGAGCTTCGCCTCGAGCTCGGCTCGAATCTCGAGCATCTGGAGCTTCGCGAGCCGGTAAAGCTTGAGCTCGAGGATGGCGTCGGCTTGAAGCTCATCGAGCTTGAAGCGCTTCATGAGCTTTTCGGCCGCGTCCTGCTTCCCTTCGGACCGACGGATGATCCGAATCGCCTCGTCGAGCGCGTCGAAGATGATGACGAAGCCCTGGAGAATGTGGATGCGCTTCTGAAGCTGCTCGAGCTCGAACTCCAGCCGCTTGGTCACGACCTCCATGCGGAAATCGAGAAAGTGCTTGAGGATTGCTTTGAGGCCGATGCGCTGCGGCGCGGCTACTTCGGGGTTCGATGTCGGCACCAAACAGGTGAGGTTCACCTGCACGTTCGTTTGGAGCGGGCTGTGCTTGTAGAGGTACGCCATGATCAAGTGCGCATCGGCGTCCTTCTTGATCTCGCAGACGATGCGGCAGTCGTCGGTGCTCTCGTCGCGGACGTCGATCAGCAGCGGCATCTTCTTCTGAATGATCGCCTCGGCGATCTTCTCGACCACCGCGCATCGCTCGACGGTGTACGGGATCGAGTGAATGACGATGGTCGGATTGCCTGCCCGCGGCTTCTCGATCTTCCATTCGCCGCGAAGCTTGAGTGATCCCTGACCGATCTCGTAGGCCGACGCGAGCTCCTGCTTACTGCTCACCAGCTCGCCCCCTGTTGGGAAGTCGGGCCCCTTCACGAACTTCATGAGCTGCTTCGAGGTCAGGTCTTCATCGATGAGCGCCAAGCACGCTTGAATCACCTCGGCTAGATTGTGTGGCGGAATCGAGGTCGCCATCCCAACCGCGATCCCTTGCGAGCCGTTGACCAACAGATTGGGAAAGCGGGCCGGCAACACGACCGGCTCGAACAGCCGACCATCGTAGTTGGGCCTGTACGCCACGGTCTTCTTGGCAAGCTCGACCAGGAGCTCATCGGACAACTTCTGGAGGCGTGCCTCCGTGTATCGCATCGCGGCCGCAGAATCCCCGTCGGGCGAGCCGAAGTTTCCCCGACCGTCCACCAGCGGCTCTCGCATCGCGAAAGGCTGTGCCATGCGGGCCAGCGCGTCGTAGATCGCCGTGTCGCCATGAGGGTGAAATTTGCCCATCACGTCGCCGACGATGGCTGCCGACTTCCGGTGCTTCACGTCACTTCGGAGCCGCAGCTCGTTGTACATGGTGTACAGGATCCGACGCTGCACGGGCTTGAGCCCATCTCGCACATCGGGGAGCGCCCGGGATGTGATGACGCTGAGCGCGTAGTTCAGATACCGCCGACGTGTCTCCTCGACGAGAGACGCATCCTCGATGTTATCGATCGGAAGGTCGATTTGAGGTGTGGCCTTCTTCTTGCGACGCCGCGCCATCCGCTTCGCTCAATCCCCGCGTTTCCCAACCTGCTCGCATGTAGCAGCACCCCAAAAGGCGGGGCAACTAAAGCGTCCCGAAAACTTCGAGCTCACCTAAGGTTTGTGCTCCACGTCCCAGAGATGATTGACCGGCTTGGCACCTTTCCCCACAGCAAATGCGTGCGCGAGCGCACCCTCTAGCCACGCCTTCGCCCGCGCGACCGCAGTTGGAATGTCGTCCCCAAACGCCACGCGGCTTGCGATCGCCGCTGACAACGCACAGCCAGTCCCATGGAAATCACCCTCGGTGACCAACCTGGCCGGTAGCTCTCGAACCACTCCCTCGTAGAACAAGAGATCGGTCCCTCGGACGGCGCCCTCGAGGTGACCCCCGGTAACCAGGACCGAGTTGGCGCCAAGTGACGCGATTTTCCTGGCCGCCTCCCCGGCCTCTTCGACGGTGCGAACCGGTAAGCCCGCAAGTTGGGAGGCCTCTTCTGCATTGGGGGTGACCAGAGTGGCGTACGGAATCAGATCCCTTCGCAGAGCCTCCGCTAGATCACCGGTCGACAGCCGCTCGCCCCGCGTCGGCGCCCACACCGGGTCGACGACCCAGGGAAAGGAAGACGCTCTTGCAATCAAGCCAACCTCGCGCACGACGCCCGGCGAACCGAGGGCCCCGGTTTTCGCGGCCTGCGGAGTCATGTCATCGAGCAAGCTGTCGAGTTGCCCCCGAACGAGCTCTGCCGAAAGAACCTCGACCCTCTCCACCCCGCGGGTGTTCTGGGCCGTGATCAAGGTCGTGACCGCGGCGCCGTAGGCCTGGAACCGATGAATCGTCTTGAGGTCTGCTTGAAGCCCCGCACCCCCAGACGGATCCGAGCCAGCAACCGTAAGCACGATGGGAACCACGCGGAGATCGTGCCCGCCCAGCGACGAACCGCAACCCGCCCCCCAACGCAGACGCTGGCACTGACACTGACACTGGCACTGGCACTGACACTGACACTGGCACTGGCACTGGCGCTGGCACTGACACTGGCACTGGCGCTGGCGCTGACAGTGACACTGTCGCTGTTGATCGTGCCGGCGGCCTGGGGTACCACCTCCTCCTATGACCTCCATCTCCGCCGAAGATCCGCATCCAAGAAAACGCGTCGCCGCCGAAGACACCGAGATGGCCTACGTCGACACGGGGAGCGGCCCCGCCACTGCGGTGTTCCTCCACGGCAATCCCACCTCTTCATATCTCTGGCGCAACGTCATCACAGAGGTCGCACCTGTTGCTCGCTGCCTCGCACCGGATCTGGTGGGCATGGGCGAGTCGGGGCCGAGCTCGAGTGGCTATACCTTTGTCGACCACCGCCGCTACCTCGACGCGTGGTTCGATTCGGTGGTCGGCGATGAACCGGTCTTCCTCGTCATCCACGACTGGGGTTCGGGGCTCGGGTTTCACTGGGCGCGACGACATCCAGAGCGGGTCAAAGGCATCGCCTACATGGAAGCCGTCGTTTGTCCGGTCTCTAGCTGGGACGATTGGGCCGAGGGCTCGCGCAAGATCTTCCAGGCGATGCGCTCCCCCGCCGGCGAAGTGATCATCCTCGAAAAGAACGTCTTCATCGAACGCATCCTACCGGCCTCACTCATACGCGAGTTGAGCGATGAAGAGATGAACCGCTATCGCGCACCGTTCGTCGAGCCTGGCGAGTCCCGTCGACCGACTCTCACCTGGCCCAGACAGATCCCCATTGGCGGCGAGCCGCGCGATGTCCACGAAATCGTCGAAGCCTACGCAGACTGGCTCACCACCGCCGATGACATCCCGAAGCTCTTCATCAACGCGGAGCCAGGCTTCCTTCTCACGGGAGGTCGCCGGGAGTTCTGTCGTCGGTTCGGCAACCAAGAGGAGGTCACGGTAAAGGGTCTCCATTTCATTCAAGAGGATTCGCCCGCCGAGATCGGCCAAGCGGTGACCGCGTTCATCCAGAAGCACGCCTGAGCATCACTCGTAAACCACGGGCGGAACACACTCGGGGTTCTTTCCCGCCGCTCTCGCTTTCTCGTACTCCTGCATCGCCATCGGAAGGTTCGCTTGAAGGCGGGCGATGCGCGTTTCATCGGAGGGGTGTGTTGACTGCCACTGCGCCGGACCTCCACTGCCTGCCTCGGCCATGCTTTGCCACAAGGTGATCGCCTCGGCCGGATAGAACCCCGCTTGCGCCATGAAGATCTGGCCGACTTCGTCTGCCTCGCTCTCGTGCTTGCGGCTGAACGGCAAGAGCACCCCGTATTGCGCCCCAACGCCGAGCCCGCCGACGATCAGCCGCTGGTATTCCGGAGCCGCGGCCCCCGCCACGGCCGAACCCGCCGAGAGCGCGCTATCGGCCAGGATCGATTGCGACATCCGTTCGTTGCCGTGTCGCAGCAACACGTGCCCTACCTCGTGGCCGAGCACCACTGCAAGCTGACTAGGTGTGGTCGCCACATCCAGCATCCCGGTGTGCACGCCGATCTTTCCTCCGGGCAGCGCGAACGCGTTCGGCGTCGAGTCTTCAAACACGAGGGCTTCCCACTTGCCGTCCTCCGGCCCCCCATCGGCGGGGATCACCTCCAGGATCGCGCCGGCCACGCACCGGACGTAGTCGTTGACCATCTGATCCTGACTCAGCTTCCCCTGCTGCTTCAGGCTGGCAAACGCAGCCAGGCCCATCGCATCCATCTTGCTGTCGTTGATCAGGGTGAGCTGTCTACGCCCCGTCATCGTGGTCGAACACGCCGCGACCCCGAGGCCCAACAGCAAAATCCACAACATTCCCAAGGACCCGACTCTCATCACGTCATCCCCACTCTAGCTGCATTTTCGCCGATGGCGACGGCCCAAAAAAAGGGGACAGTCCCCTTTTTCGAGGGGTTAAAGAGGGGTATCCATTTGACATGAGCGACGGAGATATCGACTACGAGAAACGTGGGCACGTCGGACTGATCGGGTTCGATCGGCCGGACAAGCGGAACGCGTTCACGGTGAAAATGTTCCAGCGTCTGGCCGAGGTCTGCACAGTGGCCGACGACGACGACGAAGTTCGTGCCATCGTCGTCTACGGCAAAGGCACGGATACGACGACCGGGCTCGACCTGATGAACGTCGGGCCGAGCTTTCGTGCGGGAGAGGTGCCTATCCCCGCGGAGCTGGTGGATCCGTGGCATGTGGTTGGCCGCCTTCGAAGGACACCCATGGTGACGGCGGTACATGGCCGTTGCTTCACTCTCGGCACCGAAATCGCCCTCTGCTCGGATATTTGCGTAGCCGCCGAAGGCACGGTTTTCGGCCTGAAGGAGGTGCGAGTCGGGATCATGCCCCTCGGCGGTGGCACCTTCCGATTCGTCCAAACCGCCGGCTACTCGAACGCGATGCGCTACGTCCTCACGGGTGACGAGTTCGATGTCACCGAAGCATTTCGCCTCGGTGTCGTGCAAGAGGTCGTCCCGTCAGGCACCCATCTGACCCGGGCGGTCGAGCTTGCCGAAATCATCGCCGCGCAAGCGCCTCTCGCGACCCGGGCGGCTCTCGCAAACGCGCAAGCTTCATTGCTCGAAGGCTGGCAGAAGGCCATTGCCAATCTCATTCCGGTCCAAGTCCCTCTGATCAATTCGGAAGACGCCATGGAAGCGGCGATGGCAATGATGCAAAAGCGCCCACCGAGCTTCAAAGGCAAGTGATTCAACTCATCTGGGGCCACCTTTGACAGCTCCCACCGTTGGGCGCATGGTCTCGATTCTCGGATGGGGAAGTCGGTGAGATTCCGACGCGGACCCGCCACGGTAAGTGGTCCAACACCTCGATCATTAGGCCACTGGCGCGTCGCGCTGGGAAGGCGATCGAGGTCAAGGCCGTAAGCCCGGAGACCTACCCGAGGTTAACGCTCGACGCTCGCCTCGGGGATGGCGATGGGCCTATCGATCAAGACACACCTCGCAATTCTCTGTTTCGCTTCGAGCGCCCCAATGGTGGCGCGCGCGCAATACGGAGAGACCGCCGAGGTCGAGCGTGGGCTGGCGGCTACTAACCGCGAAGATGCCACAGCCTCTGGCACCGAAATCGACCTGACGAATCGGCCCGAGGCCAACGAGACCGCGCAGGACATCCTCCCGGAGATCCCTGGCGCCAACGTCGTTTCCCTAGGCGGCCCCTTCGACTTCGTGAGCCTCTCCCTTCGCGGCGTCGAAGCGGAGAATACGACCGTCCTGCTGGGCGACCTCCCGCTATCGAACCGAGACACCGGTGCCTTCGACTTCAGTCAAATTCCGATCTCCGCGTTCGAAAGGATCGAGGTCTATCGGGGAGGCGCGCCCGCATGGTTCAACAACGGTTCGATCGGCGGGGTCGTTCGGCTCATTCCACGCGAGAACCCGACGAATGGTGTTGGAGCCAACGTCGGAGTCGGCTCGTTCGGAACCTACCGCGCGGAGGTAGAGGGATCGGTCAACCAGGACCGCGTGCGCTCCTTTAACGACCTTCGGTACGGTCGGACCCGAGGCGACTTCCCTTTCACCAACGACGCCTGCACTCCGTTCGACCCTTCGGACGACTTCGAGGACACCCGGGAGAACAACGACGCCCAACGGTTTCAAGGGTTGTCGTTCACCGAGGTCGACACTTCAAAGGGAGGTGTCGATATCGTCCTCCTCGGAACACATCTTGAGCGAGGCGTGCCTGGCACAGGCTGCGATCCAGTTCTCCAAGCCCGGGAAGCGCGCACACAGGTCTTCGGAGGCACGTCATACACACAAGCCGGACAGCGCGCGGGCGGAAAGGATTACGAACTTCAGGCCGTCCTCGGCGGAGGCTACATTCGCAATCAGTTCACGGATCGGTTCGGGGAGATCGGCATCGCGGGTCCGACGGTGTCGGACGACCGCACGGCCAATGCGTACACGAGGCTCGGCACCCGTCTGGAAATGTCGGACCAAGT
>Ga0255057_10001908_pt1 | contig 11419 bp, 11 predicted proteins | sample Cases_109_6_MG_FD_189022 | JGI IMG/M metagenome (GOLD analysis project Ga0255057, IMG submission 189022) | Seawater microbial communities from Amundsen Gulf, Northwest Territories, Canada - Cases_109_6 | ecosystem: Environmental > Aquatic > Marine > Gulf | place: Canada: Northwest Territories... | reverse complement strand
CGCTCGCGGCGCACGCCGAGCATAGGGATCCGGTTAGAGACTCATCAGCAGCGCGCCACAGAGAGCGATCCCCGACGCATAGGTACCGAGCGCACCGACGAAGCGGAGCGGATGCGGTTTCTCGAGTGTGGACGAGAGGATGAGGCCTGCCGCGATCAGATAGCGGCTGAGCGTACCGATGCCCATGCACCAGAGCGCCCAGTTCGACGGCGACCTGGAGCCGACCAGGAAGATGAGAAGGGCCAGCATCGCCGCGTACTCGGTGGTGTTTCCGTGGGCGCGAATCAGCTTGTGCAGGGGGTCTGCGGGATCGTTGGAGGAGCCAGCCACCGTGTTCGTGCGGCCCCGGACCATGGAGACGGCGAAGCCTAGACCGAACACGAGGATGCCAAGAAAACCAACGCAGACGAGTGCAGTACTCATCGAACCTCCACGAGCAGGGGTTGATCGGTCGAGGGCAGGGGCATGGGCCGCAGGTTCCAGACCAGACCCAGACGCTCGAGCCCTCGGATGGCAGCGTGGGTCGGGTCCGGCTCGGCCGGCCCCATCCCGTGGCGCGCGGCCGCTGGATGGCGGTGGTGGTTGTTGTGCCAGCCGTCGCCGAAGGTGATCAGGGCGAGCAGTCGATTGTTGCGACTCTGGTCGCGGCCAGGAAAGCGCTGCCCGCCCAGGCGGTGCCCCAGGGAGTTCACCACGAACGTCAAATGGTAGATCAGGACCGTCCCGACGAAGAACCCCCAGACGACCAGCTGGAGCCCCGACGTGCCGAGACCCGGCGCCCAGCGCCCGAGGGCGCTGCCTAGGGCGTACAGCAGACCCACCAGGACCAGCGGCGGCAGCCAGGGATTGCGATCCAGGAATCGCAGCTCGGGTGCCGCTACCAGGTCGGGCACCAGCTCGAGCTGCGGCTCCACGTTGCGCCGACACAGCAGCCATCCCATGTGGGCCCACCAAAGGCCCCGCACGGGGGAGTGGACATCCTGGGCAGTATCGGAGTGGAGGTGGTGTGCGCGGTGGTGACCCACCCACCAGATCGGTCCGAGCTGGGCGGCACTGGCCCCCAGCCAGGCCAGGACGAAGCGAAAGGTCCGGCTGGTCTCGAAGGACCGGTGGGACAGCAGGCGGTGGTACCCGGCGGTGATCCCGAAGGATCGCAACCAGAAGAACAGCAGGAAGACACCGAGCGCCACCGGGCTCACGCCCGTGAGGAGGACCAGGAAGCAGCCGGCGTGCACGCTCAGCAGAGGCCAGCAGACGCGCAGGTCCAGGCGTTCGTCATCGCGCCGGGAGACTCCCTCCGCGCTCGCTCCCGAGAGATCGAAGCCCATGCGGCCATTCTAGCGTCTCCGGGGCACGCCAGGACCCTGGGGTCCTACTCGCGCCAGGAGGCCCGAGGCGGCATCCTGGGTCTGGAACGAAACCCGGAGATGCCCGTGCCTCAGCCTCTGCGCCAACGAGTGGAAGCGATTCCCGTCGAAGGAGGCGCCGTCCCGACAACCGTCCTCGGCCCCGAGGACGCCAGCGCACTCCCCGCACTGGTCGTCGTTCCCTCCATCTACGGTCCGGCGCCGGACCTGCTAGCGCGACTCTCGGGCTTCGACCATCTCGGAAGCATCGTGGTTCCGGATCCCTTCTGGCGCGTGGGCGGCGGCGTCGTTCCCTACGACCAGCACGAAGCAGCGGTCGCCCGGCTGAAGCGCTTCGAGCTGCGGCGCTGCATCCAGGACCTGTCGGCTGTGCTCGGCTGGGCACGAAGGCACAGCAACGGCCGGGTCATCGGGCTCGGCATCTGCTTCGGAGGGCCCTTCGTGATGCGCTTCGCGGCCGAGCACCAGCTCGACGGCGTGGTGACCTGGCACGGCAGCCGGATGGAGGACCACCTCGGCCGCGCAGACGAGATCGAATGCCCGCTGCGACTGCACTTCGGGGACGCCGACCCGATCACGCCATCCGAGGTCGTCGAGAAGATCCGAAGCCTGTTTGCATCACATCCCGATGTGTCGATCGTCGTCCACCCCGGTGCAGACCACGGCTTCAGCCACGACGGGAAGGCCTACGACGAGGCCGCGTGTCGAGCGGGGCTCGATGCCGTGGGTGAGCTACTCCGAGGCGCCAGCTAGGATCACATGCCTCCGAGCGTGCGGCTCAGGCCGCCTGGAGCGCCTCGACGACCTCCAGGAAGGCCGTGTCCTGGCTCGCGTCCTTGGGCAGGCGCAAGCTGATGCCGTCGGCCACACCCGCGTAGCGCTCGATCAGCAGCTCTGCGATGCCGCTCCAGGACGCGCTGGGCACCAGGACATCGAGCATCTCCTCGCTGAGAAGCCCTGCCATCTCTCCCCATCTTCCCTCCCGGCTGAAGCGCAGAAGCTCCTCGTGCACGTGTCCCCAGCCGTGATGGTCGAGGCTCGCTCGGTAGGCCGGTGTCGCGTAGGTGAAGGCGAGGACCTCCCGGGCGGCCTTGCGCTCCCCAGCCACGCTCGCGGCATCAGGTCCCGTGGCGATCATCAGGTTGGCGATGAGGCGAATTCCCGTGGCATCTCGGTCTCCACGCTGGGCCCCCTCCGCCAGCTTCGGCCGCATGACATCTGCGAGATAGGACGGGGACGAGTTCGTGGGATGGGCGATCACGATGTCGGCCACCTCGCCGGCCACCCGGGTCATGTGCGGCCCGACGGCGCCGAGGGCGATCGGGATCTCCGGGTACTCGATGGGACCCGGACTGAAGAAGGGCTGCATCCGGTCGATCACGTAGGCGTCGCTGCGATAGTCGAGCTCGCTGCCCGTCTGCCAGCACTCGAAGATGGCGCGTAGGGCCCCTATGTAGTCGCGCATGCGCGGCGCCGGAGCCGACCAGGGCATGCCGTAGCGGCGCACTACATTGCCCTTCACCTGGGTGCCCAGCCCCAGCTCGAAGCGCCCCTTCGACAGGACCTGGAGGCTCCAGGCGTCTTGAGCCAGCAACATGGGGCTGCGGGCGAAGGCCACGACCACCCCGGTCGTGACCGAGATGCGCTCGGTGTGCTCGAGGGCCAGCAGCGAGACCAGGATCCCGTCGTGCACGGCCTCGGGCACAATCAGCCCGTCGAGACCCAGGGACTCGGTGCGGCGGGCGTGTGCCGGCACCTGGGCCAGGGGCATGTGGATGTCGTCGACGGAGGCGTAGACCTTCATGGAGGTTCGCGGATTCTAGCTCGCGACCGCCTCATGGGGCGCGTGTACACTGAACTGAATCCTGCAGAACCGGAGGACACCGTGAGCGAGACCGAGCTGCGCGCGGTAGATCCAGGAGGACACTCAGGTGGCGGGGAAGAAGGCGCGCGAGGGAAATCGCAAGGCGTGGGAAGCATGGCTCCAGCAGCTCGAGCAGCGCCGCAGCCGCGCCCGGGAGATGGGCGGACCCGAGCGCGTGGCCAGACTCATGCACGACCGCGGAAAGCTCGACGCGCGCCAGCGCATCGAGCGACTCTTCGACCCCGGGAGCTTCGCCGAGCTCGGCCAGCTGGTGGGTTCCCTCGACGACATCCCCGGGGACGGCTACGTGTGCGGCCTGGGACGGATCAACGGCCGACCTGCCCTGGCGGGAGCCGAGGACTTCAGCTTGCTGGGGGGCTCCATCGGGGCGGGAGGCACCTCCAAGCGTCACCGCATCGCCGAGCTGGCACTCCAGGAGGGCGTACCCCTCGTGACGATGCTCGAGGGCGCCGGACATAGACTCACCAACACCGCTCAAGCCCGCGCGCCCCACGACCTGCTGGCCCTGGCAGATCTATCCGGGCACGTGCCCATGGTGTGCCTGGTGCTTGGCGCTGCCGCAGGCCACAGCGCGCTGGCCGCGCCGCTCTCCGACTTCGTGATCATGTCCGAGGCTGGCTGCATGTTCTCTGGCGGACCTCCGCTGGTGAAGGCCGCGACTGGCGAGGAGGTCACAAAGGAAGCCCTGGGCGGACCCGAGGTCTGCGCCGAAATCGCCGGCACCGCCCACAACGTGGCTCCCGACGACGCGGCGGCCATCGACATGGCGCGCGCCTACCTCACCTATTTCCCCCAGAACAGCAGTCAGCCGCCCCCGCGCCGCGAGAATCCCGACATGGAACCGCGCCTCGTGGAGGAGATGCTCGAGATCGTCCCGCCGGACGACCGCAAACCCTACGACATGCACGAGGTCATCGGGTGCATCGTCGACGAGGGAAGCTTCTTCGAGGTGCAGCCCCGCTATGGCTCAGCCCTCATCACCGGGCTTGCCCACGTGGGCGGGCGAGCGACCGCCTTCGTGGCCAACAACCCGGCTCAGCGGGCGGGGGCCATCGACTCTGCCGCGGCCATCAAGGCCACGGACTTCCTCGGGGTCGTGGGCCACTTCGGCCAGCCGGTCGTCTTCCTCACGGACAATCCCGGGGTGCTGGCGGGCTCCCGGGCAGAACGCGAGGGCATCCTCAGGTGGGGTGGGAAGATGTTCGAGGCAGAGCATCGCCTGAGCTCAGCGAAGATCAACATCCTCATGCGCAAGGGGTTCGGCTTCGGCCTGGTCAACATGGCGGCGACACCCTTCGATGGACAGACCTTCACCTACGCCCTTCCCAGCGTGAACCTCGCCGCGATGCCGGCCGGCAGCGGCGGCCAGTCCGCGGGCCTCGACGAGACCACCCAGCAACACGTCGAGGAGACCCAGCGCTCGGGCCCCTATGCCCTGGCGAACGGCCTGGGGGTCGACGAGATCATCGACCCCCGTGAGATCCGCAACGCGATCCTGAGCGCCCTGGTCCTCGCCGAGGGCCGCGAATCGCGAGCCTGAATCGGCGCTACCTCGCCAGGATCATGAATCATCCGGCCCGGCCTCGGCGACCACGTCGAAGAAGGCCTCTTGCACCATGGAGGCCACACACTCTCCAGCGGGCGTGGACAACGTGCGTCGCGTGAGGGATCGCCCGTCTCGCGCTCGCTCGCTGACGTTGTCCACGAGCAGCCAGTCGTCGAACCGAGCAGGACCGTGGATCCAGAAGCCGTGGTCAAGACTCGCGAACCGCGCCCAGTCGAAGTGCGGTGCCGTGCGCCGCATGGTTGCGCCGTGGGAGATCAGGTCGCTCACGTAGGCGAGTGCGGCCGCGTGCAGGGCGGGCTCGGCCGGCAACGGCTTGTGCGGGCGCATCCATGCGCGCCAGCGACCGTGTTCACCGGCTGCCCCCGGTAGCCACGGAGGCTCGAGGAAGCGGATGTCGATGGGACGCTGCATCGGCGCCCTGTTCTCGCTGGCGGCGCGGGCCTCTTCGTCGGGCAGGGTCTCGGGGGTAGGGATCCCCTCGGTCTGCACGTCGTCCTGCCACTCAGGCCCGTCGGAGCTGGCAAAAAGACTGGCGGTGAACTCAGCCACCAGGCGCTCGCTCTGCTGCGCGGCAACGCGACGTGCGGCGAGCCGCCTCCCGTCGCGAAGCCGATGCACCTGGTAACGCACGGGCTCAGCGGGCCGCGCTGGGCGCAGGAAGTAGCCGTGGAGAGAGTGAAGCTGGCGATCGGGGCACGATCGGGCCAGGGCCGTCGTGGCCTGGGCAAGGATCTCGCCGCCGAAGGTGCGACCTTCGAAGCTCTCGAGCCTGCCCATCCAGGTATCCTCGCCGGCGGATTCCACGTCCAGGCGCTGAACCAGGTCCTCGGGATCCGAATGGACTTCGACTTCGCCCATGTTCGCAGTTCAGGCAGTCGGGCGGAACAGGTCGACGAGTTGGCGGCAGTAGGCGACGACCGCCGCGACCTTGTGCGGGGCGGTATTCCCGAGGCGGACGACCACCAGGTCGAGCTTCGGAACCAGAAGAACTCGCTGCCCCCACGCGCCGCTGCAGTGGAAGATCCCGAGGCTGCCCGGGATCACCCAGAAGTGGGCGCCGTAGAGCCCCTCGGACTGGGGAGTCGGCGTGCGGCTGTAGTCGGCCCAGCCCTCGGGAAGCACGCGCTGCCCATCCCACACGCCGTCACGCAGGTAGAGCAGGCCGAATCGCGCGAAATCGCGGGCGCTGCAGGCGCAGTGGCTCGACCCCACGAAGTGGCCCGCCTCGTCGAACGTCGGTGCCGGGCTGGCCATGCCGAGCGGTTCGAAGAGCTCTCGCCGCATGAAGGCCAGCATCTCGTCGCGCCCGCCTCCGATGGTCTCGCTCACGAGCCTCGACAGCAGGTTCGTCGCGCCGCTGTTGTAGTTCCAGCGGAGCTCGGGCTCTTCCTGAATCGGAAGCGTCGCAGCGAATCCCGCAACGTCCCGACGTCCCTCTCCGAAGAGCATGGGAATGACGTCGGATTCCTCCGCGGGGTAGTAGCGAACGGATCCTCCGCCCAGGTGCTCGGCCTCGCGGAAGCGGAGACCGTCCACCATGCGCAGCATCTGGTCCACGGTGATGGCCGAGCGGGGATCCTCGGCGGACCACTCCTTCACCCCGACCGGCTGGGACAGGCGGAGACGGCCCTGACCCACGAGGATGCCGACGAGTGCGCTGGTGATGCTCTTCGCCACGGACCAGGATGGGAAGGCTTCCTCGGGGATGACGTCGTGGGCGTAGCGCTCGGTCACGATGGCGCCGCCCTGCACGATCACTACCCCGTGGGTCCGATCCAGATCCTCGGGTTCGGGAGGCCCGAAGGCGTGATCCAGGAGCTTCTCCAAGGCGGCGCGATCGACGCGCGGATCCAGATCGCCCCGGGGCCAGTCTTTCGTGGGCCAGGCGAGGCCGTCGGGATGCCGCGGAAGCGGAAGCAGAGGAGGGGGTGTCGAGGTGCCGGGCACGGCAGCGAGCATAGCGTGGGCCCAACCCGCGTGGATGTTCCGGAGCGCGCGTGGATGTTCCCGAGCGAGGCAAGGGCGGGATGGCGCGTCAGGTCGATGCCGACGTAGTACGCCCGTAGCGGACCAGCTTGAGCAGATCCGAGCTGTTGGTCCCAGGCCTGGTGTCATAGGCGAGGAGTGCCACATGGCGGGGACGCGAGCCGCGCACCGGGCTCACCCGGTGAAGCGAGTGGCGACCCTGGAAGATCATGAGCGTGCCCGGGGTCATGGGAAACACCTCGACGCGAGCGTCGGCCTCGCCCCGAAGCACCCGAGCCACAGCGTCGTAGCACTCGCTCTCGTCGCTGCGAATGAAGGGAACACACTCGAAGTCTCCCCCCGACTCGCTGCTCTGGACGCCGATGGAGACCACGAAGTCGGTCGAGTCGAAGTGCCAGCCTTGCACGTGACCTTCGTTCATACAGGTCAGGTTGAGTGCGCCCAGGGGATCCGCAAACCGATACAGCGACTCGGTCTCGAGGATCTCTCCCGCGAAGGTCATCAGGCCATCCCAATGGTAGAGGCGCCGGATCACTGCCTCCTCCGGGACGAGGTCGTGGGCCAGGACCCAGGTCTTGCTATGGACCTGCGTCCTTCGGGGATGCCCGTCGGGAAACGAACCGTCCGGAAGCTCCAGGTAGGGCGTGCCGACAGCCACGTCCTCGAGGTGGGCCCGGGGCAGGAGCTTCTCGATTTCCGCCGACGTGGCGCGGAGCGCCTCCCGTGTCAGGAAGCCGGGGAGCAGGGCGACGCCCTTCTCGGCGAGCGCTGCGCGCGCCTCGCCGATTCGGTCGCGCAGCACTGGAGAACCCGGCTCCAGGAGTGGATAGCGCTCGAGGTCGATCGAGGCGGTGAGATCAATGACGGTCAAGGACGCGCACTTCTGGCCTCCCCCAAGGGGGCAACCGATTCTGTGGGATCCTATCAGGACTCCCGCTGTCCTTCGATACAATGCGCCGAGGAGAGACCCCATGGCCCTCGAGCACAGCCCCGATCACGTCCCTGTCCCGGAGCGAAGCCTCGCCTACGAGTGCTTCGAGATCTCCACCCTCACCCCTCACATCGGTGCGGAGATCCGAGGTATCGACCTCTCCGCTCCCCTCTCCGACGATCAGGACAAGGAGGTGCGTCGGGCGTTCCACGACTGGGCGGTGCTCGTGTTCCCGGATCAGCACCTCGAGCCCGGCCAGCACAAAGCCTTCGGAGCGCGTTTCGGCAAGCTCCACGTCCATCCGCAGCTGCGCGGCTCCAAGCTGGAACATCCCGAGGTGCTCCCTGTGGTGACCAACGCCGACACGCCCTTCACTGCTGGCGACGGCTGGCACTCGGACGTGACCTGTGACGAGATCCCGCCCCTCGGGTCCATGCTCTACCTCCGGGAAACTCCGGAGTGCGGTGGCGGTGACACCCTCTTCGCCGACATGTACATGGCCTACGAGCTGCTCTCGGAACCCATGCAGCACTTCCTCGAGAGCCTGACCGCCATCCACGACGGTGCAGGGCCCTACGCCGAGCAGCACGCCCTCGGCTTTGGCCGCCACGCCCCGGGTGAGGACTACCCTCGTGCGGAGCACCCCGTCGTGACGCGCCACCCGGAGACGGGCCGAAAGGTGCTCTACGTAAACAGCGGCTTCACCACGCGACTGGTGGGCCTGAGCGCGCCAGAGAGCCGCGGCCTCCTCGAGCTGCTCTTCCGGCACGTCGAGGCGAATCCCAAGCTGTGCTGTCGCGTCCAGTGGAAGCCGAACACCCTCGTCTTCTGGGACAACCGCTGCACCCAGCACCACGCCATCTGGGACTACTATCCCCACGCGCGGCTCGGCGGTCGCGTCTCGATCCTGGGCGAGACCCCGCCGAAGGCCTGATCGCGCCGTCGTCCTCCTCGGGTTCGCGGAACCTCCGTTCCACGAACTCGCCTCGCGCGCCGCGGCCTCCGGTATAGTCTGGTCTCGCCGCACCCCGACCCATGCCCCCGGAGGGCCCCATGTCCGTGGATCTACGAACACGCGTGGACTCGGAGCAGGTCCCGGTGGAGGCCAGCCGCTTCTTTCGGGAAACCCTGCCCTCCCTGCTGGATGCGCATCAGGCATCGATCGAGCCCGGCGCCAGTGAGCTCCGCCTCGAGGACTTCTGCATCGAAACCGACGGGGAGCCCTGGACCCTGGCCTGGCTGGGAGACCGCGTCCAGGTCCGCGAGGGCCGACATGGCCGTGCCCGGGTCCTGCTCACAGGGGAACAGCTGAGCGACATCGCCAACGACCAGAGCACGCCCGTCGCCCTCATGAGCAACCTGCTGCTCGACATGCCCGAGGGCGGACTCCCGGACTTCCTCAACTGGTGGCTCGTATTGCGAGCAGCACTGGACGGGCGCCGCATCCACGCTCGGGGCGACGTGACCTTCGACGGCGAGGTGCGGCGCAGCTTCACCCCAGAAGACAGTGACGAGGAGATGCGCAGGTTCCTGGAGAGGGCTGGCTACCTGCACATCCAGGGCCTCTTCAGCGAGGACGAGATGGCGGCCGTCGAGGCCGACTTCCCGAAGGCGGCGCCCCACTTCGAGAAGGGAGATCCCCTGGCCTGGTTTGCGACCACCAAGGACGGCGTCGAGCACCTGGTGCGGATGGAGGGCTTCGACCGCTACTCCGAGGCCACCGCCGGCCTGCTCGACGAGGAGCGCTTCCAGCGGATTGGCCGCATCCCCGGCATCGGCCACGTGCCGCGCCGCAAGGCCGGCGCCCGAGCCGGAGCACTCTCCAAGCCCATCGGGGTCGTGAAGGGCATCTCGGACGTACCCTGGCACAAGGACTGCAGCCTGGGCCGACACTCCTACGAATGCTGTTCGCTCACCGTGGGCATCTCGGTGACCGGAGCCGACGCTGACTCCGGCCAGCTGCGCGTGGTTCCCGGGACCCACCGCGCCCTGGTCTGGCCCGCGCCGTGCGTCCAGCCGGGTCTCGACCTGGAAGCCATCGACCTGCCCACCCGAACTGGTGACGTGACCGTGCACCTGAGCTGCACCCTGCACATGAGCCAGCCCCCGGTGACGCACACACGCAAGGTGGTCTACACCGGATTCGCGCAACAGCCCACGGACCCGGAGGCGACGGAGATCCAGCGTCAGCGCCTGAACGCCGTGCGCAGCAAGACCCACACGAGCATCTCCCAGCAGCCCGGCTACCTCGGGGATGCCCGCAGAGTCCTGAGGTAGCGTCCCCAAGCTGTGGCGCGAGAGCTGACGCCGCGCACAGTGGAGTCGGCCATGAGCGACGACCCCCGCGAACCACAGACCCGCCAGCAGCGCATCCGTGCCGAGGGCCGCGAGCGGCGTGAAGCCGAGTGCCGCGGGCACGAGGTGCTCCCGGGGCGCTCCGGCGCCGGCACGATCAAAGCCTGGACCCTCGGTGTGCCCTTTGATGATTCGGCGCGGCGTCAGCTCGAGAACGTGGCGAGCCTGCCCTTCATCCACGGCCACGTGGCCGCCATGCCCGATGTTCACTTCGGCAAGGGCGCGACCGTCGGCAGTGTGATTCCCACGCTCGGCGCCATCATCCCCGCGGCGGTCGGAGTCGACATCGGCTGCGGCATGGTGGCCCAACGCACGTCGCTCACCGCGAGCCGACTGCCGGACACCCTCGCGCCGCTGCGGGCCGAGATCGAGCGCGCTGTTCCCCACGGCGGTCGCGGCGGCAAGGGCCGGGACCCTGGCGCCTGGCAGGGGCTCCCGAAGCCGGTGGCCCGGGCCTGGCGCGATCTGGAGCGCCGCTACGAAGCCATCGTGGAGGAGCATCCGCGGGCAGCCCACAAGAGCCCGGCAGAGCAGCTGGGAACGCTGGGGGGTGGCAACCACTTCGTCGAGGCTTGTCTCGATGAGGAGGATCACGTCTGGGTGATGCTGCACAGCGGCAGCCGCGGCGCCGGCAACCGCATCGGCACCACCTTCATCGAGCTGGCGAAGGGTGACATGAGGAGGCACCAGGTGCGCCTCCCGGACGCAGACCTCGCCTACTTCGAAGAGGGCGCTCAGCACTTCGATGCCTATGTACGCGCTGTGACCTGGGCACAGGAGTACGCCCGCAGGAACCGCGAGCTGATGCTCGAGCGCACCTTGCTCGCCATGCGGCGTGTGTTGCCCCCCTTTCAGGCCGACCTCTCCCGGGCCATCGACTGCCACCACAACTATGTCGCCCGCGAGACCCATTTCGGCCGAGAGGTCTTCCTCACGCGCAAAGGTGCCCTCCGCGCACGGGAGGGGGACCTGGGTATCATCCCCGGAAGCATGGGGGCGAAGTCCCTCATCGTGCGCGGGAAAGGCAACCGGGAGAGTTTCGACAGTTGCAGCCATGGCGCGGGCCGCGCCATGTCCCGCAGCCAGGCCCGCCGCCGATTCAGCCTCGACGATCACGAGCGTGCCACCGCCGGGGTCGAATGCCGCAAGGACGCCGGCGTACTCGACGAAACGCCGGGAGCCTACAAGCCCATCGACGCCGTCATGGCGGCCCAGCGCGACCTCGTCGACGTCGTCCACACCCTCCGCCAAGTGGTCTGTGTGAAGGGCTGACCAGAATGCCGGGCCCCTAGCCCGGATTATTCATGAGCGCCCTACTGCGGACGCCG
>Ga0255057_10001907_pt1 | contig 11420 bp, 11 predicted proteins | sample Cases_109_6_MG_FD_189022 | JGI IMG/M metagenome (GOLD analysis project Ga0255057, IMG submission 189022) | Seawater microbial communities from Amundsen Gulf, Northwest Territories, Canada - Cases_109_6 | ecosystem: Environmental > Aquatic > Marine > Gulf | place: Canada: Northwest Territories... | reverse complement strand
ACTAATCGAAGGGTCGATAATGAGATCGGCCAAAAGCAGTAAGGGAATCGCAATCAGGATCCGGACGTGCGGAACGATGTCCGTGAACAGCGGCTGAGCAACCTTGGTGCCGGTGAAACTGCCTTCGAACAGCGACAACAGGACCAGCGGCAGCCACAGCAGCGCTATTGCGGCCAATATTTGTGCCGGGATCGAAAAATCCGGCGATTCCGGACCGCGTATCCAGCGCTGCACCAAGTACAGCAGGCCGCCCGTCGACAGACTGAAATGCTTTTGCAAACCGCTGGCTTCAGTCATCAGGTCCAGTTCGTGTGGCTAAAGGTGTTACGCGAAGCGCGTCAGGTCGCCTTAGTCGGTCGATTTCCCAGCTTATCTTGTTATTACATTGCCACATGGGCTGCTTTCGGCGCAGTCGAAGCGCCGGAAGATGCCACCGAATCCAAAGCACTGGGCCGACGAAGCTGCCGCGGCTGGCTCACTGCACTGGCGTGGTGAGCCTGGACACGCGTGCGTCCAGCCGGTACCAGTATGACATCGCCGGGGAGGTATTCGGGAGGCCAATCTACACGAGGCCCTGAGCACCTGCAAACGCGTCTCACTCCCTTACGCCAACAATCCATTTGGAGATTGTCGGGACGCCGTGGGAGGTGATGAGACCAACACAAATTCAAATATGGAAACAGGTTCCCATTTCTGTGCTAAATTATTTTTGGTAGGATTTCATTTTTCGCGCGATCTTGATTGTAGTGTGACGTCTGTAACTCGTATGGAGGCTATTATGGCTGGTTCTGCTATGGCTGGTTCTGCAAAGAGAAAGTCGACAAAGAAAAAGGCAACAAAGAGAAGGGCAGGAAAGAAAAAGGCAACGCCCGTTTCGAAAATCAGGAAGGATGCCAAGAAACTGGTGGCTACGCTGAAGAAGCGTCATAGAAAGGATGTCGCTGCGCTGAAGAAGAAATTGGCGGCGGTGAAGAAAAAGAATGCCGCAGCGGCCCGTAGAATGAAAAAGCAGCTTGCTGCTCAGAAGAAGCGGCTCGCTGCTCATAAGAAGAAGGCTGCAGCGAAGAAGAAGGCGAGCAAAAAGAAGGGCAAGCGGAAAACCAAGCGAAAAGCTGCCCGGAAAACTACCCGGAAAACCAAGAAGAAAACCAAGCGGAAAGCCAGCAAGAAGCGCTGACAACGCAGGCTGGATGGTGACTCTACCGGCTTGAGACTGTGGACACAGGGGGGGCGGCTCATAACCGCCACCCCCGCCGGCAGAGGTCCTCCACGAGGCGTTACGGCACCGAAGGTGCCAGCCTACTGTCGAATTGTGCCAGGTGCCGTGTAGGACAGGGCCGACAACGACCGCCTCCGCGGAAGCGCCGGCCCAATCGAGCACGGCTCCGCGCTGAGCATAATCACGAGTTCCGGACACCCATGATTTTACTCTTTCGCCGCGTTGGGCTGCGGCCTCTGCCACGGCCACCGACCGCTCATTTCGAGCACCATCGTCCAACCGAGAACCGTGCGAATGGTCACCATGATGGCCAGAAGGCCTATGCTTTCCATGGTTGGATCGAGCGTAATCGTCTTAATGATGGTGGCGGCGACGAGGATCTCGAGGCCGATCAAGATGACACGTCCGAGCGACAGCCGGTAGCGGCCCACGGCGGGAATCACCCCTTGACGAAGTGATTGGCGAAAGCACCGCGCCGTTGCAATGACGAAACCGAGCACGATGGCGCCGGCACCGACGATTTCCAGCGATTTCACGAGCACGCCGAGACCTTGAAGCACGGCGTCAGACATTTGCCTGGTACTCGGCAGAGGATTGCCAGGGCCAGTGACCCTCGATTTCCAGAGTGAGGGTCCAACCCACGACGGTGCGAACAGCGACGAGGGAGGCCAGTACGACCAGGGATTGAAATGTCGGTTCCACGGTGATCGTCTCGATTACATCCGCAAGGACGAGGATTTCGAGCCCTAACGTCAACGCGTGCCCCAAATCGATCTTGAATTGCTTGAAGTTCTGCTCCAGCGTCAGTTTCCGGAATCGGTGCACGTATCGCCCCCAGGCCAGAGCGAATCCGGCGACGATCACCGCCACGGCAAACAGGCTGATTGCCACACCAGCCTGTTCCAGATATCCAAGAATTTGTTCAGCCATTGGTAGCCCGGGGGGCTATTCCACCCGACGTGTAATTGTTGACGCGTTCTCTTCCCGCTCCGGATCGGTCCAGTGGGTGCCGCCCCGGGGCGAGGATTGGTGAGCGCGCAGACCGATGATCGGGCCCAAGCCGTCTCGCGCACGGCGGTGAACCGCTTTGCCAACTCCCGCCGCGGCGGGTCCGGCGCCCTCGGGATCAGTTTTCGTATGACGCGGACAAATCAGGCTACGCCTTCAGATTTTGGCCCTTTCCGTCAGGCCGTGTTGTTTCAGCCGGAACATCAGTACGTCCATGCGGTCCTGGCCAAAGAACGGTTCGCCTTTGAACAGGAAGAGTGGCACGCCGGTATGATGGCAGGTGTTGTCAGCTTGGTCTTCGTTGTTCTTGGAGGCGATATCGTCCCACTTTTGCGGGTTGTTAGTCACGTCTTTAACAAGGGTCTCTGAGTCTATGCCGGCCTGGTCAATTGCCCTTTTCACCCATTTGTAGTTGTCCTGGTTCCAGGGGCGTGTTTCCCCGTCCCAAACCAGACGCATGACCATGTTGAGATATTCCCAACCCTTGCCCATTTCGGCGGCGGCGCAGGCGGTTCGGGTTAGAAATTGAATGTCGGGCTGTTCTTCAAAGGGCAATATGCGCCCGTACGGGCTGTCGTCGGCTGCTTCCTGTGTGACGGGGTCGGGAACAGGATAGCGCATTTGCACGCCGTGGAAGGCCGCACACCGGAAAGAGTCCACATCCTGATACGGCAACCTGTATTTCATGTCTTTGGCCGCCTGGAACCAGCTGCTGTCCCGGATAGCGATCGGCCAGACCGGGCGAAGTTCCAAAGTCAGGTTGTATTTTCTTTGATACTGAATGCAGCGATCGAGCGCAATGTAGCAATATGGGCTGCGCATCGACCAAAAAACCGGGAGCGTGAATTTACCATCTTCTAGAGACATTTATCTTCTCCTTTTCACTTGGACTTGACGGAGTTGTTCTGCTTCGGGAGTTCCAGGCCGCGGTCGAGCGAGATGCAGCAGTATGGGCTGCGCCCCGCGAAAAAGTATAGTGCTCAGGGTACTCGGGAAAAGTCTGGCAAAATCCTGGCAAACGCGAATCCGGCAAAAAAAGCAGTGCTCTAGTGAGCTGCCGCTAACTCTATGATTGCTTAAGACTTTGGCCCTTGCGAACCCCCGACCACCTGGTGGGAAGCCAGCGAAACACTGCGACTCGTCAGCGGGCCAGCCTTTCCAGGAGCAGACTGGTCAATTCCCTACGCGAATCGAGTACCGCTAATACGTAGACGCGCTTGTCGTCGAAACGGTAGATCATGCGCCATGGCCTCTCGATGAGTTCGCGATAAAGAAATACGTCGAGGGTCCGCATCTCTGACACGACCCGGCCCCGTTCCGGGAATCGTCGCAAAGCACGTGCTCGCTTCTCCAGTCTCTCGAGAATCCTGAGAGCGGTGCGGGGATCTTCTTCCGCGATGAAGTCGACGATCGCTTCTAGGTCTGTCTGCGCCGAATCAGTCCAGAGTATCTTGTACTCAGCCATTCCGCTCTTTCAGGCGTTTACGCACTGACGAAAAGACCTCCCGCTGAGGGGTCAGACGACCCCCCTTGATATCGGCCTCGCCCTGAACCATCAGCCTTAGAAGGGCAATCGAATCTTGAATGCGTTGGTAGGCTTCGTAGTCCTGTACTACCGCCGTGGCCGCTCCATTCTGTGTAATTACGATAGGCCGCTGCGATGAATTGATCTCTTCAAGCAATTGACTTGCTTTTGCCTTGAAGTCACTGAGACTGATCACGGGCGTACTCATGGTTTCAAGCCTGACTGAATATGGTCCGAATTTAGTCAATTATAGGTCTTAGTCATCCCGGTTGCCATTTATTCCAACCTATGTGAATGGTTCTGGACACCCGGGAACATGCTCCGCCGATTGATGGTCGTCGAAAAGGTATCAGGATCCCGTCCAGAGTTTGGGAATTCGCCGGGCTGTCATCGAAGCGTGGGAAGGAGGATGTAGGACAAAGTCGACGCCAGGCGCTTCCGCGGAAGTGCCTGGCCGGTGCGAGGAGCAGAGGGTGGCGTACGGGATCAAACTGGTCTCGTAGGCGATAAGTCGCCCTAAGAAGGGCACGGGCCGTCAGCTGAACGCTACAGGCAATAATGCAAAATCGTCGTTAGTTGTCTAGCACAATAACGGCCTGCTTCGACATGAAACTGAAGCCCAGGTACCGGTAACTCCGCCCGGTTCGGGCCACGAATTCCTGGAAGGCGCGGTACTCATCCTGTTGCCAGGTCTCGTGGCCAAGATACTCGTCGAAACAGATTACGGCACCCGCTGGGAACAGATGACCCAACGTCTCCAGCACCTCGCGCGTTGAACTGTAAAGATCGCAGTCCACGTTGGCAAAAACCAATGGCTCGGCTAATTGCTTGGCGAAGGAAGGCAATGTGTCCTTGAACCACCCTACCCTGAATTCCACGTTGCCAGGAGCTTCGGGCACTTTTCCGCGGGTCGTGTACATGCCCTTTGGCTCCTTTGCCCAAGCTTCGGGGAGTCCCTCGAAGGAATCGAAGCCATACACCCTGCGGTCTGTCAGGGAGGCGATAAAGCGAATCGAATTTCCGAAGCTAACGCCAAACTCAGCCACTACGCCACCATCAGGAGCCTGATCCAGCGCGTACCGGAACACGTCGAAGGCGTCCCCAAATAACCGCGTTTCGGGTGTCGCGTTGGCTTTCACATAATCCAGACTGCTTATTAAGTGGTCGAGGCCCGCAGCGCGCACTTTCTCCATGCATTTCTCAGCGCGCAAGTTCTCACCTTGGAGCCAGTAAAGGGTACCTAGATGAAAATGCACGCGGACCAAATCTGGGTCGAGGGTTAAAGCTTTTTCTAGAGCTTCCACGGCAGGTCCTGGATCGTCGTAATCGAACAGGGCTGTGGCGAGGTTGTAGCATGTCAGGGGCAACGACGGCGATAGCTCTAGCGCACGCTGGTAAGATTCGACAGCTTCCTTCTTACGGCCCATGTCTTGCAAGGCGTTGCCCAGATTGCTGTGCGCCCGGTGATTGAACGGCTCCAGGGACAGACTCTGTCGGTACCAGGGTTCGGCTTGTGCATGGTCGCCCAGTTCGTCCCAGGCGCAGGCAATCTGGAATGGCGGGCGGTGATCGGAAGGTGCCGCTTTGGCGGCGAGCTCGAAGTGTCGAAGAGCGTCGAAAGACCGGCGTCTCTGCCGTTCACAAAATCCGAGCATAAGACGCATTTCGGGAGACTCGAAACCGGAGCGCTCCAACCGGTGCAGCACCTTGCGTGCCTCGCTATATTCTTGCTGTTGGAATAGTTGGTTGGCCTTTCTGAATAGGCGGTTGGCCTTTCCAAGCCCAGTGTTGGCAGCGGTCATGGTAGTGTTGGCAGGGAGCCAGTAGAGCGGAACGTGTCAATAGTTTTGAGACACCATGTTGTCAAGTTCAGTGTAGAAGCTCCATGTCATGTTCGGGTTGCGTCCTGTCAGCAATCTGCAGCTCTGTGCGAGCACGGCCTTCGGGTGGATTGATCCAAACCTCCGCTGGCATCTCCATCTCTCACTCACCTCCATCGCCCTGCACACTAGATACCAGGGGGAAGGTGTCTCACTCGATATTGGCACACAGGGGAGGGTATCGACAAGAAGCGTTGAGCTTGATGGGATGATTGGTGACTCGAATGGTACCCACGTAAGCAGGAGTCGTGTAGGTCATTTGCCCTCGACGAGGGAGATCACGTCCGCCTGGCGACGCGGGAGGGCACCCACCGCCGTCTTGTAGACGTCGTTGCCCGCGTGCCCGAGGAGCTCTGCCCACTCTTCGACGCCGAACCGCGCGGCAAGTGTGCGCTCGGCCTCCACCCCGAGACTTTCGATCGACGGTAACTGCTCGGGATCGCCAACAACGACAAGGCGCTTTGCGCGGAAGATGAGCGGTAACATGTTTGTCAGTGTGCACTGCGTTGCCTCGTCGATTACGAGCAGGTCGAACAGGCCGGGCTGCATCGGGATGAATTGTGCCGACGCCGCAGCCGTAATCCACACGGGTTGCGCCTTCAAGGCCTGCTCGAAGTGCGCGTAACCATCCTCCTCTATGCGCTGGCGATTGCGCCTGTAGTGGTCTCGCAACGCGTCGAGGGACCGCAACGCTTCAGCATCGCGGGCGACGCGATCCAGCCACTGCTCCCTGGCGGATTCGAACGTGATTCGCTCGAGCTGCTCGTCGATTCTTTCCATGGCCGCCTGTAGTCGATCCGGGCGCCAGAGCGCCGCCAGCTCGGTCAGTTTGTCTACCGGCCAAGGCTCGTTTACCGTTGAACTGCTCGCGAATGCCTCGAGCCAAGTTCTCTCCTTACAATTGGGTAAGACTTCCGTTGCTTCGCCGATATGCCGGATCGCCCCCGCGCCTTCAGCGTTGGCCGTCTGCTCGAGCCTGGGTGCATCCTCGTCCCGATAGGTTGCCCATCTCTGGCTCCACGCCTCGCACTTCTGCAAAAAGCCCCAGATAGGATGGGAGTCGTCGCCATCGAATGCGTCCGCAACGTCGAGTGCCGCGGGTAGGGACGCGGGCCGGCGGGATTTCCAATGGCTGAGACGGGCTGCGCGCGATGGAATTCTTTCCATCTCCTCGGCGATTGCAACACGTTCATTTTCCGCCTGATACGCCCGCCGCCAATTCTCCAGAATCGGGTCCGCTGCCGCTGGGCCGAGAATCTCACTGCGGACTGCCGTAATCGTTTCCATCCCCGGGTTGCTTGCAACTGAATCGAGGGCGGCCATGAGCGGGGCGCCTGCCCCATTCATCCAGCGCTCCTTGATGGGCATACTGGTCCCGGCCGCGTGAATCTGTGTAGCCAGGTCGACCAATTCTCCAGGGAGCCGCTCTCTGGTCTCGCGCTTCGACCAGGCCACGGCGGCCGACGCGGCTACCGAGGCCTTTTCGCTGAGCTTCGAGGCAATCGCCGCACACCCGGCTGGCGTCACCTCGGCGGACAGAGAGCGGGTACCCAGCTCGTCAAGTCTGCGCCGGAGCGCACCGGTCTCCGCTTCGATCTCGTCCCGCAGCGTGCTCAGGCGGTCCCAGTCTTCACGTGCGTTGAACCACTCGCGCGCCCGTTCAATCACGGGAGACAGCCGGCTGCGCCCGGTCTCGTTGAGTGCACCGATGCTGGCCCAGAGGTGCACGGGGAAAGAGAGCTTCAATCGACGTTCCACCTTCTCCAACTGCCGAACCAGCTCTGCGCTTTTCGACTGGGGAAGAAACGCAAGCTTGGCGCGAGGCAACGCACATAGCTCAGCGTAGCAGGCAGCCCATTCGTCCACGTCCTCGCGCCGTACATCGAGGCTCGAGCTCTTGATCGCCTCTTGCACAGCACGCTGGGCGGAGTCGAGTGCCTCACGCGCGGCGCTCACTTCCTCCGCCTTTTCCTTCAGGGCGATACCCGCTGGCCGTAAGAGGGCCGCCACCTCGCGAGCCTTTCGTTCCCAGTCAGCGGCTGCTTCCGAGCTTGACCACCCGTCGTACGCCTCCTCCCAGGCTGCATCGGTGAACTCGTCCTCGATGGGCTCCTGAAGCTTGTCGGAAAGCGCAACCAACGCCTGGTCGAACGACTCGAATCCGGGCTTCGCGAGGAGCCACGACGGAGCGTCGTCCGACGGGGTTTCAATCTGGCAGCTGGCCAATGCCGAGTCGCGATCTGCCAGGGCAGTCGAAAGCTCCCTCTGTAATGTTGCCTCTCGCTGCGCATCTTTCTTGATGAGCCGGCTAGTGGCGCTGATTCCGTCACGCCACTTTCGAAGGGGGTCGACGATTCGCTCGCCAAAGGCGTCGGGCGTGTCTTCGACGCCAAGACTGCGGAGCTTGACAACCAATTCCTCACGCCGCGATTTGAGCGCAGAGAGCGCCTGGCGTTGCGCAGCATGTGACTCGAGCGCTGCCTCGATCGCCTGGCTCAACCGCTGGGGCACCTGGCTGTCGAGCATCTCGCGCAGTCGCTGCTTCTTCTTTGTCAGTTGTCCATGCTTTCGGGCGGACAGAGAGCCGCCATAGTGGCTCTCGCCTCGGCGAGCCGTAATCAGGTCAATAGCGCGCGTGAGTGCCTCGTCGATGTTGTTGAATGGCTGTTCATCGGCGCGGACCGCAATCTCGAATTCGCTCTCGAAGGACCTCAGACGCTGGCATACGACGTCGACCGCCTGCTTGTTGCTGCTCGCGAACAGGACACTCGTCGAGCCCGCCCAGGCGTTGAGCAGGATCGACAGAACCACCTCGCTCTTGCCGCAACCCGGTGGCCCGCTGACGACGGTGATCGGCCGCCCGGTGAGCGTGGCCTCGACCGCGGAACGCTGCGAGTCAGTGAGCGAAACAATCGGAGCGACCTCGCGCGCTTCCTGCATGGCGGCGCCGGGTGCATTCTCCAGCAACCTGAGCCCGCCGATGTGATGCGGGGAGGCAGCGAGGTGGCGCTCAAGCCTCCCGTAGTCGTGCAGAATGTGCGGTGTCATCGCCGAGGGCCCCGCCGCTGCGCTGAACAGCACCCACGGAGAAGGCACGTACTCCACCCGGTCGACGGGAAAGCCGTCACGCGCCTTGACGAGCGCCTCGCCGAGCTCGGGCGCGACCAGCCGGAAGGCGTCGGCGAGCGTGCGAGTCAGACCGTGACCGTCCTCGGCCGCTTTGGACTCCGCCCTGGACAGGAGGTCCGGCAGCATTTCGTCCAGGGGAGCAAGCGTCTGGACGTTGCGCTGCTCAAGAAACTGAAACACCAGCGGACAGACTTCCCAACCACCCTGCGCCGGAACGATACGCAGGCGGTCGTCCCGCTCCTCAACCGTCACTTCACGGTAGATGAGCGGGATCCAGTCGAGACACCGACGCTGGTTGCCCTCGGACCTCCAGCGAAACCAGCAGGGCCCACCGATGAATGCTTCGCCCGGTCCCGTTCGGACTTCCCGCTGCAGGTGGGCGCTCTCAAGCGCCTCGAAGTCGAGCTCCCACGGCCCGGCGAGTTGCCCGGGTTCGAACCCGGCGAGCGAGCTCCAGTGCTCGGTCGCAGACACTGTGACCGGCAGCGCGAAGAACGCTCCGCCGGCGCGCCGCGCCACCTCGCGATGGAACTGTACCACCGCGGGCCAGGGCACCGCGCGAGCGTAGGACGATGTCATCGTGAGGGCCAGAGCTCAAAACTCCTGGAACAGCATGCGGGGCGGTCCATGGCGCTCCCTGGGATATGAGCACCGGGTCCCCAATAAATGAATATCGGACCGGAAGCAGGTTCCTTGATGGCGCATTCGACGGCGGTGTCGGGGCTGATACCCGGGTCACGGTTCGAAGCGCCCGACGTCCACCCGATTAATTCCCGATTGCTCGATGGTGAGAAGATGGCGGCGCTAACGCCCGCGTTGGGGCGCGCCGAAGATTCGGGAGCGGCTGAGGCGTTCTGAGTCTAAAGCAGCCAATCCATCGGCACTAAACGGATAAACCAGACCGCCAATTTTGTTCCCCGCCCCACGTAAGGCTCGGAATCATAGGTTACAGGTTTGCCGTCTTCGAAACCGTGCCAGAGTAGGGACTCTTTGCCCCGGTCGCTGGTTACCAGTTCGACCTTAAACGCGAACTTGTTGATGTTCTTGTCGAACTTGTCTGCGCTGGGCTTGGCTATGTCAGCCTGTTCAAATACCAGCCCAATTTCCGTATTTAGATAGAGGGATCGCTGATCGTAATTGAATGACCCGACGAACATCTTCTTCTTATCGATCACCATTGATTTCGCATGCAAACTGGATTTGCTCAGGCCAGGCAGCCAGGTAAATGTTCTTCTTTCGATGGCATTCAAATGCTCATCCAGCTCGTACAGATCAACGCCACAGCGCAGCAACGGTATGCGGGACTTGCTGTAGCCGGCATGTACGGCAGCCACGTCATTCGATGCGAGTGAATTCGTGAGTATTTTCACACTCACACCTTTCTGCGCGAGGCTGCATAACGTCTTTACGGTTTCGTCTCCGGGCACGAAGTAGGGCGAGATCATTATGAGTTCTTCAGTCGCCGTGACCAGGTAGGGCTTAAGCGCTGAAATGAGAAGGTCGTCATGCCAGGCTTCTCGTTTTTGGTCGCGTTTCCACCACGCATCGTGAACAATTACTCCCGGTCCCCAGTAAAATCCTGCGCTCTTGTCCCGGAGTGCGGTTGCGAATTGTCCCTGCGCCACAGCTTGCACGTACTTCTTCGTTGCATCTTTTTCCATAAATGCAAGCTTTGCATTTTTGAGTTTCTGCAAGTCTGTGTCAGTCGCCGCAGGCAATAGAGCTGACACGGGGTAGGAGTAGTCTCCATTCCAGTAATCGTCAAAATTTGTCGAGACCTGCTCGACCGCTGGCCCAATTGCCAGAACGTCGTTATCGGCAAACGCCAAGCTCGGATCGGCATTGAAATACTCATCCCCAATATTGCGACCGCCTACGATCGTGGCCTGATTATCAACGGTAAACGTTTTGGTATGCATGCGCGCATTAACATCGTGAAAGCGGGTTATGAATTGCAGGTACTTCGGTTGTCGCCGGGAATACGGCGCAAATAGTCGGACTTCGATATTCGAGTGAACGTCCATGGCAAGCCAGGTGTCCTGACCGTCGCTGCCATACATGTCGTCGACCAGCAGACGGACCCGAACGCCCCGGTCTGCTGCGTCAATGAGTGCGTAAACGAGGAATCGGCCGACCGTGTCCTGATGCCACATGTAGTACTGAGTATCGATACTGCGCTCTGCTTTCTCGGCCAGCACTGCACGCGCGGCAAAAGCGTCAAGGCCGTGCGGCAGTTCGTAAATACCATTCTGGTTGGGGTGTGCGTCCAGATCTGACGCGAACATGTTTCCGAGCGCAGTATCAGCGCCGTTGGTTATCGCCCGAGATGGCTCGCGGCCACGTATGTCGGGCAACCCAGCTATTTTGTTCAGTATCGACACGAGTACTACTCCTATCGCGATCGTTAGGGCCGTTCCGACCAGCACGCGGACAATCGATTTCTTGTTCTTTATCATGATATGTCACTCGCTAACAGGGCCGGGTGGAGCCGGCCCTTAATCCGTTCGCCCCGGAGAAAGTGGTAACCATGTCTCCGGAATAAGGTGTAAACCATGTGACCGGAATGCACCCTTGATCTAATGGCGCGCCCGGAGGGACTCGAACCCCCGACCACCTGGTTCGAAGTCACACCGACCAATTTAACATTTCAACTAGAACA
>Ga0255057_10001906_pt1 | contig 11428 bp, 6 predicted proteins | sample Cases_109_6_MG_FD_189022 | JGI IMG/M metagenome (GOLD analysis project Ga0255057, IMG submission 189022) | Seawater microbial communities from Amundsen Gulf, Northwest Territories, Canada - Cases_109_6 | ecosystem: Environmental > Aquatic > Marine > Gulf | place: Canada: Northwest Territories... | reverse complement strand
ATGACTCCGCAAGAGCGGGCCTGGTGTCCGCCAATCAACAAGTGAAGCTTCGACAACGCCAGCTGGGGTACACCCATTTGAAAGCGCCCGAGACCGGCACGATCGCCACCGTCGACATCGAGGTCAACGAATACGTGCAGGCAGGGGAGCTGGTGGCCACGCTCCTCGCCGGAGAGCAGATCGAGGTGAGCGTCTCGGTGCCCGCATCCGTCATCAGAAGCATTCGGAAGGGGGAAGCCGCGCAGGTCCGATTCAATGTACTCGACGGAAAGATGCTCCCGGCCGAGGTCACCGAGGTTGGCGTGGCGAGCATCAGCGGCGCAACGACATTTCCGATCACCGTACGTCTCACCGAAGGCGAAGGTCTAGTGCGGGCGGGCATGGCTGCCGACGTGACTTTCGTGTTCGCGTCGGAGGACGACGGGCCAAAGTACGCTCTGCCGATCAGCGCCGTTGGAGAGGATCGAAAAGGACGATTCGTCTACAAGCTTGAAAAGACGTCCGACAGCTTGGGCGTGGTGCACCGGAGCCCAGTGGAAGTGGGCGAGATCCTCTCTGACGGAATGGAGATCCCGAGTGGCGTAAGCCCCGGAGACTTGGTGGTCACCGCCGGAGTGAGCCGCATCTATGACGGCCTCCAGGTACGTGTTCCGCCAAAACCCGGGTCGGAACCCGACAACGTGGCGCCGCCGGGGCCCGGGACACCATGAGCTTGACCTCATTCGCGCTCGAGAGACGCACGGTCACGGGAACGTTGATTGTCGTTCTGTTGTTCGCTGGGATAGGGGCGTACAACGACGCGCCGCGGCAAATGGATCCCGGGTTCATCATTCGAACGGCGATGATCACGACGTATTTCCCCGGGGCCAGCCCCGAGCGTATCGAGCAACTGATCACCGACCCGATCGAGAAGGTCGTCCAAGAAATTCCGGAGCTCGATTGGGTGAACAGCGAGAGCCGGACGGGCGTGTCGGTCATCTATGTGAACATCCGCGAGGAGTTCAAAGACATGCGCCCCATTTGGGACGACTTGAGACGCAAGGTCGACAGCGTCGCACCCAGCCTACCGGAGGACATCACGGGGCCGATCGTCAACGACGAGTTCGGAGACGTGTATCCAATCATGTTCAGCATGACGGGCGACGGGTTTTCCTACATGGAGCTCAAAGAGATCGCGGACGACATTCGCGATGAGATTCTACGCATCGAGTCGGTGGCAAAAGTCGACATTCTCGGCGCCCAGGAGGAGCGTCTGTTCGTCGAGTACAACAACGCGGTGCTGAGCAGGCTGGGGATGACCCCAAAGTTTCTCAAGGACAGTCTCCAGCAACGCAACATCATCCAGCCCGGGGGCGAGATCGACATCGAGACGGAATCGATCGCCCTTGAGCCGAGCGGCAATTTCGCTTCAGTCGACGAGCTTCGGCGAAATATCATCCGACTGCCCAACACGGATGAGCTCGTGTACCTCGAGGACATCGTCGACATCTCCCGCGGATACGTGGACCCGCCAGAAGGCCTCGTGCGGTTGGACGGTCGCGCAGGTCTAACCCTCGCCGTGTCGATGGCCGAGGGCGGGAATCTGATCCAACTCGGGGAGCGTCTCGAAGAGTTCTTTCAGTACATCCAAGAGCAATACCCCCACGGTGTCGACTTCTACCGAACCTACTTCCAGCCAGCAGCTGTTGACAAGAAGGTCAGTGATTTCGTCGAAAGCGTCCTTCAAGCAGTGGCGATCGTCTTGGTGGTCATGCTGCTGGCCCTCGGTCTACGCACGGGATTGGTGGTCGCCACCCTCGTGCCCACCACGATGATCATAGCCATGTGGGGCATGAGCATATTCGACATCCAGATCGATCAGATGTCACTGGCGGCGCTGATCATCTCGCTCGGCCTGCTCGTCGACAACGCGATCGTGATCTCGGAGTCGATCATGGTGCGCATGGCTGCCGGTGACAAGGGCGTTCCCGCCGCGCTTGGAGCCACGAAAGAGCTGAGGGTGCCCCTGCTGATCGCATCGCTGACGACCTCGGCGGCCTTCTTGCCAATTCGTTTAGCCGAGTCGGCAGTCGGTGAATACACTGGGGTGCTTTTCTCGGTGGTGACGATTACCTTGCTGATCTCGTGGGTGTTGGCTCTCACCATGATCCCGCTCCTCTGCGTCAGTTTCTTGAAGCCCAAGCCGGTCGAGGACCCTTTCGACTCGCGCTTCTATCGGTTCTACCGACGAACCATCATGGGGATCCTTCGACATCCAGTCCTCAGTATCGCGATTGCGGTGATGGGATTCTTCGCGGGGATGCAGCTCTACAAATTCGTTCCTCAAATCTTCTTCCCCATGCAGGCTAGCAATTTCTTCGTCGCGGAATTTATGTTCCCGCCCGGCACTGCGATCCGAACGACGGAAGCCATGATCGAAGACATGGATTCTTACATTCAAAGCGACTTGAGCGCGGAAGAAAACAAGGATGGCATCACCCACTGGGCGTCGTTCGTCAGCACCACGCCACCCCGATTCAACCTCGGCTACAACCCGAACGCACCGAAGCCCCGGTTCTCGGAGACGATGATCCACACGACCACGCCAGCCATCGTCCCGGAGCTGACGAACAAGCTAGAGCGTTACGTAACCGAGCGATACCCCGATGTGCGCCCGCACGTCCGCTCACTAGGAAACGGCCCGCCAGTCACCAAACCGATCGAAGTGCGGATCTCCGGCAAGGACGTCGATCGGGTGTTCGAAATCGCCGACACGGTCAAACAGTGGCTCAACGCCCGCGACGATACGCGGAACGTGGGCGACGACTGGGGTCCCTGGGTAAAAAAGATGGTGATCGAGGTCAGCGAAGACCGGGCCCGGCGCGCCGGAATCACCAACGAAGACGTGGCGACCTCGCTTCAGACCTTCTTGAGTGGCTACGAAACGACGCAGTACCGAGAAGACGACAAGATCATCCCCGTCGTCTTGAGGTCTGTCGCCGAGGGCCGCCGCAACATCGATCGCTTGGCCACCCTGAGCGTGTTTTCGCAAGACGGGACCTCGGTGCCGCTGACTCAAGTCGCCTCGGGCGTGCTCGAATGGGAGCCGGCGGAGATCCTGAGGCGAGACCGGTATGCGACCGTGACGATCGATAGCGAAACGGTGGAAGGGGTTACCGCCTTCGACGTGATAGCGGAGATCGAGCCCTGGCTCGAGGAACAAAAGAAGGAATGGGGCATCGGCTATCGCTACGAGTTCGGCGGCGAGGTCGAGGGCTCGGGCAAGGCCAACGCATCGATCGCAGAAAAGCTCCCGATTGCGGGCATGGTGATTCTCATCTTGTTGGTTTGGCAGTTCAACTCCCTGCGGAAGCCGGCAATTGTTTTGGCGACCATTCTATTCGCGTTGGTTGGCGTCGGGATAGGGCTCATCGTCATGCGCTCGTACTTTGGCTTCATGACGTTACTCGGAGTCGTGTCTCTGGCGGGTATCGTCATCAACAACGGCATCGTGCTGATCGACCGAATCGACATCGAGCAAACCGAAAACGGCCTCAGCCCACCCCACGCCGTCATCCAAGCCGCCCAACAAAGGTTTCGCCCGATCATGCTCACCACCGCAACGACCATCGCCAGCTTGATCCCACTGTACGCGGGTGGTGAAGCGATGTGGCAACCCTTGGCGGTAGCAATCATGTTCGGCCTCGCGTTTTCGACAATGCTCACCCTAGGCTTCGTCCCCCTCATGTACTCCCTCTTCTACAAAGTCAGCTTCAAAGACTTCGCGTACCCGGAGTAGACGGTGTCAGCGCCAGCGACGGCGTCCGAGACATGACCACCTACGACAGCATCGCCGAGGCGGGGGACGTGGGGCGAGAGCGTGGGGACGCTGTGCACAACGGAGGTCTCGACCGAGGCAATGACCGCCGCTTCGGCCTCAAGAAAATCCCGGGCAAACGCAGCGTGCTCACTCTCGATGCCGCGCTCTTCGTCCTCCTTGCCCTGCTGCAACCACCGCCACGGCGTCATTTTCGTGACACCGGCAGCCCGTGCCGCCGTCTCATACGAGACGTCGCAGCGCATTGCGCCCAAGATTGCCGACCGCGTCGACTCGGTGAAATTCAATATATTGTTACCCACTTTTGGGGTCTCCTACTATAGGGTTCACGGGCGAGAGGGTAACGACGTGGGGAGAGAGCGTGGGGAGAGAGCGTGGGGAAGCTGAAGCGTGACGTCGGACCTTCGTTTGTGGTCTTCCTGATCGCGCTTCCCCTTTCGATGGGTATCGCGCAGGCGTCTGGGGTACCACCCGCATTGGGATTGATCACCGCTGTCGTGGGTGGCTTGGTCGTGGGATTGTTCGGCGGCGCACCTCTTCAGATCAGCGGCCCATCGGCTGGGCTTGCAGTGCTCATCCTGGAGATGGTCCACCGTTTTCGCACCGATGAGGACCCCTACGGTCTGGGCACGATCGCAGTGATCGTGATCTTGGCCGGCCTGCTCCAAGCATGCGCGGGTTTCGTGAAACTCGGCGGCTTTTTCCGCGCTGTCTCGCCTGCGGTGATTCGCGGGATGCTCACCGGTATCGGAATCATCATCATCGCAAAGCAGTTCCATGTGATGATCGACGACGACGTACAAGGAAGCGCACTCCATGCGTTGATCAAGATTCCAGAAGGTATCGTGAAGGCGTTCACGGTCGAAGGCGATCGTTATCACTACGTGGCCGCGTCCGTAGGACTGGCAACGCTGATCACGATTGTCGCTTGGGAGCGGTTCCGGCCGGCAAAGCTCCGCGCGGTGCCGGGTCCTCTGGCGGGCGTGTTGGTTGCCGTGGTTGGCACAGCGATCGTGCAGGCCGCGACCGACGTCAACATCGTATCGGTACAGGTCGGCGAATCATTTGCTGGCTACATTTCGTTGCCCTCGGCCTCGTCACTTTCTCTACTGGAATCCTCGGCGGTGTGGACCTCAGCGCTGGCGCTCGCTTTTGTTGCGAGTGCCGAAACGCTTTTGTGCGCGACCGCTGTCTCCCGGATGCACACAGGCCAACGAACGAATTACGACCGCGAGCTAGCAGCCCAGGGTATCGCGAATACTCTCTGTGGCGTTCTCGGAACGCTCCCGGTGACGGGTGTCATCAGCCGAAGCACGGCGAACGTTCAAGCGGGCGCGACCACTCGATGGTCGTCGGTGATGCAAGCCACGTGGATCTTTCTCTTTGTCGTTTTTCTTCCCGGAACACTCGCCTATATTCCGCAATCTGCGCTGGCGGCGATCCTGATCTACGTGGGGTTCAAACTCGTCGACGTCGACGCCGTCCGAACGATGGCGGCCTACGGGCGACCTGTTCTTGCGATCTTCGCCGCGACGGCGATCGGGGTGGTGGTCATCGACCTCCTGAGCGGCATCATTCTCGGCTTCGTTCTATCGACGGCACGTCTGGTTTACTCACTCGCACACCTCGACATCGAACGCGAAGAAGCCGGGAACCGCATTGACCTTCACTTCCAGGGGTCAGCCACGTTTGTGGCAATACCGCGATTGGCCAAAGCACTCGAAGACATCCCAGCTGGAACCGAGCTACATGTCCACGTCGAAGAGCTGGATTTCATCGATCACGCTTGCCTCGATTTGCTCACAGCGTTTGAGAAGCGCCATCAGGAAACCGGCGGACGTGTTGTGTTGGAGTGGCACTCGCTCATGTCGCGCTACGTCAAAGGTGGCGTTCGCGCAGCAGACCGTGCATCACGCGTGCCGCAACCGCCTGGATCGAGGTCCGATCGAGCCTGAGGCGCCGTACTCAAACTCGACAGAGCAAGCCAGCAAACCATGCGAACCAAGATGTTACCTATTGTTATCCCATGCGTCGCCGCGAAAGTGTCACGGTCGGTGTCACGACTTGATCGCCGTTCCCGTTTCCATTGGGGTTTACGCAGCTCCGCGTGTGCGGCTCCTGCGCCTTGCTGTCGTGTTTCCCGCCCCCCACGGGTGCGCTAACGTCTGCCGCATGCAGAGCTGCCACTGCGGGGGCGTGGCACAAATACGACACACCCCTAAAATGCCGTTTGGCAGAGCTTAGAATACCCTGAAAAAACCTATGCGCCTGTAGCTCAGTTGGATAGAGCAGCGGCCTTCTAAGCCGACGGTCGGGGATTCGAGTTCTCCCAGGCGCGCTAGGATTTGCAGTGGAAACCTGCCGCTCTAGGGAACTGCGACTACTTGCTCTCTCTCCGCAGCAAATCGATATCCATCGTCAGACCGGATACGGCGGCCTTCACGCGATCTCGAAGAGCACGAACGGCAGGCCCATGTCGCTCCCACCAAGCATGCGCGTCGTCGTCGGTCCACTGCCCGACATCCGAGCAAGACCTGAGGGCAACCTGCACGTCTTTGGCACTCTGAGGTCGGTCCGCGGGCGCTTTGGCTAGGCATGAGATGATCAACGCCTCGAGCTGCGTGGGTATCGCGCGTCCGGCACGTTCGGACGGCGGCACCGGTTCTTGGTGCAGATGCGCGGCACACACCTCGACCACCGTGGCACCGTCGAATACGTGTGACCCCGTGAGCAGAAAGTATCCCACTGCGCCAAGCGCATAGAGGTCGGAACGCGGGCCAACGCTGTCAGGAGAGGTGATCGCCTCGGGCGCGAGATAGTGCGGCGTGCCTGTGATCGTATCGCCCCTCGTAAGCTGATCGGCATCGCGGTGTTCGAGCTCCTTGACGAGGCCAAAGTCGAGCACCTTCGCCACATCGGGCTGCCCGCCTTGCTCGACCAGCATGATGTTTGCCGGTTTGATATCTCGGTGGATCAGGTTGATCGCGTGAGCCTCTGCCAATGCGGCGGCTGCCTGCGCCAGAATTCGTACCACGCGTGCCGGGGGTTGCGGGCCGTCGACTTCCACAACGCCAGCCAATGTGGCCCCCTCGAGGTGCTCCATCGCGTAGTAGAAGATCCCGTCTGGCGTGCGCCCATAGTCGAAGATGGTGACGGTGTTCGGATGCGTGAGCATCGCGGTCATCTGCACCTCCTTTTCGAAGCGAGCGATGCTTTGCGCGCCGGCTTTTTCCACTGGCAATAGCTTCACAGCCGTCGGTCGTCGCAGCATGGCGTGCTGCGCGCGGTACACCATGCCCATCCCCCCTTCGCCAAGCTTTTCGACCAACGTGTATTGCCCGAGCTTCTTGACGTCGCGCACCTGCTTGCGAAGGCCGTAGATCACGCGAGATGCACTTGTGCAGATTGCGACGGCGCACGCCCACCAAGCTGCAGCCCATAGGGTGATGTTTGTCGCGATGACACCGGGGGTTGTCTCCCTCAGTATCGGAATCACGTTATCCCAAACTTCGAGATCTACGCGGAAGTAGATATAGTAGGTGACCGCAAACAAGGGGACGCCACAGATGCTCGTGATGAGGAACGTGCGCCATGCTGAGCTTGGCACGTAGATCGCGCGTGCGACCAGACCAAAGCTCAACGCGAGAAGTACGATGAGGTGCGGTTGGATCACGGGCGGAATCCACAAGCCCATCAACGAGTAGAACGTGCACGCCAGGAAGGTGGCGACGATCTCCGTGGCCCCGATAAACCTGACGGAGCGTTTGCCCCAACCACAGAGGAGCCAAATCGAGAGCATGCTGAAGGCCGCCAGAAAATGGTAGACCATCGATGGGTGCGTGATCCCCGGGCTGATCGCCAGGTGCGCCAGCCAGTCCCCCGTGCGAATCGCGAAGAAGACAAAGGCGATACTCGCGCCGAATAGGCCGTACTTCGCCATTCGGTGCTGCAGAAACGCGCGTTCTGCCTCCGTCTGATCTGCCGACACGCTCGAAACGGTCATCGAAGTGCATATAACCAGACGCAACGCCCACGTCTACGCGTCAAGATGTCGCTCCGAGGCACGCCAGGACGCTGGCGCTGAACGCTGGCGCTGAACGCTGGGCGCTAAGCGGAGATCTTCCCCAAGATCAAATCCGACCCTCTCTCCGCGACCGCCACGGTCGGCGCGTGTGTGTTACCCGAAGGAAGCACCGGGAAAATCGACGCGTCGACGATCCTCAGCCCCTCGATCCCGTGCACCCGCAGCTCGTTGTCGACGACTGCCATCGGGTCGTCCGCATGTCCCATCTTCATCGAACCTACCGGGTGATACACACTCATCCCGTCGGTCCTCCAGAAGTCGAGGATCTCCTCGTCGGTCTGGACATGGTCGCCGGGTATGAGCTCCTCGGTCGCATGCGGCGCGAACGATTCGGAACGGTAGATCTTCCGCTGGACCTTGAAACCCTCGATCGCGAGCTCCCGGTCATGGTCGGTCGAAAGATAATTGTGGATGATCTTGGGGAACGCCCTCGAGTCCGCGGTTCGTGAATGGACGCTGCCGCGCGAGGTCGGGCGAACAACGCATACCGTCGAGTTTACCCCCGGAACGAGCGACGCCACCATGTTGCCCGCCTCGTCCATGCCACCAGCGCCAGGCGTAAAGTGGATCTGAAGAATGGGGCGGTCCGCGCCTTCGTTCGGGATGAAGCCACCCGCGTTACAGGCAGGCATGGCGAGAGGGCCCTTCTTGGTGAAAAGATACCTGAGGGTGCTCCACACGACTCGAGGGAACTTCCCATCCTCGGAGAGGCAGCTCTTTGTCTTCACCCCTTGTTGCACCCAGACCTGGAAGTGGTCCTGAAGGTTCTCGCCAACGCCACGGAGCTCATGCTTCGCCTCTATTCCGAGGTCGCTCAGCACGTCGGGCTTCCCAATGCCGGAGAGCTCGAGGAGTAGCGGAGAGTTGTACGTCCCAGTAGACAACACGATCTCGCGATTGGCTTTGACCACGTGCGTATCGCCCTTGTGGTCCTCGTACTCGACGCCGACGGCCCTCTTCCCTTCGAGCGCGACGCTCTTCGCGACGGCTTGAAGAACGATCTTTAGGTTCGGTCGTTTGCGCACTTCAGGGCTGAGAAACGCATCGGCGGAGCTCCACCGACGACCATCTTTCATGTTGACCTGGAGATAGCCGATCCCTTCTTGAGTTGCGCCGTTGATGTCGTCGTTGCGTGGGATTCCGACGCTCACCGCCGCATCGATGTACGCGTCGGTGATGTCGTACTTCGTTTCGACATGGGTGACGTTCAGCTCGCCGCCCTTCGCGTGATAGTCGTTCTCGGGACCGGACTCAAAGTGCTCCGAACGCTTGAAATACGGAAGGAGGTCGGCATAGGACCAGCCTTCGCACCCTTCGAGCGCCGCCCAGTCGTCGTAGTCCCGGCTTTGGCCACGCATGTAGACCATGCCGTTGATCGAGCTGCACCCTCCGAGCACCCGTCCTCGTACGACACTGATCTCGCGGCCATGCAGGTGCGGCTCGGGCTCCGTCTTGTAGAGGTTGGTGGTCTTCTCGTCATACATCAGCCGCGTGAAACCGATCGGCATCTTGATGATCGGGTTGTTGTCGTTCTTCCCCGCCTCGAGAAGCAACACTCGGTGGTCCGGGTCTGCAGACAAGCGATTGGCTACGCAGCAACCGGCAGAGCCGGCACCAACGACGATGAAATCAAAGGTTTCTTCGGGCATGTCTTCTTCAAGAGGGCAACCATGCTTAACACAAGACCCTGGCGGTCGCACCCAACCCGTGACAGCCTCGCGGCAATGCCGACCTACGAAACCGAAATCACAATCGACGCTCCGCCGGCTGAGGTGTGGAGACACCTGGTAGACTTCGATCGGCACGACGAATGGAGCCAACATTTCGTCCTGCGTGGAAAGCCGATCGTTGGCGAGCCTGGTCGCCTCAAGTTCGTCATCTTCGGACGGCCAGCTAGCGCTCCCGTGGTGATCGAGAAGATAAACGAGGAGCGAGAACTTCGTTGGAGTGGAGGGCCTCGGGGCCTCGTGTATGGGAGCCACTACTTCATTTTGCGGCCACAGAATGACGGCAGGCGCACCCACTTCCGGCACGGGGAGGATTTCTCGGGTATCTTGGCACCGCTTGTATGGACGCTGCTGACGGCGCAGCTGGGTCCATCGTATTCCGGATTCAACGAAGAGTTGAAGCAACGCGTCGAGGGAGGCACCGATGAGCAGTAGAGAGGTGGCAGACAGGGTCGAGCTGTCGCCTCAGGGCGTTTATGTGGTGCTGCTCCAACCTCCGGGATCGCGCCTTTTTGAAAGCGTTTGGGTCTCTGAATGCTTACGCAGCCCGCGCGGGCAGCAGCTCGATGACCGGTCCGTGCCGGAGCGTGTGACACACCCCCCGATAGAGGCCAAGAGACTCGTAGACCGCAGCGGTCATCGTCGTCGTGCGGACCTGCCCCCTAACCGAGAGCGGGAAGCCGTTGTGAATGAGCGCCGCAGAGAGCCCTAGCTCGGGGTTGGCCCATCCGCCGGCGCCGCCCATGCCGAAGTGGCCGAACGCCCTCGGGACATCCATGAGCAGCGCATCGGCGCGGTGGTATCCGAGGCGCCAATGCAGTGGATAGAGAACGACTCTGTCGGCGCGCTTCGACTGAACCTCCGCCGACTTCTCTACGATGTCTTCCCGAACGAGGCGTACGCCGTCTAGCTCTCCGCCGAGTGAAAGCGCCGAGTACATCTTAGCGAGGGAACGTGCCGTGCAGACACCATTCATCGCGGGAAGGCATGCCTTCCAAAACGAAGGATGGGTGAAGAGCTCTTTCATGTTCCGTGGCGTGAGTCCTCGACGCAGGAGGCTGCGAAGCGGGCCGGGGGGCATCCAGGAAGGAGCCCGGTATTCCGTCGGTAGCGGTCTCACGCCATGCCGCTGGAGGGGAGGCAGGCCCACGAGATCGGTGAGCCGATCCATCTGACCATCAGCCTCCCCGATGTAGAGGCCGTCGAGTACGAGTGGCTCGGCGATGCGCTTCTGGACGAACTCTGAGAACGCCATCCCCGACACGCGGTGGACCAGCTCGCCCACCAACCATCCGAACGTCACGGCGTGATATCCGTTGGCCGTTCCTGGATGAAAATCGGGCTCGGTTTCCGCGAGTCGCTCGACGATCAGGTCCCAGTCGAGGATGTCGGTAAGCTGATCGACCAGCGGGACGACCTTGTGGAGCCCTGCCTGGTGGGACAGCACGTGTCGAACCGTGATGTTTTCCTTGCCGTTGCAACCGAATTCGGGCCAGTAACGAGCGACGGGGGCGTCGTACTCGAGCAAACCCTCGGATGCGAGGATGTGGACCGCGGTCGCAGCCACGCCCTTCGTGCCCGAGTAGCAAATCGACATCGTATCGCGTTCCCAGGGCGAACCATCATGCCGGGCCTGGCCAGCCCAAATGTCGACCACGCACTTCCCCTTCAGGTAGACCGACGCGGCACCACCGCCGCCGTAGTGCGCAACCTGTTTCCGGAGCACGTTCGCGACCGGCTCGAAGCGAGGGTCGTAGTCGCCGTGAATTTGGATGTCTTTACGCAAGTGTTTTTCCAAGA
>Ga0255057_10001905_pt1 | contig 11435 bp, 11 predicted proteins | sample Cases_109_6_MG_FD_189022 | JGI IMG/M metagenome (GOLD analysis project Ga0255057, IMG submission 189022) | Seawater microbial communities from Amundsen Gulf, Northwest Territories, Canada - Cases_109_6 | ecosystem: Environmental > Aquatic > Marine > Gulf | place: Canada: Northwest Territories... | reverse complement strand
GCACAAAAGGGCGCGTAATATATAGCGAAGTGCTGGCATCCGCAAGCCCCCCTGGTGCACGCCAATCTTATCCACAGAAGCTGTGGATAAGGTTGTGGAAGAAAATTGGGCGAATGACCTAAGGTGCGGATTTTCAAAGCAGCTTGTCAATTTGCCTATTTTATGGCCACTTTCCGAACGCCAATAAAAACAAAGTGTTACGTGTCATTTGCAACGCTCAAAGTGAATTCACACGCGTCTCACACTGAAATTGCAGGCTTACCCGTACTCTTGTGCATAAGGAGCTGCAGCGCTCACGCCGATAATCGGGCCTGATCGGGTAGAAATTCGGCCTGCAGATCGTTCAAAAACCGCCTCCCGAGAGCCGTGGGTCGCCAGTGCGCAGCTCCCGGTCGATCGATCAGCCCGCCTTCCAACGCCGCTTTTGCGGCATCGGCCAGGCGCTCTGCCGGCAAGCCGGTCCGTTCCTCAAACAGCGCCTCGTCAAATCCTTCGCTCAGGCGAAGCGCATTCAGCATGAACTCAAACAGCAATTCCGACTCGCTGAGCGGCGCCGGCAACGGGCTCGACTCCTGCGATTCGATCGCCTGCATATAGGACAGCGGGTTCGCCGGCTTTACGTATCGGTGCACACCGTCTGCATCAGTCAGCTTGCCATGCGCGCCGGCACCGACCGCAAGGTAGTCGCCGAATGACCAGTAATTCAGGTTGTGCCTGCATCGCTGGCCGTCGCGAGACCAGGCCGATACCTCGTACTGATCGAAGCCGCGCTCTTTGAGCATTGCCTGCCCATGGTCCTGAATGTCCGCCAGCCGTTCCTCGTCTGGCAGGCCGTCCGGCGGCCGCACATGAAATACCGTATTTGACTCGAGCGTCAGCTGGTACCAGGAAAGATGCTGCGGCTGTAACTCCAGTGCCGACTCGATGTCGGCCAGCGCCTCGTCGACTCCCTGCCGCGGCAGGCCGTACATGAGGTCAAGGTTGATGGAGTCGAAGCCTGCCGCATTCGCCTCCTGCATCGATCGCGCTATGTCATCAACCGAGTGAATTCGTCCGAGCAGGGCCAGTGATTCCTGCGAGAACGACTGCGCACCAATTGAAAGGCGGTTCACACCCGCCCTGCGGTAGCCGTCCGGGTCGCCACACTCGACCGTTCCCGGATTCGCCTCCATCGTAATTTCGATATCCGCTGCCAGCGAAAAATGCTCGCCAACAGCATCGAGTAATAACGTGATCTCGTGCGGCGTAAACAGGCTAGGGGTTCCGCCTCCCATGAACACGCTGACAAGCTCACGCCCGTTTGCGTGCGTGGCTTCTGCGGCGATATCCGCAACAAGCGCCTTGAGGTATCTCTCTTTCGGCGCCGAGTCTCCTGCCGTATAGGAATTGAAATCGCAGTACGGACATTTCCGCACGCACCACGGCAGGTGCACGTAAAGCGATAAGGGTATCGTGGTCATTGTCTACGCCGTTGCAGCGTCAAGCGCCTCCGCGAGGGCACGCAATGCCTGACCGCGATGACTGCGCGCATTCTTTTCTTCGGCCGTGAGCTCTGCCGCCGCGCGCCCGGATTGTGGGTCGAAAAACACGGGGTCGTAGCCGAACCCCCGGTCGCCCCGACGTTCGCTCAAGATTCGTCCGCGCCACATGCCTTTCGCCAGCAGTGGCTCCGCGTCTGTTGAACCGACAAAACAGACGACGCAATGAAACGCGGCGCCGCGACCCTCCTCCGGCACGCCGTTGAGCTCGTCGAGCAGCTTGTCGACGTTGCACTCATCCGTGGCATCCCGACCCGCGTAGCGCGCAGAATAAACGCCGGGCCGGCCGTCCAGTGCGTCGACGGCAAGTCCGGAATCATCCGCGATCGCCGGCAGCCCGGTCGCCACAGCCGCATGCCGCGCCTTGATGATTGCGTTCTCCTCGAACGTCCTACCCGTCTCATCCGCGTCGCTGACGCCATAGTCGGTCTGCGCTACGACCGTAACCCCGAGATGTTCGAGAAGCCCCCTGATCTCCCTGATTTTTCCGGCGTTGCCGCTGGCCATGACAATTTTATCCGGCAGTTTCAAGCGCCTCTTCCTGTTTTTCGACGATGTGCGCGATGCCCGCCTTCGCGAGTGCGAGCATCTCGGCAAGCTCCTCGTGACTGAACGCATGACCTTCGGCCGTGCCCTGCAGCTCTATGAAGCGCCCGGCATCGTTCATGATTACGTTCATGTCTGTTTCTGCTTCCGAGTCTTCAGCATAATCGAGATCAAGCACCGCGGCGCCGCGGTAGATTCCGACAGAAACGGCGGCCACCTGACCGAGCAACGGATTCTTTTTTACCGTTCCGGATGCCGCGACACGCTGCATCGCTAGCGCGAGGGCCACGTAGGCTCCACTGATAGCTGCTGTGCGGGTACCACCGTCGGCTTGCAGGACATCACAGTCGAGCGTAACTGTTCGTTCACCGAGTGCGGCAAGATCGATCACGGCCCGCAGGGAACGACCGATCAGGCGGGATATTTCCACGGTGCGGCCGCTTTGCTTGCCGCGGGCCGCCTCCCGTGCGGAACGCGTGTGCGTTGCACGCGGCAACATGCCGTACTCACCTGTTACCCAGCCGCGGCCCTTGCCCCGCATCCAGCCCGGCACACGATCCTCAACCGTGGCGGTGCAAAGCACGCGCGTCTCGCCGAACTCCGCCAGCACGCTGCCCTCGGCATGGCGCGTGAAATCGGGTGTAAATGTGACCGTGCGGATACCGTCCGCGGCGCGGCCGCTTGGTCGCATCAGCTTGCTCCTCAGATTGTGTTTTCAGGAATCCAGCCAGCGAAGGGCGGTTCCGGTTGTATTGTCGCTGTAGGGGGAGTTGGCATTCAATGCCTTGATGCTAAGCGCCTTTAGATTTTCGACAAGATTATTCTCGCCCGGGGCGGCAATTTCGGCTATGTCGCTGTCGCCAATCCCTGACCACAAGCCATCCGAGCATGCCAGGAGCACGTCGCCGGGCGCCAGCGGCATCTTGGCCGTGATGCTCATATCCGGGATCGGTGCATCGCCACCAAGGCAACATTCGACGAAATTGCGCATCGGATGGTCAAGCGCCTCTTCCTCGGTGATCGCGCCTTCCTGAATCAGAACCTCGACGTGGCTGTGATCACGAGACCGCGTCAGAACGTTGCCACTGCGAAGCTGGTAGATACGACTGTCGCCAATGTGCGCCCAAAACGAGCCGCCCTCCTGAACCAGGCAAATTGCGCAGGTCGCACGCGGCCGGAAGTCGACCGCCACATCCTTTCCCAGCACGACAACGGCATCGTGCGCGCGGGCAAGTGCCATATAGAGGAAGCCCTGCGGATCGAGGACCGGCAAGCGGCTCTCCATGAAGACGTCCTGTACGACCTTGAGCCCGGTTTCGGCGGCGCGCGCGCCGTCCGAATGCCCGCCCATACCATCGAATACCAGCAGCATTGCCGCATCCTCGGCAACAACAACGGCGGCGCGGTCCTGGTTGTCCTGGCGGTCCCCCAGCGCAGATACTTTGGCGTACTCCACGTGCATGGTGTTTCGTTCTTGCTTGTGTCTCTTTACTATGCCGTGCCGGGTCATTAAAAAACGTGACCGATCCGGCACAAGCGGAGATCGATTCAGATGTTACACAGTATGACAGGCTTTGCCCGACAGTCCGTCGAGACAGAACTCGGTGCCCTCACCTGGGAGCTCCGGGCTGTCAATCACCGCTATCTCGACGTGCAGTTCAAGCTGCCCGACGAGCTTCGGCCAAGTGAGCATGCATTTCGACAGCAGGTGGGCGAGCGGCTGAAGCGCGGCAAGATCGAGTGTGCCTTCCGTTTTCGGCGCGCACTCGACGCAAGCACCGAAATGCAGATCGACGACGATCTGGTCAAGTTGTTGTCAGCGCGCCTCGAGGCGATTGCGTCAAAGCTGCACGATGCTAACAAAGTAAACCCCATCGACATTCTGCGTTGGCCCGGCGTCACTCAGCAATCCGAAGTTGAGGTCGAGCCGCTGGTCAAGGCGGCAAGCGAATTACTTGGCACAGCGATTGACGCCATGTCGGCGATGCGCGCCAGCGAAGGCAAGCGGATCGCTTCCATGCTTGAGTCGCGCTGTGCTGATATCGAGGTTCTCGCGAAATCCGTACGCGGCCGCATGCCTCAGGTACTCGAGACGAGTCGCAAGAAACAGCGAGAACGAATTGACCGGCTGGACGTGGACGCCGACCCCGGGCGTCTCGAAGTCGAGCTCGCCCTGATCGCGCAAAAGATCGATGTCGATGAGGAACTCGATCGTCTCGACAGTCACATCATCGAGATTCGGGAAACCCTCGCAAAGGACGAAGCCGTTGGCCGGCGTCTCGATTTTCTAATGCAGGAACTCAATCGCGAGGCGAACACGCTGGGCTCGAAATCGGCTGACACCGAAACGACCAGGGCCGCTGTCGAGCTCAAGGTGCTCATCGAGCAGATGCGGGAGCAGGTGCAGAACGTCGAGTGATACGAGATGAGTAATGCACGGCTGTACGTCATTGCAGCGCCATCGGGCGCCGGCAAAACGACGCTCGTGAAAGTATTGCTTGCGCGTAGTCCAGAGTTACGATTTTCTATCTCTTATACGACGCGCAAGCAGCGTAGCAATGAAACAGACGGGGTCGATTACCTGTTTGTCGATAAAGACGAATTTTTTGCTCTGCGGGGACGCGGTGCATTGCTCGAGTCGGCGGAGGTGTTCGACAACCACTATGGTACGAGTCGAGAGCAGGTGGAAGAGAACCTCGCCAACGGCCATGACGTCGTTCTCGAGATCGACTGGCAGGGCGCCCGGCAGGTGCGGGAGTCGATGCCTGCCTGCATCACAATCTTCATTTTGCCACCGTCGATCGAGGAACTGGAGCGCCGCCTGCGCGACCGTGGCACGGATTCGGCCGAGGTGATCGAGCGCCGACTGCGCGATGCCCGCAGCGACATGGAGCACCAGGACGAGTTCGAACACATCATCATCAACGACGATCTCGACCGGGCCGTTGCGGAGCTCGAAAACCTCATTCGGGCTTAATAACTTTTTGGAATAAGGGCTGGTGCTCGCGCCTGCCGGCCATTAGGCTGCGAATCCGCATCGCGAGCTGGGGCTCGCTCGTACACAGGAACGTAGTAAATGGCACGCATTACAGTAGAAGACTGCCTGGAAAACATAGGCAACATATTTGAGATGGTGCTGGTCGCCGCCAAGCGCGCGCGACGAGTTGCTCACGGCGCTGAGCCCATGGTCGAGCTCGAAAACGACAAACCGACAATTATCGCCCTGCGCGAAATTGCGGAAGGTCATGTCACACCTGCGATTCTTGACGAGATCGAGCCGCCGCCCGTTGAAGACCTGTTGCAGCCCGAAGTCGCGCAGGACGTTCTTCCTGTTCGTGGTATATCGATCGGCGCCTGATCCGTTGCTGCGGTAAGCGCGCGCAGGAGGGCCTCAAGTACATGTAGGAGGGCCTTTAGGCCCGAGAATTCAGTATGATCGTGGCATGGATTATGCCGCGACATTGCTCTCCAAGCTGCCGGGCGCGTCAAAGCGCGACCACGGCTTGCGGCGCCTGCTCGATACCCTGCAGTCCTACCTGCCCGGGAAACAGATCGAGCAAATCGCAGCCGCCTACAAGTTCGGCGCGGCCGCACACGAGGGCCAGACCCGCAAGACCGGCGAACCCTACATAACCCACCCCGTCGCCGTCGCCCAGGAACTCGCCGATATGCACCTCGATTCCGAGGCGATCATGGCGGCCATCCTGCACGATACGGTCGAGGACACCGAAGCGACGCTCGAGGAAATAGAAGAGCAGTTTGGCAATGAAGTGGCGCTGCTAGTCGATGGCGTCAGCAAGCTCGACCAGATTCAGTTTCACAGCCGTGCGGAGGCACAGGCCGAAAGCTTCCGCAAGATGATGCTCGCGATGATCGAGGACATTCGCGTCATTCTCGTGAAGCTCGCCGATCGCCTGCACAATATGCAAACGCTTGGCGCGATGCCGGCCAGCAAGAAGCGGCGCATCGCGCGCGAGACACTCGACATCTATGCACCCATCGCAAACCGTTTGGGCATCAACCGGCTCAAAGTCGAACTCGAAGACCTTGGCTTTCGTTATCTCTACCCGATGCGCTACCGGGTACTCGATAAAGCGCTGAAAAAAAGCAAGGGCAGCCTGCGACAGATCGTAAAGCGCATCTCGGAGGAGTTCAGCAAAGCCATTGAGAGCGAGGACATTGAAGCCGAGGTCATCGGTCGCGAGAAACACCTGTACAGCGTTTATCGAAAGATGGCAGAGAAAAAGCGCTTGCTGGGTGACGTCGTCGACGTCTATGGTTTTCGTATCATCGTTAATGATGTCAGCACGTGCTACCAGGTGCTTGGTATTATTCACGGTCTCTATAAACCCATGCCCGGTCGCTTCAAGGACTACGTCGCAATTCCCCGCGTAAATGGCTACCAGTCATTGCATACGACGTTGTTCGGTCCGAAAGGCCTGCCGCTCGAGGTCCAGATCCGGACCAGCAACATGGATCGCGTCGCCGAATCGGGCGTCGCATCACATTGGCAGTACAAGGCCGAGGACCGCGTCGATGCGACTCCCCAACGTCGTGCTCGCGAGTGGTTATCGAATCTCGCCGAACTGCAGGAATCGGGATCGTCCGAAGAGTTTCTTGAGAGCGTCAAGGTCGACCTCTTCCCGGACAAAATCTACGTGTTCACGCCGAAAGGCGACATCATGCCCTTGCCGAAGGGCGCGACAACGGTCGACTTCGCCTACGCTGTACACACGGATATCGGTAACCGCACGGTCGCCGCGAAAATCGATCGCTCGCTCGTGCCGCTGCGCACGCAGCTAGCCAATGGACAGACAGTCGAGATCATCAAGAGCCGCAGCGCCAAACCAAACCCGAACTGGCTGACTTTTGCGCGCACAGCCAAAGCACGGACCGCGATTCGGCAGCACATGAAAAACCTGCGTTCGAGCGAGTCAGTCGACCTGGGCAAGCGCTTGCTCGATCGGTCGCTGAAGGATCTGGACTCATCTTTGCGCAAGGTCGGCAAGGTGCGGATGAATGCGGCGCTGGAGGAACTTGGCATCGAAAGCACCGCCCAGTTATTCGAGCAACTCGGGCTTGGCGAGCGAATCGCGCCGCTGACCGCACGCTTCCTGCTGGGCATCAGCGACGATGGCAATGCCGCCGGTGAAACCACGAGTCTCGTTATTGCCGGCACCGAAGGAATGGTGGTCAGTTACGCCAAGTGCTGCTATCCGATCCCCGGCGATGACGTGATGGGCTATCTCAGCTCCGGGCGCGGCGTCGTTATTCACCGCAATTGCTGTGGCAATCTCATCAACTTCCGCAAGCAGCCCGAGAAATGGATTGCGGTAAGCTGGGAGAAGGATATTGACCTGGAGTTTTCGAGCCAGATCCAGACGGACACGCTGAACAAGCCGGGCGTACTCGCCGAGGTTGCGGCAACGATCGCAGATGGTGGCTCCAACATCGAGCAAGTCGAGGTGCTCGGACGTCACGAAGACTGCTCGATGCTGTCTTTCCTGTTGCAGGTCCGCGACCGACAACACCTCGCTCAAATAATGCGTGACGTGCGCAAGATGCCGAACGTGATTCGTGTGTCGCGCGACTGCGCCTGACGATACCGGAGCACTAATGAGTAAAGAAGCTATACACAGTGACGCCGCGCCTGCGGCGATCGGCACCTACTCGCAGGCCATCAAGACGGGCGAACTTTTGTTTATGTCAGGGCAGATACCGCTGGACCCGACAAGCATGGCGGTCGTCGATGGTGATTTCGAAGCGCGCGCTCGCCAGGTTTTCGACAACCTCAAGGCTGTCGCCAAGGCCGCCGGTGGAGACCTCAACCAAATCGTGAAACTCACGATATTCCTGACCGACCTCGAAAACTTCGCGACCGTCAATGCTGTTATGGAGGACTACTTCGACCAGCCGTATCCCGCTCGCGCTGCTGTAGGTGTCGCGTCACTACCCAAGGGCGTCGACGTGGAGGCCGACGCGATTCTCGCGCTGTAGGAGCGGCTGTTGGAGCCCGCCATGCGGGCGATCACAGAATTCGCCCGCATGGCGGGCTCCAACAGCTAAATCATAGTTACAGTTACACCCCTATGCTGAACAAACCAACCGTAACTACAGAAGCGGCAACCCAGTTAACCGAGCTGGTCGGTGTCGGCCCCGCACTCGCGAAGAAACTTGAAAAGATCGGTGTTTTTGCAGTCGAGGACCTGCTGTTCCTGCTGCCGCTCCGCTACGAAGATCGCACCCAACTCGTCAAGCTCGGTGCCATCACCGCTGGCGAGCGTCGCCTCGTTACGGGGGAGGTGCTGCTAGCGGAAACCGTTTACCGGGGTCGCCGCAACCTGCTGGTCCGAATTGGCGACGGTAGCGGCCAGTTAACTCTGCGCTTCTTCCATTTCTCCCGCGCCCAACAAGCACAATTCAAGCCCGGGGTACACGTCACTTGCTTCGGTGAGGCTCGCAAGGGTGCCGCGGGACTGGAAATGATCCATCCCGAGTACCGTTTGCTGCGGGAAGACCAGGACCCGGCCATTAACGAATCGTTGACCGCGATCTATCCAGCAACCGAAGGAGTTCAGCAGGGCCGCCTGCGTAACCTGACCGACCAGGCGCTCAGAAAAATGCAGCTGGCACCGCCGCCTGAATTACTACCCGACGAAGTTCTCGAAAGCCTGCAGATGCCGCCGCTGGCCGAAGCGATCGTCTACTTGCACCGCCCGCCGCCGGATGCTGACGTAGAGTTAATGCAGGCGGGTCAACATCCGTGTCAGCAGCGACTCGCCTTCGAGGAGTTGCTGGCGCACTACCTGAGCCTGAAAAATCTGCGGGCACTTGCCGACACGGAAGCTGCGCCCACGCTTACAAACGGTGAGCCCGAGGTCAATGGGTTCATTGGAGATTTGCCGTTTCAATTAACGCGCGCGCAGCGCAAGGTTGTCGACGAAATCCTCGGCGATTTGTCGCAGCCGCACCCGATGATGCGACTGATTCAGGGCGATGTCGGCTCGGGCAAGACGGTTGTCGCTGCTATTACCTGCCTGAAGGCAATCTCCTGCGGTGTCCAGGCCGCGATCATGGCGCCGACCGAACTGCTTGCCGAACAACACTGGCACAGTTTCTCCGCCTGGTTCGAGCCACTCGGCATTGAACCGGCCTGGCTGTCAGGCAGTCAGCGCGCGGCGGCTCGACGGGAGTCCCTGCAGGCCATCGAGAATGGCTCGGCAAAGCTTATCGTCGGCACTCATGCACTGTTTCAGGAGGGCGTGTCCTTCGGCAGGCTTGGCCTGATCATTATCGATGAACAACATCGCTTCGGCGTGCATCAGCGGATGGCGTTGCGTGACAAGGGCATCGGTGAACAAGGCCATCCACACCAGCTTGTCATGACGGCAACGCCTATTCCACGCACCCTGGCAATGGCCGCGTACGCAGATCTCGACATATCGATTATTGATGAATTGCCGCCGGGCAGGCAGCCCGTAAAGACGATCGCCATCCCGGATAGCCGACGTGAAGAGATAATTACGCGGGTGCGTCTGGCGTGCGAATCCGGTCAGCAGGCTTACTGGGTCTGTCCCCTGATCGAAGAATCCGAGGTCCTCGACTACCAGGCGGCGCAAGCAAGCTACGAAATGCTCACGGAAGCCCTGCCCAACGTGCGCGTCGGACTTGTGCACGGCCGCATGCGTCCCGCTGAAAAAGAGCGCGGCATGCAGGCCTTCAAGGACGGCCTGATTCAACTCCTGGTGGCGACGACGGTCATCGAGGTTGGCGTCGATGTACCCAATGCGAGCCTGATAATCATCGAAAACGCCGAACGCATGGGCTTGTCACAATTGCATCAACTTCGCGGCCGCGTCGGTCGTGGCGCTGCTCAGAGTCATTGCGTACTGGTTTACAAGCCGCCGCTCGGCAGAATTGCGAAGACCCGGCTCTCGGTACTGCGCGACACGAACGATGGCTTCGTCGTCGCGCAACGCGACCTGGAGCTGCGCGGGCCGGGCGAACTGCTGGGCACACGCCAGACCGGGCTGCCGGACTACCGCGTTGCCGACCTCGTTCGCGATGCGGAGCTAATGCCGAAAGTGCAAACCTGTGCGGAAGCTGTGCAACGCCAGTCGCCCGAAAATGCCGCAGCAATAGTGCGGCGCTGGCTCGCAGACGTACACCTGTACGGCAAGGTGTAGGAGCGGCCGCTCCTACAGTAAACTCCACCTCATGAAGACGCTGTTCTCCGGCAATTTCGCTCCTGAACTGATTAGCCAGGTTCGCAACTACGGCAAACTCATGCGTGTCGACAAGCCGGTCGGTATCTGGCTGCTGTTATGGCCAACGCTGTGGGCGCTTTGGCTTGCGGGCGAAGGACACCCGAACCAGGGTTTGTTCGTCGTGTTCGTGATCGGCGTCTTCATCATGCGATCGGCCGGCTGCGTTCTCAACGATTACGTCGATCGCAACATCGACCCATACGTCGAACGCACTCGCAACCGCCCTATCGCCTCCGGCGCCGTTGCCCCGACCGAGGCGCTTACCTTGTTTGTCGCCCTCGGACTAGTCGCGATCGGCCTGGCGACTATGCTAAATCGTCCGGCGCAACTTCTCGCGATCGTGGCGGCCGGACTTACGATTGCGTACCCCTTCATCAAACGCTTTGTGTCGATTCCACAATTCATTCTTGGCGCAGCATTCGGCTGGGCTGTGCCGATGGTGTTCGCGGCCCAAACAGGGACGGTGCCGCAGCTGGCCTGGGTTGTATTCGGGGCAGCATTGATCTGGGCGGTTATCTACGACACTTTCTATGCAATGGTCGATCGTGACGACGACCGCAAGCTTGGCGTCAAGTCGACAGCCTTATTGTTCGGCGACGCGGATTTGTTCGTGGTTGGCGGGCTCCAGCTCATCATGTTGCTGGCCCTGATTTTTATCGGCTTGCGCGCTGAGCTCGGCTTCTGGTATTACCTGTCAGTTGCAGGGGCGGCCGGACTCATGGCCTGGCACCAGTGGCTCGCGCGAGACCGGCAACCGGCAGGCTGTTTCGCGGCCTTCCTGAACAATCACTACATAGGCCTCGTCGTCTTCATAGGTATCGTTCTGCACTACAGTTTTAATCCGTCGGTGTAGGAGCGCTGTTGGAGCCCGCCATACGGCCCCATCTTTGACGCGCGCGCTACAGCCAGCACGCTCACCTTCGTAACACCGCTCTGGAACAACACCCTGGCTAACTGCCTGCAGGTTTCTCCCGTCGTTATTACATCGTCAATTATCAACACGTGGTTTGCGTTGATGCTTCCTCGAACGCGAAAGACCGACCTCAGGTTACGCCGCCGCTCTGCTGCATCGAGGCCGGACTGG
>Ga0255057_10001904_pt1 | contig 11442 bp, 10 predicted proteins | sample Cases_109_6_MG_FD_189022 | JGI IMG/M metagenome (GOLD analysis project Ga0255057, IMG submission 189022) | Seawater microbial communities from Amundsen Gulf, Northwest Territories, Canada - Cases_109_6 | ecosystem: Environmental > Aquatic > Marine > Gulf | place: Canada: Northwest Territories... | reverse complement strand
GGCACAACAGTGGCTTCGAGCAGCCATTTGTTGAAGACAAGGCCAAGCCCAAGGAGGGCGATTCCCACGAACCTAGTCACTCGGATAAGAATAGCCGGCAGAACATAGACGTGCCGGAACTGAACGCCGTCGCTGACTGTCTGAGCCCGCAGTCCATCTGCAACGAGTTCGTGTGGCCTTCTTCACATCCGCTGAGATGGCGGCGCTGCGCCAGCCGTTTAGGCCGATCTTCGAGTTGCTGATTGGCTCGGGAATGCGCCTTGGAGAGGCCGAGAGCCTGCGCGTCTGCGACCTGAGGCTTGGCGATCACGAAAACCGAGCGCTCATCGAGGACAGCAAGACCGTCTCCGGGAGACGCGCTGCGTATCTGCCCATCTGGGTCGCTCGTGCGTTAGCGGAGCACGTCGAGGATCGTGGCCTGACAGGTACAGATCGGCTCTTCTCTATCCCTCGCCGAACCGTTCAGAAAGAGCACCGCAGGGCGTGCAAGATTGCTGGAATCCACGATTACACGATCCACGACCACCGGCACACGGCTGCGGTCCACTTAGCACGAGTCGGTTTACCTCTCCAGTTGCTTCAGAGGCAGCTAGGCCACGCGACGATATCGCAGACAATGCGCTACGCCGACTTCCATCCGCGATACAGCGACGTGGGAGCGTACTTCGCGAAGGTGGAGGAGAGCTTCGGGCTCGGGGAGACACCACACTTTTCACCACACCCCGAAAAAGCGTCTGACTGAAGGCAGACTAGGAAAGGCCGTAACTCGTTGTTACATAAAGCGGAGGGGGCGGGATTCGAACCCGCATGTCCTTGCGGACGCCGGTTTTCAAGATCTATCCGGCTTGTCCGGTTACGTCCGGCTAGGACCGGCGGAGTCCGTCCCAGCAGGGTATCCGGCGTCCCCTTCTCCGGCTGAGTACTCGGTTGTCCCTCTCAGTCCGTCTTAGCGGGTAACAGTTCGGGTAACAGGTGCACCCCACACTATGCCACAGAATACCACGCCTGAGAAACTGACAGCCCAGCAGGAGCGGGTATTGGAACGCTTGCTCACGGGAGAGACGGTCACCGCTGCTGCGGAGGCCGTAGGCGTGGATCGCTCCACGGTTCATCGATGGCTTCGGGAGGACCTGAAATTTCAAGCAGCCTACAACCGACAGCGACGCGAGCTACAGGAAGCGTATGCTGCTCGCATGCTGTCGCTCGCCGACCATGCAATCGCTACGGTTGAGCATGCGATCACGAACGGAGACCTGCGGGCGTCCCTCCACCACAACGCGCTTCAAGGTATTCACGACAGGCCGTGCCATCTGAGACGGAGTAGAGTCATGCCGATGTAGTCTGGCCACGTCTCGCGTCTGGAGGTTCCGACGGATGTTGACGTGGCATAGCCACCGACGTCTCTGTCAGCTGCCGGCAGCCGCTGCTCGCCCCCTTTCCTGCTGCACGTACCACAGGACCTCTCGCAGAAGCGCCTGGGCGTCGTAGACCAGACCATCTTTGATGGTCCATTTGACTCCGCCGTGCCGCCACTGCTCGTCGGGGGGGACAATGCCGAAGAACCCGAAGCCGAGACCGTACATGACCTTGAGGTTGTCGATGGGGTTCCCGTTGATTACAGCCAGGTCGGCTACGCATCCGACGCGAACGCCGCAGTGCTCTTCCATTCCCAGGACCTGGTATGCGTTGGTGGTCGCGGCCCGGATGATGTCGATCGGGTGGAGGCCAGCTTCCTGCAGGAGCTCCATCTCCCGGACGATCGCCACTCCGCCCCATGGGCTGGTGTCGGTGCCCACTGTTAGAAGACCGCCCCGCTCGTGAAACTTCCGAACCCAGTCCATCCAGATGCGGAAGTTGTTCTTCCAGCGCACTTCATCCGAGGTCTTCCACTCGGTGTGGAATGCACCGTGGCGGCTCGAGTCCGGCCACTGAGCGTCGATAACCGACGGATGGTAGAAAGCCACCTGCCAAGGGAGCGTATGGGCCCGGGCCAGGTCTCGGTTGTCCTCGTAGACCACCAGGGTAGGATTCCAGGCGGTGCCGTTCATGATAAGCGTGTCCAGAACGGCGCTCAGCCGTTCCGGGTACTCGTTCGCCTCCGCCCATAGCGCCCCGGCCCAGCGGAAGCGCTCGAGCTCATCCCAATAATTATAGTCAGCGGGAAAGTCCTGGGTGCGGGGGAGTGCCGCATCGGGCACTCCGTACCAGTGTTCTATGGAGGCCACGCCCGCCTTGGATGCGGTGACCGCGTCCGTCTCCGAGACCTTGAGGTCCACCATCACGGGCATGCCCAGAGTGCGAGCCTCGACGATTGCTGCGTACAGCACGTCCGGGTAGTGGCCCGGGCTCTTGCTGATCTTCACGCAGTCGGCTCCGAGCTCGTGGAAGCGGCGCACCATCTCCCGCGCTCCCGCGGGCGTATTGCCCACGTCCCAGCGCCGAAGGGGAAGAGGCCACCTTTGGCAGAGAACCAGCCGGGGCGCCACGATCTTATGATCCTCGGACAGCCGTCTTTGTTCGGTCATGAGCTCGAGGGTGGCTCCCGTGCCGGCATCCCTAACCGTCGTGACGCCGTGCCCCATGAACAGCCGATACTGATAATCGAGCGCACGCAGACCGAGGGGCCCGTCATTCCCACGAAGGTGCACATGCATGTCCACCAGGCCGGGGATCACGTACATCCCCGTGGCATCCAGCACGTGGCCCTGGCTAGCCTCGCCGGCATCCTCGCCGTACCGCGCGACGTTCACCGGGTCTCCCGGGATCATGTCCACGATCCGGCCGTTCTCGATCACGATGTCGACCGGGCCTTCCGGTGGCATGGCCCGATTCGAGCGAGGTGTCCCCCTCCCGCTCACCACGATGGCGTTCTTGATAATGAGGCGGTCGTAGCGCTCACCCCTGGTCGTTCCCATGGGAATCGGATCGGGGAGCGCCACCCGATCGGCGGCCGCCTGGCCAGCGGCAGGGGCTGCTGGCCACATTACAAGGAGGCCGCAACCGAGAACGCCTACGGCGATCGGAGAGGTCGGGTACATGGGCACCTCGTTTACGGAAGGAACGTCCTGTTACGCAACGGTAGCTAGGAAATAACCGGCTGGCTAGGGAGCCCAATTCCGGCACAAACTTGCCCTGTGACGGACACCAGGGCGCAAACCAGCCCGCTCCGCAGCCGCGTTGGAGGTTTCGAGACGACGTCATGCGCCTATTGAGCGAGCTCGCCATGTACCGCCGATTCCTCATGGGACTCCGGGGCTTTCTGCACGCGTCGGTCTCACTGCAGGAGGCCGGAGATGCCGTCCGTCGGCGGTTGGAGCAGCGTGAGGAGAAGCTGCTACGCATCGCCGAGCTCGGATTCTTCGGTTATGCACGGAGCCCCTACCGCAGCCTCTTCGAGCTGGCCGGATGCGAGTTCGGTGACTTCCGAGCGCTCGTACTCGATAGCGGGGTCGACGCGGCGCTGCGGGCGCTTAGGGAATCGGGTGTCTACTTCACGTTCGAGGAGGTCAAGGGAAGAAATCCCGTGGTGCGAGGCGGACAGGAGATCCCGCTCGATCCGACAGACTTCGACAACCCGTATCTGACGCACTACTATAACCGGTCCAGCGGCGGGACCACCGGCGTCGGGACGCGGGTCTCGACGGATCTCGACCACCTGGCGCTGGAGGCCCGGCATCGTATGCTCCTGCTCGACGCCCACGGGGTGCTCGATGTGCCCTACGCGATCTGGCGTCCGCCGTCGCCGGGAAGCGGCCTTAATGCGGTGCTTCGGGCCGCGCATATCGACCGCCCCCCTGCACGATGGTTCACGCCCGTCATTCCGGGAGACTTGAAGCCGCCCCTCAAGTTCAGGTTGGCGAACGACGTGACCGTGGCGCTCTCAGGGCTCTTTGGCCGGACGATACCACGGCCCATCCCCGTGGGGTTGCACGAGGCGGCTCGGATCGCTCGGTGGGTTTCGGACACGCTCGCCGACCATGACCGCGTGTTGCTCAATACCACCGTGAGTTGCGGGCTGAGGGTCGGGCTCGCCGCTCGAGATGCCGGGCTTGACCTGACAGGCGCCGCCTTTATGATCGCGGGTGAGCCCCCAACGCCTGCGAAGGTGAGCGGGATCCATGCTTCCGGAGCGACCCACTTCACCGATTATGGGATGGCCGAGGCCGGGCGCCTCGGGATCGGCTGCGCGCAGCCTGTGGGCGCCAACGACGTGCACGTTCTGACTGATGCCTACGCGGTCATCCCTTTCCCGCGCCAGGTGCCCGTCTCGGGCGAGACGGTGAACTCCTTCCACATCACCTCGCTGCATCCGTCGACGCCGAAGCTTCTGCTGAATGTCGAGTTCGACGACTTCGGGATCGTCGAGGATAAGGTGTGCGGGTGCCCTCTGGGGGAACTGGGGCTGACACAACACCTGCGCGACATCCGAAGCTTCCGGAAGCTGACCGGCGAAGGCATGACGCTCGTAGGGAGCGACATGGTGCGGATCCTGGAGGAAGTCCTTCCGCGGCGATTCGGCGGGACCCCCCTGGACTACCAACTCGTTGAGGAGGAGGACGCGGACGGCTTCACCCGTTTGGCCCTCCGGATCAGCCCGGGCGTCGCGCTCTCCGATGAGGAGGCCGTCGTCGGTACTTTCTTGAGCGCCATGGCGAGCGGGGGCCCGGGAGCCGACATGGCCCGCTCGATCTGGGCCCGGGCTGGTACTTTGACGGTGCGGCGCGAGAATCCCCACGTCACTTCGAGGGGCAAGCAGATACCGCTTCACGTCGTCCGGTCCGAGCATCAGCAACGGTCGTCATGAGGGATAGGGCGCCGGAGGCGGGCTGCAAGCTGCCGGGGTCAAACCGGGGGTGGCAAGGCGCCCCCCATCTCACTCGACGCCAGGCGGTAGCGCACATGCTGGCGGCTTGCGGGATCCCTATGCTGGGATACTCGTGGCCCGAAGGGAGCTCCTCGCGGCAAACAGCCTGCGACGTGATGGAGGGAGCGAGGATCCGTTGGCTAGTGGGGTACTCCCCGGGTGGCGGATACGATGCGTACTCCCGCCTCATCGAGCCGGTTCTCGAACGCGCTCTCGGTGCCAAAATCCTCGTGGATAACATTCCCGGAGCGGCGGGGATCATCGCGGCCCGCACGCTGGCCAACGCTCCTGCCGACGGACGAACGCTCGGTATCATCGACGGTCCCGGGCTCTTGCTGGCCAACCGGAGACGAGTCGCCAGCGCTCCCGACCTCCAAACCGAGCTGGTCCCGCTCGGCCGCGTCGCACGGCTGCACCCAATGCTCGTGACCGCGGCAGGTAGCGGTCTGATGACGATCGAAGACCTCCTGGCGAGAGCTCGATCCGGGTTTCTGGTGGCGGGTGTCACCGCAACGGTAAGCCAGAACTTCGTGAACTGCGCGGTTAGCGCGCATCTGCTCGGAATCGATGTCCGATTCGTTACCGGCTTTCCGGGGAGTCGCGAGGTTCTTCTCGCGATCATCCGTGGGGACCTTGACTTCACATCGGCCGACGGAGAATCCGTGCGGAGCGAGGTCGAGTCCGAGAAGCTGGTCCCGATCCTTCAGATCGCGCGTGAGCCGTTCGGCCTCTACTCGGCGATCGACGGCGTCCCCATGCTGGCCGGAGAAGAGGGGATTACAGCGCGCCGACCGGATCTGTTCGCATCCGCCGGCTCGGGCTCGAGAGAGATGGCGGAGAGCCTCGTGAGCTTCACATCGCTGGGCAGGCTTCTCGTAGGTCCCGCGGGCCTCCCTGCCCAGCTTCGTCTCTGTTTGGAGGAAGGTCTGTCGTCAGCGCTGGGAGGTCCCGAGTTTCGCGCTTCCGCAGCGCGAGCGCACCGATCACTGGCCGTGGCTTCGGCAGCCGAGGTGAGACGTGAGCTCGCGACGGCCGCCTCGGCCATCACGCGAGTGCTTCCCGTCGTCGAAGAGGCGGTGCGAGAGGTGCGTTAGCGCTTGAGCTTCGTCGCGGAGGCCGCTCGGGAGGGACTTTTGATGGTCTTCTCCTGGCCGAACATCCTGTACCCGGTGGCCGGCACCCTCCTGGCCATGGTCTTCTCGTTTCTTCCCGGCTTGAGCGGCGTGACGCTGATGGCATTGGCGATTCCGCTGACGTTCCAATGGCAGCCACTGCCCGTCCTCCTGCTCTTCGGTGCTTTGGTGGGCGGCGCGACGTTCATGGGCTCCGCCACGGCCATCCTCTTGAACATTCCCGGCACCGCACCGAACGCAGCGACGATGTTCGACGGCTATCCAATGGCGCGCCAGGGTCGAGCCAAGACCGCCCTCGGTTGCTCGGCCGCCGCCTCGGCTCTCGGCTCTACGTTCGGGGTTCTCGTCCTGGTGGCTCTCATTCCACTCTTGGCCGTGTTGGTTCCGCTACTCGGTCCGCCCGAGTACTTGATGCTGGCGATCTGGGGATTGACGACGATTGCCACGGTCATACGCGGCTCCGTGCTGAAGGGCCTGGCGATGGCGGGGATCGGGCTCATGCTGTCGTTCGTCGGATTCGATCCTCGAAGCGGGGCAGTACGCTACGATTTCGGAACGCTCTATCTCCAAGACGGCCTGAGCCTCGTTCCTGTCTTTCTGGGCATCTTCGCGGTAGCCGAGTCGATCGACCTGATGGCGAGCGGTCGCGCGACGATCTCGGGATCCACCCGCCTCGACCAACTTGGGGGGAGTGCGATAGAGGGAGTGCGGTCCGTGTTCCGCAATTTCGGCCTCTTCGTGCGGAGCTCGTTGATCGGCACGGTCGTCGGGACGATACCCGGGCTCGGCGGAACGGCGGCCGCGTTCGTAGCCTACGGAGAAGCCGCGAGGTCCGCAGGGAGCGGCGGACACTTCGGCAGCGGGGACATTCGGGGGGTGCTCGCGCCCGAAGCGGCGAACGACGCGAAGGACGGAGGAGCCCTGCTTTCGACGCTGGCCTTCGGTTTGCCCGGCAGCGCAGGAACCGCGCTATTGCTCAGCGTTCTCACTCTCCACGGGATCCGTCCTGGGGAGCAGCTCATGACGGCCGAGCTCCCGCTGGCTTTCGCCCTGATCTGGTCGCTCTTTCTGTCGAACTGGCTCTCTTCCTTGGTCGGGCTTTCCCTTGTCGGCCCGCTCTCGCGGCTGACCGTCGCGCCCACTTCGAGGCTTCTTCCGCCGATACTGGTCTTGGCGGCCGCCGGTGCCTTCGCCTACCGGGGAAGATTAGCAGACGTTTGGCTGACGTTCAGCTTCGGGTTGATCGGGTACGCCATGAAGAGGTACGGGTGGCCCAGGGTCGCTTTCATCATCGCCCTCGTCCTGGGCCCGATGTTCGAGTTGAACCTCTACCTCACGCTAAGCCTTCAGCGGTTGGGTCGGATCCAGGTCTGGACGCGCCCCGCCTTTCTCACCCTCGCCGTACTGCTGGCACTCACTTTGTGGCTCGCCCGAAGCCGGACGGGCTTGATCGGCCGGACCATTCGGCCTCGCGCGCGGAGCGACGGGAAGTCCCCACCCAAGCCGGAGAAGCCCTTGGAGGGAGGCGGCGAATGAGAGCCGTGGAGCGTGCGGGGTTCACGTTGAGCTTGGTCGCCGGGTCGGTCGGCTTCTTGTACCTGACGCTCACTCTCGCCCCGACGGCCCGTCAGGTCCCACTCTTCGTGGTCGTGCCGCTCGTGGTCTTGCTCTTTCTCCAGCTCCTCAGAGATCTTCGCAGTGCACGTTCCGGAGGGTATGAGGGATCGGTTCCGGAGAAGCCGACAGCTTGGCCCCGGGTCTCGCATGAGACGCAGGCTGGTACGGGCCCGGCGGCCGAGATGGAACCGAAGCCGCGACGCTTCGTCCTACCCTGGGTCCTCGGATTGCCAGCGCTCGCCCAGCTGCTCGGAATGGTCGCGGGCCCCGGTCTCTTCGTGCTCCTCTACCTTCGTGTTCGGGGAGAAGCGCCGTGGCGCGTCGCACTGGCAGGGTCCGTCGTGACGGTGCTCGGCCTCTGGTTGCTGCTCAGCGTGGTCCTCGAGACGATCTGACGTCGGGGTTCACATCTGCCAGCGGGTGCCTGATGGTCAAGCTTGATGCCCGGATGATGGCCCCCGTTAGGTTCCGCGCTGGAACCGGAGGACACGGCGCAGCGGCTGACGCTGCCGGATCCCGTCACCGGCGAGCGCGCCGAGTTCCCCTGTGCTTGACTGTCGCTTGACTTCCGTGTGCCAATCTTGGGGGCACGAGGAGGTCGAACAATGCGCTACCCCATGCGACAGGGCGCTCTCTTGATGCCGGTTCTGCTAACGGTGGCCTGCGCGACAACCAGTGGTGTCAGGTCATCACAAGGTGATGGCGAGTCTCGAGTCTATCGCGCCACATACGACGAGCTCTGGGCGGCTTGCTTCCTGGCACTGGCTGAGAACGGGCTCCCCATCGTCGAGGCCGATAAGCACGCGGGAATCATTCTGGCCTCTAAGGACGTGAGCTTCTTTTCCTACGGCGAGCGAGTGGGAGTGTTCGTTAACGCGATCCTTGTCGACACGACTACTCTCGCTGTGGAGGTTGTGAGCAAACGGGTTCTTGCAACCAACATAACAGCGAAGAACTGGACCGAGTCCGTTTTCTCCATGCTGGAAGCTCACCTGCCGCCTTCCGCCGTTGTTTCCAGCGATCTGACAAATGAAATGCGAAGATCGGCGAGACTCACGCTCGACGACTTGGCGGAGTGCCAGGGGGAAGTCGAGTCTGGCAGAGAGCGTCTCCATGTTACAGAGAGCGAGCTCAGACGGTGCAGGAAACTGAACGACAACGACGAAGTTCAAGCATGTCTCGTCGACGAATCCGCTAAGCAATATGAGTCGCGTGCCCTTACTGAGCTGAATGCCTGTCTAGCGGACCGGCGCGACAAAGGTTCGTAGCGGCCGTGCCTGATCCACACGAGCCCTGCACCAAGCCCTGAGCTGACACCTGCGAGCTCGTCCCGCAGCGCGACCTCAAAGCCGTTCCACTTGAGCCACCGCTCCACGAAGTTGCCGCCGAAGATCTCGTCTAGCAGATCCAGTTCGGCCATGGCCTGCGTGTGCGGGTCGGGATCGTTCAGCCGGTAGAACAGCTCATCGTGGGCATCCATGGCCCCATGTTAACGGCGCCGATCAACCGGCTATCAAATTGCTCCCGGCACGTTCCTGATCTTGTCTCCCGGGAGCATCGGCGGGGAGCCTCGAGAGCCTACCGGCGGAGCCTCCCGTAGACGGCCCCCGCGATTGCCCCGATGGCGAAACCAAGTGGGCCATATAGAAATCCGGCAAGCGGCCCCTGATTGGATTCGGGCGTCACGATCACCGGTCCGATGAAGAAGACCAGAAAGACAAGGAGGCCGACCCAAAAGCCTGCTTTCCACGCGATTCTGATACTGTCGCGGCTCTCCGGCTGGTGTCCCCGCAGCGCATACCAACCACACAGCCAAGCGAGCGTACCCAAGGGAACGCCGAAGAGTAGGAATAGGAAACGATCGCCTGGGTTCGTGGAAGTAACTACCGTGAACCAGAAAATCCGGCCCGCAAGAGCCGCAGAACCTACAGCAGCTACGGCACCTAGACCGCGCCCGACCGCATTTTCGAGCCTGGCCTTAGTCATGGCCTTTCCCGGCGCTTGCAGGGGACTGAGGGTGGCATGAACGTCTAGTGAGGTGACCGGCTGCGCGCCAGCCTTCTCACCTCGACGCTCCTGATCTCGTCCTCGTAGGGCAGCCGGTCGGCGAGCTAGAGTACCGTGCCCTATTCCCTGGGCCTCATGAGCTCCACGAAGGGTGGGTAATCACGGAGTGGATCGAGGGACGGGCTCGAGTGCCACCCGTTCATAGCAGGAAAGCCAGACAGGTAGGCAGCTCGAAGCAGCGCGACGGCCCGCTCCGGTTCTCCCAGGTTCGCAACGATGCCAGCCGTCGCAGACTTTATGTAGGCGCTGAAGGCGGAATCCCCTTCAGCCTCGAGCCTGGCTATCGCACTCCGTGCTTCCTCCTCATCCCCTTGGAGCGCCGCGATCCAGCCGAGCATCCCCAGAGCGGGCAACACCCTCGCGGGACGGTCGGCCGAGCGTACCCTCTCCTCCAGCACCCGTCGGGCCTCCTCCAGTCGCCCGCCGAGCACGAGCAGTGTTGTGGAGCCGGATCGAGTCAGGATGGTCTTCGGCTCGCCGGATAGCGAGTCGTACCAAATCAGATACCCATCGACCAAGTCTCGGGCTTCCGCCTCCTGTCCGTGGGCGCGGAGCTCCATGACCACCCACTCGACCAGCGTCGAGTGCCATCCAGGAGGGTCCGCCTCGGACAATCGCGTCGCCAGCTCGGCGGCCTCCTCGGTCCGGCCCAGGGCCGCCAGCGCGATCGCCTTCCGCCTGAGCCCGACCGGAGACTCCGGATAACGCTCCAGGTAGCCGGCGGCCGCTTGAAGCTCGGCCTCGTGGTCGCCAGCGAGGTGACGAGCTCGGGTGAGCGTCCCCCAGTAGCCCTGCCGGCCTGAGACCCACCCGCGATCCGGATCCAAGGCTGACAGGATCCCCGCCGCCTCGCGGTAGCGCCTCAGGTTCACGGCCGCTCCTGCCAGCTTGTACCGCCACTCGGAAGCTGGCGACAGCTCAACGACCCTTTGGTACGCCTCGTACTGGCCGGCCCAGTCTCCCCGAATCGCGCTCAGCTGGGCGTCGAGCAGTGCGCTCTCCCACGGCGTGAGCAGATCGCGCCTCGCCTCGATGACCCGCACAACCGAGTCCCGTTTTGGCCAGTCCCCGGAGCTACCGTGGGCCCAGACAGCCCACAGCAGGGGGGAGACGAACGAGGAATCGCGCGCCGCTGCCTCGTGAAAATAGTCGGCAGCCTCGCGCATGGCCTGCGATGGGTTCCCGCTGCGCCCCGAACCGAAATAGGTATCGAGGCCCGCAGAATACAGGCGGTACGCCTCCAGGCTCGGGGGGTCGTGTACCCCACCAGCCCACGGCGCGAGCCTCGGGTCTACGGCCGTGGCCAGCGCCGCCGCCGTACGTTGCCGAAGGTCTTCGAGGACGCTCGCCGGCTCGCCGGCGGGGCCGCTTACGCGATCAACGCTCCGAACGAGTCTGCCAGTGCCCACATCCAGGATCTGCGCCTGGAAGCTGATCGTGTCGTCGCTTCGGTGGTAGGATCCGGACACGAGAAAGCGTGCGCGTGCCATCTTCGCGAGTGCCAGTGAAGCCGCTTGACCGTCGGCTGCGCGCTCGGCCAGCTCCGAAGACGTCAGATCCTGCAACGCCGCCACCGAGGGTACGACCTCCACGAGACCCGTTCGGGCCAGGCTCTGCGAGATCCAGTCCGCCGCCATGCGGCCCAGCACATCCAGCTCCGGATCCCCGGTCCGGTTGGTAAAGCCAGTCATTAGCACGCGCTTGGAGTTCAGCGACACACCCTGGGTTGCCATAGAGCGCTCGAACGCCCGGCCGATTAGG
>Ga0255057_10001903_pt1 | contig 11443 bp, 11 predicted proteins | sample Cases_109_6_MG_FD_189022 | JGI IMG/M metagenome (GOLD analysis project Ga0255057, IMG submission 189022) | Seawater microbial communities from Amundsen Gulf, Northwest Territories, Canada - Cases_109_6 | ecosystem: Environmental > Aquatic > Marine > Gulf | place: Canada: Northwest Territories... | reverse complement strand
CCGTTCAGCATCCAGTGGCGGATTATGACGCGTGGAAGGCCGTCTACGACGAGGCGCATCCCGGCACGTTTGGTGCGAAGTTCGCCCGAGTGAACCGAGCGGTGGACGATCCAAACCTGGTTACCGTCGTTGCTGGTTTCGAATCGGTGGAGGCAGCCAAAGGAATGATCGACAACCCTGATCTCAAAGCAGACATGGACAGGGCAGGTGTAACGGCCGCTCCTCGTATCGAGATATACGAAGAGGCCGAGTCGGTTCAGTATTAGGCGTCGAGCGTCGCGGTCTCGGCTCCTTCTGCGAGGCTGATCGAACGCCTACCGGCGACCGAACGCATCGACTAGCCACAGACCCAGGCACACGTCAGAGACAGGTAGCGCATAACCGGCAATATGGGCGGCCCAGCGGCGATGGCGTCTACGTGGACGAAAGCATTAATCGTGACGCCGGGACTCCGGGTCCGACGGGAGAGCCCTCATGCCGTCATCTTCCGAGTCGGCTGGCTTCGGTAGGCAACGATGAGCAGAGGGATCTGGGTCAATCCGTAGACAAGGTGCAACGTGTCGTTCGCCGCCGGCTCCTCATAGGCTCTGCCCCAAAGCCCAAGCCCCAAATTGAGCAGGGCCCAAACGATGATCGCCCACCTTGCCGTCGGGCCGGGGCGCAAGATCCACCACACTCCGAGGACCAGGGCGGGCAGCCAAATAGCAGCCATCTCGAACACCAGCGGCGTCGTGTTGGGGAATGCCCGGGTGTGGTGAAACCCGGCGCCGAGTGTTGCCAGCGCAAGGGCGGCGACCATCTGCCAACGCCCGGTGGCTGTTGCAGCGTTTGACCCGGTCATCACCCGTCCCTCGCGGCCAACACCCGATCGCATATCGCTGCGATCGACTGCGCGAGTCTAAGCCGGGCTACCACGCGGTGTCTGGGAAGTTGGCGTACCAGCGAACCAGAACGACTGGCCGCTCTGCAGCCGTTGCATCTCGGTGCCGTCTGCGAGCACGAGCGTCTCCTCACCGGCGTCCTCAACCACCAACACCAACACCCCTCCGTCGTCGGGCCCGCCGTAGAAGCAGGCACCGCCGTCGGTCGGCACCGCAGACGTCACCAAAGGCTGCAACCCGCCGGTCAACGATATGTACTGTCCCGGCGGTGTCGTCACCGGTGGCCAAATGGCCGCGTTCCTGCATCGGGCATTCGGATAACAGCTAGCGCATATCCGGCAGTCTGCGCTACCTGCGGCTCGGCGGTGATCACGCCGGATCGATCACGATTCCTCGATCACAGTGGGGTGGGCCCGGTGGGACTCGAACCCACACACTTCGGATTAAAAGTCCGCTGCTCTGCCATTGGAGCTACAGGCCCTACATACGCAGGATAGTGATGCGCCCGGCGTGGAAACGGAGACCCGATGGAAGATCAGATCGGAAGCGTGTGCACCGCGTCGCCGGTCACGTTGTAGATCGCACCGGTCACCGTTCCTGTGATCAGGGGGTGGTTCCGCAAGGCGGCAACCCCGCGCCCCAGCTCCGCGCGGACCTCGTCAAAGCTCCCAAGGGGGAAGTCCACCTTGGCGCCAAGCTCCTCCTGTGCCGCGTCGGTAATGGCCTCCTCGTCTGCGCCCTCCATCCCGCAATCGGTGTGCATCAAGACCATGACCCTGTTGGTCCCCAACTCGCGCTGAGAGACGAACACGGACCGGATCACGTCCTCGGTGACCAACCCGCCCGCATTTCGGATCACGTTGATCTCACCGGGCGCGGCTCGCAAGATCCTCCACGGGTCGACCCTGGCGTCCATGCAGGTCACCACTGCCAAGCGTCGTGTTGGACTCGTTTCCGGTGTATGCAGCGCGTCCTGCGCTGCCTTGACCATATCGCTGCTCGAGGTCATGGCCCGTTCAGGGTAGCAATCAGGGAAGCGACGACGATGAAACGTCGCGCCTTCGACTACCCGAGGTGACCAGGCTGCCCTCAGCACCGCGGGATGCGATAGCGTCGAGGGATGATCAGGTTCGGGATCTCAGGCCTCCCCCCCGACGGGGACGACGCTGCGTTCCTCGACGGCATCGTCGAACGCGGCCACGGGGCATACGAACTGTCCTTCGTCCACGGGTTCCCCTGGAAAGAGCGCCGTTGCCGGGCCTTCGGCGACCTGGCAGCCGAGCGGGGCATCGCCCTCTCCGTCCATGCGCCCTATTTCGCCATCCTCACCGTCGAGGACCCAGACAAGCGCAAGCAGACCCTGGCCGGCCTCGAGCACACGATGAAGCTGGGCAAAGCGCTCGGCGCCCACACCATCGTTTCCCACGCCGGCAACGTCGGCGGACGCGAGCCCGATGACCTCCATGACCTCGTTGCCGACGGACTGTCGACGATCGAGCCCAAGGTTCGAGACCTCGGGGTCGCCCTCGGTCTGGAGACTTCGGGAACCGACCGGGGGTTTGGTTCGCTCGGGGACATCGCCCTCATCGCCAAGGAGTTCGCTTTCGTTCGACCGGTGATCGACTGGGCGCATGTGCACGCCAAGTCGGGTGGCGGGTTGATCACGCAGGAGGCGTTTGCCTCGGTGATCGACTTCCTTCGCTCCGAGTTCCCCGGTTGGGCGATCGACCCGTTGCACACCCAGTTCACCGACAACCAGATCGGCCCGTCGGGAGAGATCCGCCATCTGCCCTACGGGGAAGGATCTCTACGCGCCGAGCCGCTGGCCGCGGCGGCCACCGAGGCCGGGCTGCGAATGATCGTCATCTCGGAGGCGAAGGAGGAGTCGAGCCACGACGCCATCCAGGAGGCGCTCATCGAGGGGGAGCAGCAGGCTGCGCAGTCCGAGCACGGCAACGGCGAGCCGGTGGCCTCCGGCCTCGTGCATTTCCCCGAGTCGGTCCTCGCCATGCCGGCCGGAGATGGGGCCGTGGTCACCAGCCTGGGCCGACAGGTCGCCCTCACCAACGTCGACAAGGTGCTGTTCCCAGACGACGGCTACACCAAGGGTGACCTGGTGACCTACTACGCATCGGTGGCCCCGCTGCTGCTCCCGCACCTCGTGGGCCGGGCGCTATCGATGTCGCGGTACCCGAACGGGATCTATGAGGATTCGTTCTACGAAAAGCAGCGCCCGTCGCATACGCCCGACTGGGTGGTCTCCGCCCCGATCCACTCCTCCCATCGGGGGGAGCCGATCGACTTCATCACCGCCACCGACACCGAGACCCTGGTATGGCTGGCCAACATGGCCGCCATCGAGATGCACCCTTGGCTGTCGCAAGCCGACAATCCGCGCAATCCGGACTTCGCCGTTTTCGACCTCGATCCCCAGCAAGGGGCGACCTGGGAGCAGGTAATCTACGTGGCAGGCTTGGTCAACGTGCTGCTCGAGCGGCTCGGCGTGGCCGGGTATCCAAAGACGTCAGGTGCTACGGGGATTCACATCTACGTCCCGGTCGAGGCCGACTACACGTATCGGCGGGTCAGGCGATTCGTCGAGGCCATTGGGAGGCTGATCGTCGCCGCCGATCCCGACGTCGCCACCATGGAATGGGACATCGCAAAACGCGGGCCCAGGGTCTTCATCGACCACAACCAGAACGTCGCAGGCAAGACGCAGGCATCGGTGTATTCGGTGCGGCCTCGGGAACGAGCCACAGTGTCGATGCCCGTGTTGTGGCAGGAGCTCGACGAGGTGGTTCCCCAGGACTTCACCGTGGTCACCGTGTGGGACCGGCTCCGCCAGCGCGGCGACCTTTTCGCCGCCGTGTTGAGCGGTGGCCAGACCCTGGAGGGCGCAGAAGCGGCGCTCGGGTTGACCGATGACGCGTGAGGTAACGTCGGGCCGGTGAAGCTGTACCTCATCGACGGGACCTACGAGCTGTTCCGGTCGTACTTCGGGGTACCACCCCGGCAGGCACCGGACGGGATGGAGGTAGGCGCTACCGCCGGGATCGTCGGCTCGACCCTGGCCCTGCTCACCGAGCCCGGGCTCACTCACGTCGCCGCCGCCTTCGATTCGGTGATCGAGTCGTTTCGCAACGAGATCTATCCGCCGTACAAAGATGGCACAGGGATCGAGCAGGCCTTGCTCGATCAGTTTCCGCTCGCCGAGCGTGCGATGCGCGCCATCGGAGTGACCGTATGGTCGATGTACGACTACGAGGCCGACGATGCCCTGGCTACGGGAGCTCGCCGCTGGGTGGACGACGTCGATGAAGTGGTCGTAATGACCCCGGATAAGGATTTGTCCCAAATCTACGACGACCCGCGGATTCGCGGCTACGACCGGCGAAAAGGATCGTTCATCGACCGCGGCGCTGTGGTCGAGAAGTTCGGGGTCGAACCGGCGTCGATCCCAGATTGGCTGGGGCTCGTTGGCGATGCGGCAGACGCGCTACCTGGGCTCCCGGGGTGGGGGGCAAAGTCGAGCGCCACCATCCTTGCTCGCTACGGCCATCTCGAGCACATCCCTCTCGACGCCTCGCTGTGGGACGTCAAGGTGCGCGGCGCCGACAAGCTGGCGGCGACGCTGGTCGAGCACATGGGCAAGGCGCTGCTATATCGGTACCTGGCGTTGCTGCGGACCGACGTGCCCCTTCCCGACTCGCTTGGCGACTTGGAGTGGAAGGGAGTCCCCCGCCAACGGTACGAGTCCCTGTGTGATGAGCTCGGTTTCGGAGGCCTGAGAGAGCGCCCCCACCGCTGGGCGGACTGAGACCCAAGACCCAAGACACGGGACACCTCAGTCTTGCCACTTGTGACTTGTGGCTTGCGCCCTGCGACTCGTTATTACTCCTCCGCCCTGGCAAATGCGAGCTGTCGCGCCCCCTCGTCGTCGAACAGCACCAGGGCGGAGGCATCGACCTGATACGTCCTCACCACGCCGAGCACCTCGAGGTATCTGGCCTCTTGTTCCATGACGCCCTCCGCCTCGCACAGTTTCTTGGTACCGATCGGGGGACCTATCTCGATGTGGTCGGAGTCGGTGGCCCAAGTTGCCCGATACGTGTTGCAGCCGGATGACCCGGCAAGCGTCCCATCGGCGTTGAACATGGCGCTGATCACGGTGTCGGCAACGACACTCACCACCGCTTCCGCTGCATTGTTGAGGCCGGTCAGGTGCCACGAAGAGTCGCTGAGCGTCGTAGGCACAGCCTCGAACAACAGAAGAACGTTGTTCCCGGAGCGCATCTCCAGCGTCGACCCGGCAATCGAATACGAGTCTGCTGATTCCAGCGCCTCGAGAAATGCTTGCTCTTGATCCATCACCGCATCGAGGCACGCCATCAGCGTGGTGGCCATCTCGCCCAACCTGATCTCCGTTCCCGAAGCTTCAAAGGGGCCAAAAAAGTTGTTGCAGCTGGCGTCCCCGCTCACCCGGTCATCCTCGAAGCGGATGTGAGGGGTCGTTCCCTCGATTACTGGAATCGGGTCGCCCTCTGCGTAGGCGATCGCTGTCGCCTGCCACAGGTTGTTCCCCAGCTGCAGTGGCGCGGCCACCCGTGCTCCTTCCTGAACCTCGGAATCAGTATCGCAGCTGCCGCCGGTGTCGGCCGGTCGCCTGCCCATTGGCGCGGCTTCAGGCCCCGTGCCAACCTGTCGGCGCAGAAAGGGGTGCCATGTCTGCGGTCTCGGTGAGCGGTCTGGTCATGCACTACGGCGGGGTAGAGGCCGTTCGCGGAGTCGACCTCGCTATCGAGGAGGGCGAGGTCTTCGCGCTCCTCGGGCCAAACGGGGCCGGGAAAACCACCATCGTTGAGATCCTCGAGGGATACCGGAAGCGGACCTCGGGTGACGTCGATGTCCTCGGTTTCGATCCCGAGCGCAATGAGCGCGATTTCAAGGAACGGATCGGCATCGTGCTTCAAGAGTCTTCCGTGGAGCGCGAGCTCACCGTCGCCGAGACCATCGAAACCTATGGGAGGTACTACCCCGAGCGCCTGGGGACCGGCGAGCTGATAGACATCGTCGGTCTCGGGGAGAAGGCGGACGCCCGGGTCAAGACCCTCTCCGGAGGTCAGAAGCGGAGGCTGGAGGTCGCCCTCGGGATCGTCGGCGACCCCGAGCTTGTTTTTCTGGACGAGCCAACGACGGGATTCGATCCTGCGGCTCGCCGCCAGGCCTGGGAGATGATCAGGAACCTCACCGAGCTTGGAAAGACCATCCTGCTCACCACCCACTACATGGATGAGGCACAGAACCTGGCAGACCGAGTGGCGGTGATCGATCGGGGCAAGATCGTCGCCGAAGGCACGCCGGACACCTTGGGCGGGCGCGAGACGGCCAGCACGGTCATTCGGTTCGAGGTGGGCAACCTCCCGATCGACGCCCTGCCACTCACCGTCAGCGCTGTGATCGGTGGCACCGTCGAGGTGGAGAGCGATGACCCGACGCACGATCTGCATGTCCTGACCGGGTGGGCGGTCAACGGCGGGCATACCCTCGACGGTCTGACCGTCACCAGGCCGTCGCTCGAGGATATCTACCTCGACCTGACCGACGGGGGTGATGGATCGTGAGCAAGCGTCCATCGGCGCTCGGGTTGCTGTGGAACCAGATGCGGTACGAGGTGCGGATCTTCTCGAGGACTCCCATCTCGGCCTTCTTCACGATCATCTTCCCCCTGATGATCTTTGTGATCTTCGCCCTGATCTTCGGTAACGAGGAAATCGAGTATCTCGGCATCAGCACCGCCCAGTACTACGCCCCGGCGCTTGCCGTGTATGCCGCGGTGTCTGCGAGCTATGTCAACATTGGCATCGGCACCGCCTACCAGCGCGACGAGGGCATCCTCAAGCGGGCCAGGGGCACCCCGTTGCCGCCGTGGATCTTCCTCGGCGGCAAGGTCGCAGCGGCAACCCTGGTCGCGGCCATGGGAACGATCCTCATGCTCACCGTCGGCGTCGCGTTCTACGGCCTCAAGATCTACCCCGAAGCGATCCCGTCACTGGTTCTCACCTTCCTCGTTGGCGTCGGGTGTTTCGCCGCGCTTGGTCTGCTCGTTGCCGCCGTCTCCCCGAGCGGGGGTGCCGCCACGGCCATCGCCAACGCCACACTGCTCCCGCTGGCGTTCATCTCCGGGGTGTTCATCCCTCTCGGCCCCGAGGCTCCGCAATGGCTGGAGACGGTCGCCGACATCTTCCCGCTTTCGCACTTCGCAAGCGCGTTCATCGCCGGCTTCAGCCCGATAGGGGACGTCTCGGCAATCCACTGGGATGACCTCGCCTTCATGGCGGTGTGGGGCGTGGTCGGCCTGTTCCTCGCCATTCGACTCTTCAAGTGGGAGGCTCCGACCGGCGAGACGAAGGTTCCCTGGCGGAGGGCGAAAGAGCCGGCCGCCGCTTCTTAGACCTCGCTGGCGACGCCGAGCAGTCGATCCCGTTGCAGCGTTTTGGCGCCTCTGGTGATGAGGAGCCCGGCGATGACCCAGGCAACGGCGCCGACCCACAGGCCTGATGCGTCAGGCGAAGCGACCACCCCGGCGGCGACGGCATAGGAAACGATGATGATGGGCAGGGTGACCAGGCTCGATGCCTGCTGTGCCGCCGCTGCCGACCGCACCCGCGCCGAAAGGCGGAGGATCAGGGACAGGGCGATGGCGATAAAGGGAGGGATCACCCACAAGATGAGCACCAGCCACCCCTTCGTAGGGAAGAACCAGCCCCCGAGCGACGGCCCAACGGTCAGATTGACAATGACGGCATACAGGGAGAAGCCGACAAACGTTGCCAGGTACCCGGGGACGAGGCTGGCGATCAATTTGCCGATGTAGATCTCGGACGTCTTCAGCGGGCTGTGGGCCAGGAACTCACCGGTGCCGCGCTCTCGCTCGCCGACGATGGCGTTTGAGCCGACGGCGGCCGAGATCGTGAGCGGGACGATTATCGCGATCGGAGCCAGCAGGAACACGGCGACGACATACGAGGCTCGCGCCGTTGCTGTTTCGCCGGATACGGCTCGGCTGACCGAATCGGGCAGCTGGCCCACGATCTGGGTCACCTGGTCGACGAACTGGGTATTTTCCAGCGAACCGATCATCGACAACGAAAAGAAGGGGATGATGACGAAGAACAAGCCCGCCATCAGCATCAGGGGGATCCAGTAGTCCTTGCTCTTGAACAGGCGCCTCAGATCCGCCCCCGCCATCGCCATGACGTGCGACCAGCTCATACGTCTTGTTCCTCGTGGCTCCGCTGCATCTCGAAGTACAGCTCCTCGAGCGTGGGGACAAGCGGCTCTACCCTGGTGAGTCGGGCGCCGCCGTCAACGAGGTCGGCGATGAGGTCGGGGAGTCGGTCCAGATCCTTCAGCGTGGCGTGAATACCGCCATTCCATTGCACGTCGATCACCCCTTCGAATTCGGCGAGTTGGTTGAGCGAATGACGGTTCTCGGCGTCGAAGATGATGATCGGATCCGGCATGTAGCGACTGGCAAGCTCCTTCGGTGGTCCTGCCACCCTGGCGTGGCCCTCGCTCATGAGCACAACGTGGTCGGCGATCCCTTCCGCCTCGTGGAGCAGATGGGTGCACAAGACGATGGACCGGCCTTTCGACGCCAGCTCCGCAATGAGGTTGAGGACGTTGCGTGCCGACTCGGGGTCGAGACCGGCGGTCGGCTCGTCGAGAAGGAGGACCTCCGGATCGTGGATCACCGCACGGGCCAGGGCCAACCGTGTCCGCATGCCGGTCGAATAGCCGCCAACCTCCTGGTCGAGCGCATCCTCGATGGCAAACCGCTCGGCGGCTTCATATGCGGAAGCATCGGTGCCGGCAAAGATCCTGGCGGCGAACTGGAGGTTCTCCCAACCGGTGAGCTGGTCGTAGAACGCAGGCTTGGGCGGGACCACACCGGTACGACGGCGCACTTCGTCGCCGTCGGTTTTCGGGTGGAGCCCGAGCACCTCGATGTTGCCGCGATCGGCGACCAGCGCCCCGGTGGTCAGCCGCACGGTGGTCGTCTTGCCCGCCCCGTTGGGCCCGAGCAGTACCGTCACTGCACCCGTCGGCGCGATGAAGTCGAGGGATTCGACGGCGCGTATCCGTCCAAAGACCTTGGTGACCGCGCTGAAGCGGATGGCAGGATCCATCTCCGATTTCATCGGTCAAACGGTACCCAACCTGAACGCCTACACAGCCGGATGGGCCTTGCCAGCCCTGGGCTGCAGGGTCGGTAGCTGGACCAAAACAGGTCGGTAGCCGGACCCACCAGCCCTGGGTTCCTGGGGGCCTTACCATGAGCCACATGTGCGGGCGCTTTGTGCAGACGCAGAATCCCGAGACCTACGCCACCTATTTCTCGGTCGATGTTGTGCGCACCGACCCGCTGCCACCCTCGTGGAACGTGGCGCCAACCGATCAGGTCTACGCCGTCGCCGTCCACGATGAGGAACGCCAACTTGGGACCTTTGGTTGGGGGCTGGTGCCGTGGTGGGCCAAGGATCGAAAGATCGCCGCCAAGCACATCAATGCCAGGGTCGAGACCGTCGCCGACAAACCAGCTTTTCGTGATTCGCTCCGGGAGAAGCGCTGTGTCATCCCTGCAGACGGCTTCTACGAGTGGCAGCGCAAGGAGAAGGGCAAGCTCCCCCACTACATCTACCGATCCGACGGTGATCCGCTGGCCCTGGCCGGGCTATGGGCGACGTGGAAGGATCCGGAGACCGAGCAGCGATACCGGACATGCACGATTATCACCACCAGGCCGAACGAGGTGGTCTCGCCGCTCCATGACCGGATGCCGGTGATCCTCCCCGATGGCGTCTGGGACGCCTGGCTAGATCCGTCCGCCGGAGACACAGATGCGCTCCGTGACCTGCTGGCCTCCGCCGACACCCCAGACCTGGCCGAATATGCCGTCTCCACACTGGTCAACAAGGTCGCCAACAACGTGCCGGAGCTGATCGCGCCGCTGAAGACCGGCGCTGTCGAGGGCTGAGCCTGTTCTAGTAAAAAGTAACAAGTAGCAAGTAACAAGTAACAAGTAGCAAGTAACAAGTAGCAAGTAACAAGTAGCAAGTAACAAGGAAGACGACCGTCCGACTAATAGCTGGGATCTAGGATCTGGGGATTGGGAACTGGTGCCTCTCGGGTCACGGCCGCCACCCCTCGCCCTAATCTTTGGACCATGCGTGCCCTCCGTAAGCTGTCTCCCGGCCCCGGCTTTGAGATGGTCGAGGTCCCGATCCCGGAGGTCGGGCTTGATGACGTGCTCGTCGAGGTTCTGGCTACATCGATCTGCGGGACCGACCTCCATATCGTGGATTGGGATCCATGGGCGGCCGACCATGTGATCACCCCGATCACCATGGGTCACGAGCTGACCGGCATGGTGAGAGAGCGGGGAGCGAACGTCGTAGAACCCGAGGTCGGTCAGCTGGTGTCCGTCGAATCGCACCTCATCTGCAACGTCTGCGACTGGTGCCGCACCGGCCAAGGGCACCTTTGCTCGAGTACCGAGCTGCTCGGGGTCCACCGCGACGGAGCCTTCGCCGAATACATCGTCGTTCCCGCCCAGAACGCCTACCCGGAACCGCCTGACATGCCGCTGTCGATCGCCTCGCTGCAGGAGAACTTCGGCAACGCGGTGCACACCGCCACCGTGGCCGAAATTGCCGGCCGCAAGGTGCTCGTCACCGGATCCGGGCCGGTGGGGCTGATGGCGATTGCTGTTGCCAAGGCCAAGGGCGCCCGCGCCGTATACACCACCGATATCTCCGACTACCGGCTCGACCTTGCCATGACGATGGGCGCCGACCTGACGCTCAACCCGCTCAAGGACGATGTCGAGGCTGTGCTGTCTGACGCCACCGCGGGCGAAGGGGTCGATGTGCTCTTCGAGATGTCAGGGGCACCCGCCGCGATCGAGTCGGGATTCGCCGCACTCAAGCCGGGTGGAGTAGCAGCAATGCTCGGGCTGCCGGGGAAGAAGATCGAATTCGACTTCGACGACAACGTTATCTTCAAAGGCGCAACCGTGTACGGCATCGTTGGACGGCGGATTTCGCAAACATGGCTGGAGATGCGGGGGTTGATCCGATCGGGAGCGATCGACCTGGCTGCGGTGGTGACTCACCGCTTTGCCCTCGACGATTATGAGAAGGCGTTTGCGCTGATGGCATCGGGCCAGTGTGGCAAGGTCGTCATGTTCCCCGATCCGTCGCTGGCTGACGGGCCGCTGAGTTGACGGAGGCGAGATGACGGACAAGACGTCGTACCTGCGAGACGAGTTGGCAGCTCTCGTCGACCAGGGTCTGTTCAATACGATTACCACCATCGACGGACCGCAAGGACCGTGGCTGTCGGTCGGCGGGCGCGACGTGCTCAACTTCTGCTCCAACAACTATCTCGGCCTGGGCAACGACGATCGTCTGGTAGAGGCGGCGAAGGCGGCGCTCGATCGGTACGGGATCGGGCCGGGGGCGGTCCGGACCATCGCCGGCACCATGACCATCCATGAC